>ENA-UESG01002389-UESG01002389.1-human-gut-metagenome-genome-assembly--contig:-NODE-2389-length-9562-cov-3.889193_pt1 | contig 9562 bp, 10 predicted proteins | sample MGYA00243002_ERZ508003 | MGnify/ENA primary metagenome ERZ508003 (study PRJEB26167, sample SAMN06115514) | human gut metagenome | host: Homo sapiens | place: China:Shanxi | collected 2015-12-02 | study... | reverse complement strand
AGCCACGGCCACCTGAAAATGAACGGCGATACCGAGACAGTCTGTGCGGCCTACAAGGCCACCCAGCGCGGCGAGGCCTGAGCCATGAATGTGCGATTGAAACGTGCCAGAGAGCTGGCAGGCTATGCGGTCCAGCTGACGAAGGACGAGGGGCTGGGCACCATGCTGGCCCGGGGCGCAGGCTTTGTCAGGCGGCGGTGCTTTGGCAAAAAGGCCCGCTACCTGCCCGCAAAAAAGGTGCTGGAAGCCCAGAGAGCCGAAATGGCAGGAAAAAATTTTGAAAACTGCCAACTTTCGACGATTTCCGTGTTGACACCGTTGTATAATACTCCTGAGGTGTTTCTGCGGCAGTTTCTGGATTCCTTCGTGAACCAGACCGCCCCCAATGGTGAGCTCTGCCTGGCGGATGCCTCCGATGCCGCCCACAGCAGTGTGGGGGATATCGTAAGGGAATATCAGGCAAAATATCAACACATCGTATACAAAAAGATCGAAAACAAGGGCATTGCGGCCAACACCAACGCCGCCGCTGAACTGGCATCGGGGGAATATCTGGCGCTGGCCGACCACGATGACATCCTTGCGCCCCACGCCATGTACACCATGGGTCAGGCGATTCGACAGCTGCGTGAGGCAGGGGAGCCGGACGGCTTCCTGTACAGCGACGAGGCCCTCTTTACCAAAAAGATCGAAAAGCCGCTGGTGGCCCACTTCAAGCCCGATTACGCCCCGGATTACCTGCTCTGCTGCAACTACATCTGCCATCTGGCCGTGTTCCGGCGGGAGCTGTTCGAGCAGGTGGGCGGGGAACGCCCCGAATGTGATGGCAGTCAGGACCACGACCTTTTCCTCCGGCTCATTGAGCAGGTGGGCGGCGCGGCCCATGTGCCGCAGGTGCTCTACTACTGGCGGGTGCACGAAGGCTCGACCTCTGGCGGCACCGATGCCAAGCCTTACGTTGCCAAAGCGGCAAAGAAGGCGCTGGCCGACCATCTGGAGCGCACCGGCCGCACCGGCACCATAGAGGATGGCCTGTACCCCAGCACCTATCGGGTCAGGTGGGACATTGTGGGGGAGCCGAAGGTGAGCATCCTCATCCCCAACAAGGATCACACCGAGGATCTGGAAAAGTGCCTGCAGAGCATCTGGAAAAAGACCACCTGGGACCGGTTCGAGGTCATCGTCATCGAGAACAACTCCACAGACCCGGCCACCTTTGCCTATTACGAGAAGGCCCGGCAGCGGTACGATGGCCTGAAAGTGGTCACCTACCCGGGCAAGGGCTTCAACTTCTCGGCCATCAACAACTTTGGCCGGAAAGCGGCAGAGGGCGACTACCTGCTGCTGCTCAACAACGATGTGGAAGTGGTAAACGGCGACTGGCTCACGGAGCTGCTCCGGCAGTGCGCCCACCCCGGCGGCGCGGCGATCTGCGGTGCCATGCTCTGGTACCCGGATGAGACCATCCAGCATGCAGGGATCGTGACCGGTCTGGGCGGCTACGCGGGCCACAGCCACAAGTATAAGAAGAAGGGCGGCAGCGGCTATCTGTTCCGCACCTCTACCGTGCAGGACTTCTCCGGCGTGACCGGTGCCTGTTTGCTGGTAAAGACCGCCGTCTATGACGAGATGCACGGGCTGGACGAGCAGTTCGCCGTGGCCTTCAACGATGTGGACTTCTGCCTGCGGGTGCGGGATGCGGGCTACCGCATTGCCTGGACCCCCTACGCCGAGCTCATCCACTATGAGAGCAAGAGCCGGGGCGGGGATGAGAAAGACCCCGTCAAGGCGGCCCGCTTTGCGGCGGAACAGCAGCGGCTCTACACCATCCACGGCAAGGAAAACATTCTGGATGACCCCTACTACAACCCCAACCTGACCCGTGACCGGGAGGATTTTTCGGAGAGCGACGATCTGCGCAGGTTGAAAGAGGGCAGGGTAACGGTAAGATTCCGGGGAGGTACCCTCCAATGAACATCAAGGGACACTTTGAGACCATCACCCGGCATAAACTGCTGGTGATGAAGTATTGCTTTGAATGCGGCCTTTATCAGCAGGGCCTGACCCATGACCTGAGCAAGTACAGCCCCACCGAGTTCATCCCGGGCTGCATCTACTATCAGGGCGACCACAGCCCCAACGAGGCAGAGCGCGCCGCCCGGGGCTATTCCTCGGCATGGCTCCACCATAAGGGCCGCAACAAGCACCATCTGGAATACTGGATCGACTACACAACCAACAAATCCGGCCTGGGCGGCATGAAAATGCCCCTGCGCTATGTCTGCGAGATGGTCTGCGACCGCGTGGCGGCCAGCCAGATCTATCTGGGCGACAAGTACACCGATGCATCCCCGTGGCAGTATTATGAAAAGAGCAAGGATCACTATCTGCTCCATCCCGAAACAAGGGCACTGCTGGAAAAGCTGCTGCTGATGGTCCGGGATCTGGGGCAGGAGCGCACCTTTGCCTACATAAGATTCCTGCTCGGGTGTGAAGATAACGATTAAATAAAATCAAGGAGGCATTGCAATGAAACGTTTCAAAAAAGTTCTGGCACTCGTTCTGGCCGGTGTTCTGGCACTGGCAATGCTGACCGCCTGCGGAGAGACCGCTGATCCGGATAGCATAATGCCGGAGGACGGTACTCCCGAAGTGGTGATGACCGTGAATAACATGGCAGCCAACAAGGGTCTGGGCCAGGTTAAGTACAGTGCAAAGTACAGCGCAGTGACCAAGGCTCTGCTGGAGAACTGGCTGGAGTATACCAATAACAAGATCAATAACACGACCTACTGGGAAAATTACCGTAAGATCACTGCTGAACTGGGCAGTGTGAAGATCGTGGTTGGCATGACAAGCGATTATAGCCCTGGTACGAGTGATCATAACCCTGCTTCCAAGACAAGCTTTAAGTATGATTCTCTGTTCAAGGACGAGAGCACATTCAATCTGGCTGAAAAGATCGGCGTTGCATACGTTCCCACTTCTAACGGCACTGTCTATCAGGCGGTCTGCCTGTTCGACGTGAACTGAGCATCACACAACGCCAAAACAGCATAACGCATAAAAAGCCCCCGGAAGCGGCGCGAACCGCTTTCCGGGGGCTTTTGTGTCAGAGAAACTGCTTACTGCTCGTTCTCGTAGATCTTAATATAGTGGGGGGCGTTTCTGTCCTGCACAAAGAGAAGCGTGCAGGTGAGTGCGGCGGCTAAGAACGTGAAGATGGCAAGCAGAGCTTTGAGAACTTTCATGGTATCCGATCCTCCTTGGCGGGCATGGCCCGGTCGTTCAAATGCGGAGCAGGGGACGTTCCGCAGGGTCATTAGCAACAGTATACCATAATCCCGGCAGAAAGGCAAACGGTAGTAAAGTTGCGTGAAGTTGGTGGTTGTTAATAAAAAAACAATTAGTTAGACGCGACTAATCGTTAAAAATGGCAAAGAAAAATGAGGAAATTGCATCATTTTGGTGCTGTTGTCGTTGAACTTCCGGCTGTAAAATGATACAATAACTGTGTTAAGCAGCTGCTGTCCCTGCCGCAGTGCGCCCGCATGAGGGCAGGGGTGGCAATTCAAGCAGAATGGGGGATTTATTCCATGTTGAACAAGCTGAAACGTGCGGCGCTTGGCGCGCATACGCCGCATGACAAGGCAACCGCTGCAAGCAAACCAGTTCCGATGCCTCTGCCCGCGCAGGTACGCATCCTGATGAGCCAGCACATCGGCGCTCCGGCGAAAGCCCTGGTCAAAAAGGGCGACGAAGTGTTTGTTGGCACCAAGATCGGTGAAGCGGGCGGTTTTGTCTCTGCAAATATCCACTCCAGTGTTTCTGGTACCGTGGCCGCTGTGGAACCCTTCCGTCTCTCCAATGGCCGGATGTGCGACTCTGTTGTCATCAAGACCGATGGCAAGCAGACCGTGGACCCTGCCGTGAAGGCACCCGAGGTCACCGACAAGGCCAGCTTCCTGGCAGCCGTGCGTGAGTGCGGCCTGGTGGGTCTGGGCGGCGCAGGCTTCCCGACCGATGTCAAGCTGCAGCCCAAGCAGACCGTGGACACCCTGCTCATCAACGCTTCTGAGTGTGAAGTCTGGCTGACCAGCGACACGCAGGAGATGCTGAACTGCAGCGATGATATCGTCCGCGGCATCGAGGCCGTGCTGAAGTACACCGGCATCCCGAAGTGCGTCATCGGTATTGAGAACAACAAGCCCGAGTGCATTGAGCTGTTGAACCAGAAGACCAAAGACAAGCCCGCCATCGAGGTCAAGGCACTGCCCAGTGTTTACGGCACCGGCGCAGAGCTGATCCTGATCGAGAAGTGCCTGGGCCGCGAGGTGCCGCACGGCGGTCTGCCCGCAGATGCAGGTGCCATCGTGATGAACGTGACCTCTGTTTCTACCCTGGGCAAGTACCTGGCTACCGGTATGCCGGTGGTCGAGCGCACCATCACCGTGGACGGTGATGCCTGCGCAAAGCCCCAGAACCTGATCGTTCCCGTGGGCACTGCCTACGAGGATGTTCTGAACGCTGCCGGCCTCAAGGGCGGCGTGGAGCTGGGCAAGGTGGTTGCCGGCGGTGCCATGATGGGCCCTGCTGTGGAGAACCTGAGCTACCCCACCACCAAGACCACTTCCGGCCTGATCATGCTCAGCGCCGCTGCTGCAGAGCCCCCGCAGGTCAACCCCTGCATCCGCTGCGGCCGCTGCGTGGAGTACTGCCCCATGGGTCTGGAGCCCGTGGAGGTCAACCAGGCTTATGCAGCCCGCGACGTTCAGGAGCTGGGCAAGCTGCATGTTGATTACTGCTTCAACTGCGGCTCCTGCACCTTTGTCTGCCCGGCAAAGCGCCCCTGCACCCAGATGATGGGCCTGGCAAAGGCGTTCTACCTTGGTGAAATCAAAAAAGGAGGCAATAAGTAATGGATACGAAGCTTATTGTTTCGGCCTCCCCGCACCTGCGCAGTGAGGAAACGACCCAGAGCCTGATGGCCAACGTGATCGTTGCCCTGTGCCCCTGTGTGGTGGCCTCTGCAATCATCTTTGGTACGCGTGCCCTGCTGGTCACTGCAGTGTCCGTTGTGGCATGTGTGGCTTTTGAGTGGCTGTACTGCAAGCTGCTGAAGAAGGCAAACCCCATCAGCGACCTGTCCGCTGTGGTCACCGGCATCATTCTGGCCATGAACGTGCCCGTGGGCATGCCCATCGGCCAGCTCATCATCGGCGACCTGGTTGCCATCATCGTGGTCAAGCAGCTGTTCGGCGGCATTGGCATGAACTTTGCAAACCCTGCACTGGTCGGCCGTATCGTGCTGTTCATCAGCTTTGCCGGTTCCATGAACAATTGGGTGTTCCCCGATGCAGCGGTTGACCAGCTGTCCAGCGCTACCCCGCTGGCTGTGGCTGACACCAGCAAGCTGAGCCTGCTGGATCTGTTCATGGGTGTGCACGGCGGTGTTCTGGGCGAGACCTGCGCTCTGGCCATCCTGCTGGGCCTGATTTATATGGTGGCCACCAAGACCATCAGCATCGCCATCCCCGCTTCTTACATCGGCAGCATGTTTATCTTCTACCTGATCTCCACCGGCAGCCTGCACGGCGCACTGGTCGGCATCCTGTCCGGCGGCCTGATGTTCGGTGCTGTGTTCATGGCAACGGACTATGTCACCAGCCCCTTTACCCTGAAGGGCAAGCTGATCTACGGCCTGTGCCTGGGCATCGTCACCTTCGCCATCCGTCAGTGGGGCAGCTACGCCGAGGGCGTTTCCTTCGCGCTGCTGTTTATGAACCTGTGGGTCCCCTTTATCAACGATTGGACCCGTCAGACTCCTTACGGCTATGTTAAGCCTGCAAAGAAAGCAAAGGAGGGTGCTGGCAAATGAATAAGAATTCTTCCTGGGAGACCAGTGTAAAGCCTGTTGTTGTGCTGAGCGTGATCGCACTGATCGTCAGCCTGCTGCTGGCCATGGTCAACTCCTTTACGGCTCCCATCATTGAGGAAAACCAGAAGGCCGCAACGCTGGCTGCCTATGTGGACGTGATGCCCACCGTTTCCAGCGCCTCCGATCTGGAGGAAGTGACCGACTACACCACCGAGAACATCACCGGTGCTGTAAAGGCCACCGACGGCTCCCTGGCCATCAAGGCTGAGGAAAAGGGCTTTGACGGCGGCATCCTGTCCGTCATCATCGGCTTCGACACCAACGGCACTGTCACCGGCATCTGGGTGGACGCTTCTACCCAGACCAAGGGCATCGGCAGCAACGTTGCCACCGACAGCTTCCTTGCTCAGTTCGATGGCATGGATGGCACCCAGAACATCACCCTGGGCCAGGGCTACGACGCATACAGCGGCGCAACCATTTCCTCTAAGGCTCTGTTTGCCGCCATCAACGATTGCATCAACTGCTACAACGAGTTGGCATAAAGGAGGTTGGTAAGAAATGGCAAGCGAAAACAAGTCCAAGGTAAGCATCCTTACCAACGGCATCATCAAAGAAAACCCCGTTCTGCGTCTGGTTCTGGGCACCTGCTCCTGCCTGGCTGTTACCACGGCAGTTTCCAGCGCGCTGGGCATGGGCGCAGCCTTCACCTTCGTGCTGGTGTGCTCCAACATCCTGATCTCGCTGCTGCGCAACGTGATCCCCGCTAAAGTCCATCTGCCCTGCTACATCGTCATCATTGCAGGCTTCGTGACCATCGTTCAGATGGTGATGCACGCCTACATGGACAGCCTGTACACCGCACTGGGCGTGTTCCTGCCCCTGATCGTTGTCAACTGCATCATTCTGGGCCGTGCCGAGATGTTTGCCTGCAAGAACAATGTGGTGGATTCCGCACTGGACGGCATCGGCATGGGCATCGGCTACACCCTTACCGTGGTGCTGATGGCCTCCATCCGTGAGATCCTGGGCAGCGGCACCTGGCTGGGCTTCCAGGTCCTGCCCGAGAGCATGGCCAAGATGAGCATTATGACCCAGGCTCCCGGCGCATTCTTCTGCTACGGCGTGCTGATGGCCGGCTGCGTCTGGCTGGAAGGCAAGCTGGATGCCCGCATCGAGCGCAAGAGCTGCTGCGACCTCGACAACCTGAAGAAGGAGGCAGAATAAGATGTTAGTCAAACTTGCTGCGATCTTCTTCAGCATGATCCTGGTGAACAACTACGTGCTGGTGAAGTTCTACGGTATCTGCCCGTTCCTGGGCGTTTCCAAGAAGCTGGATTCCTCCATTGGTATGTCCGGCGCTGTTATCTTTGTTATGCTGGTGGCAACGGCTGTCACCTTCCCCATCCAGATCTTCGTTCTGAACCCGGCTGACCTGGGCTACCTGCAGACCATCGTGTTCATCCTGGTCATTGCAGTGCTGGTGCAGTTCATCGAGATCTTCCTGAAGAAGTATGTTGTTGCACTGTACAATTCTCTGGGCGTTTACCTGCCCCTGATCACCACCAACTGCTGCGTGCTGGCCGTGACCATCCTGGTCGTGGACGACTACGGCGCAGATGTTGCTACCCTTGGCTTTGCCGCTGCCTACATTGAGGCTCTGGTCTGTGCCGTGGGTGCAGGTGTCGGCTTTATGCTGGCCATGGTCATGTTCAGCGGCGTGCGCAAGCGTGTGGAAGCCTGCGATCCCCCGGCACCCTTCAAGGGCCTGCCCATCACCCTGATCGCAGCAGCCATCACCAGCCTGTCCTTTATGGGCTTCGGCGGTCTCGTCGAAAACCTGTTCAACGTGACGCTGTAAGGGAGGAACAGGATTATGAATATTGTATCTGCTGTGATCCTCTGTACCATCGTGGGCGCGATCGGTGCCGTTGTTCTGGTGCTGGCCGCAAAGTTCATGGCGGTTGAGGAAGACCCCCGTATTGAAGAAGTTTCTGCCTGCCTGGCCGGTGCAAACTGCGGCGGCTGCGGCTACGCTGGCTGTGCCGACTACGCAAAGGCCGTTGTTATGGACGGTGTTCCCTGCGACAAGTGCGCACCCGGCGGCCCCAAGGCTGCTGCCGCCATTGCCAAGATCATGGGCGGTGAGGCGAGCGCTGTGGAGAAGAAGGCTGTGGTCCAGTGCCAGGGCAACTCCGAGCACTGCAAGCCCAGCTACGAGTACAAGGGCATCCAGACCTGCGCTGCTGCTGCCACCCTGTACGGCGGCCCCAAGACCTGTACCTTTGCCTGCATCGGCCTGGGCGACTGCACCAAGGTGTGTAAGTTCGATGCCATCCACATTGTGGACGGTGTGGCCAAGGTGGACAAGGACAAGTGCACCGGCTGTGGTGCCTGCGCCAACATCTGCCCCAAGCAGGTCATCATGATCGATGCTGCCGGCCCCCGCAAGCCGGTGGTCATGTGCTCCAACAAGGATAAGGGTGCTGTGGCAAACAAGCTGTGCACCACCTCCTGCATTGCCTGCGGCATGTGCGAGCGCACCTGTAAGCTCGACGCTATCCATGTTGTGGACGGCGTGGCACGCGTTGATTACGACAAGTGCAAGGGCTGCGGCATGTGCGCCCAGAAGTGCCCCAAGCACATCATCCTCTTCCCGCTGAAGGACGATCCGAATCCCCCCAAGCCCGTGGTGAAGCAGGCTCCGAAGCCCGCTGCCGCTCCTGCCGCTCCGGCAGAGCCCGCCGCAAAGGCTGAGGAGGCAAAGGCTCCCGAAGCCCCCAAGGCTGAATAAGCGGAACCCATTGTAATATGGTAAAGCGCCCCCATTGCTCCTTTGAGTGATGGGGGCGCTTTTTGGTGGGGGAAAGCCCTCTCAGTCTCGCTTTCGCTCGACAGCTCCCCCGAGGGGGGAGCCAACGCATCTGCAAGGGAAACAGGAGCTTTGGGCAGGTTTTTGGGCGGTAAATGCCGCTGAAGGTCGAGCCGCAATTGGCTCTCCCTTTGGGAGAGCTGGCAAAGCCGTCAGGCTTTGACTGAGAGGGCTCCGAAAACTTTTTTCAAAAAATCTCGAAAAAAAGTGAAAGGAATCTGCGTTTCATGTATTATAGAGAGTGAAACTGCGAATATACAACACAAAACTGCGTGATATATCAATGCGGCGGGGCGTGCGGATAAGTCAGACTGCTCTACTCCCCGCAATATATTACGGCGGTTCATAACGTGCTGTATATCGCAGAATATTTTGTCTGAAAAGGGGAAGGAAAAATAAAATTTCACTATTGAAAATACTGGATATACATGCTATAATTACGATAATGGGTTTGTCTGGTAAAAATAACCTGCCGAGAGAAAGAAGGCCGACAAAGGTTGGATATCTTTTTCCTTGGCTTTGCCAAAAATACTATGATGCAGGGAGGGCTCCACTGTGCGGAAAAATCATCACGGAAAAAAAGATAGGCTAACGTGAAAAGAATGCGTAAAGTATCCCCCGGGCTCGTCTGCATCGTGCTGGGTGTGGTGCTCCTGCTGGCGGCGGGCGGCCTGTACGCCTACAACCGCTACGAGGATGCCCACGCCGGTGCCGAGGCCCAGACCGTGGTGGCCGACCTTCAGCAGAAGGTGGAGACCCCGGAACCGGAGGCAGAGAGCGGCCCCCTGGACCCCGAGCTCCCGGTGGTGGAG
>ENA-UESG01002386-UESG01002386.1-human-gut-metagenome-genome-assembly--contig:-NODE-2386-length-9598-cov-9.215208_pt1 | contig 9598 bp, 10 predicted proteins | sample MGYA00243002_ERZ508003 | MGnify/ENA primary metagenome ERZ508003 (study PRJEB26167, sample SAMN06115514) | human gut metagenome | host: Homo sapiens | place: China:Shanxi | collected 2015-12-02 | study... | reverse complement strand
TGAAGAGCGTGTCACAACAAAGATTTTTGCAACAAAAACTAATATCCTCAAATATCTCTTTGATTATAACGGATAAATTATCCATCCTCACGACTCTTGCCGTACAAATACCGTACAAGCTAATAACAAAACACCGTTGCAAGCTTTTGCAACGGTGTTTTAGTGAGGTCTGAAGCGGATTCGAACCGCTGTACAAGGTTTTGCAGACCTTTGCCTAGCCACTCGGCCATCAGACCATTTTTCGTTTCCGATCCGTCCTGCGCAAACCGCTGTTCGGGCCGCGTCCGCTGATTTCATTCAGCCCCCGGCTCCACCGTCTCAGGTGTTGTCCGGGTTACGTTCAGGCGTATCGGAGTGCAAATATACAAACATTTCTAAAATCTGCAAAACTTCGGCTCAACTTTGCGTTATTTCCCAAAAATATTTACTTTTACGACACGTTAAACGACTTTTGCGGCTATGACAATCGAGGATATCGCCCTTCAGATGACTCCGGGTATCGGGGTGAAGGGCGCCGTGCATCTGCTCGGAGTGTTCGGCAGCGCACGGGACATTTTCGCCGCGGCTCCGGACGAACTGGCGGGCGAAGCGGGCCTGCGCGAAGAGACCGCCCGCGAAATCGTCCGCCGCAGAGGATTCGCCGCCGCGGAAAAGGAGCTGGAGCATTGCCGCCGCAACGGAATCGCGGCCATCGCCTCGACCGATCCGGAATACCCGCCGCTCCTGCGGGAAATCCCCGACTATCCCCATGTCCTATACATAAAAGGTGATACGGCAGCCCTTTCGGCACGCTGTCTGTCGATGGTAGGCACGCGCAATGCGACGCCCTACGGACAAACCATGTGCAACCGGCTCGTGGAGGGACTCGCGGCGCAGGTGCCGGGACTCTGCATCGTCAGCGGACTGGCTTTCGGGATCGACGTCGCGGCGCACCGCGCGGCATTGGCGGCGGGAGTGCCGACCGTCGCCGTGCTGGCCAACCCGCTGCCGGAAGTGACGCCGGCGCAGCATACGGCCGTAGCCCGCGACATCCTCGATCACGGCGGCGCACTGGTCACGGAACTTCATTCGCAGACCCGGCAGAACGGCACGGCTTATATCGCCCGCAACCGCCTCATCGCCGGGCTTAGCGCCGGATGTATCGTCGTCGAATCGCCTGACAGCGGCGGATCGCTCGTCACGGCGCACTGCGCCGACGATTACGACCGTTCGGTGATGGCCGTGCCGGGCCGCGCCACGGACCGCATGTCGGCAGGGACCAACCACCTGATCCGCAACCGTAAAGCGCAGCTGGTGCTGACGGCCGACGACATTGTCCGCGAATTGATGTGGGATCTCGGCGCGGAACCGGCGACGCTCCGGCCGAAACCCGCCACACCGCAGCTCACGCCCGACGAAACGGGACTGCTGGGTTGTTTCCGCACGGACGATCCGCTGTCGCACGAAACGCTTTCAGAACTGAGCGGACTCGATCCCGGCGAGCTGGCGACGCTGCTCGTGGGGCTGGAACTGGCAGGCGCCGTACGCCAGCTGCCCGGCAACAGATACATGAAACTGATATGAGACTTACCGATACACATTCGCATCTGTACGCCCCCGAATTCGACGCGGACCGCGAGGAGGCCCTCGCACGTGCGGCCGACGCCGGGGTGGAGAAAGTGCTGCTCCCGGCGATCGACTCCGAAAGCCATGAACGGTTGTTCGGATTGTGCCGCAGCCACCCGGAGCGGTGCGTCCCGATGATGGGACTGCACCCCACGTCGGTGAACGACAATCCACACTGGCGCGAGGAGCTGGCGCTCGTAGAGCGTTATCTCGAAACGCCGCCCGCAGGGATCCGCTTCTGCGCCGTGGGCGAAATCGGGCTGGACCTCTACTGGAGCCGTGATTTCAGGGCCGAACAGCTCGAAGCCTTCCGCCGCCAGATCGACCTGTCGCTGGAGTACGGTCTTCCGATCGCAGTCCACACGCGCGACGCATGGCCCGAAACCGTGGAGCTGATGCGCGAATACAAGGGCAGAGGCGTCCGGGGCGTTTTCCACGCCTTTTCGGACACGGCCGACACCTACCGGGAACTGAAGGAGTACGGCGATTTCGTCTTCGGAATAGGCGGGGTGGTGACGTTCAAAAAGAGCAAGCTGGCCGACGCGGTGCGGGAGATGCAGCTGCGCGACATCGTGCTCGAAACCGACTGTCCCTACCTGACGCCCGCACCCCACCGCGGCGAACGCAACGAATCTGCCTACGTGCGGTACGTCTGCGAAAAAGTCGCGGAGCTGAAGGGGCTGACGCCCGGCGAGACGGCCGAAGCGACGACGGCCAACGCCGAACGCATTTTCGGAAAATAAAGAATACGACCATACACGATGAAATCCTCTATCCTGATTATCTACACGGGCGGCACGATCGGCATGAAGAACGACGCCGAAACCGGAGCCTTGGTGCCGTTCGACTTCAGCGCCATATACGACGAATTCCCGTCGCTCAAGCGGCTCAACGTGGACATCGACGTACTGACGATGGACCCCGTGATCGACTCGTCGAACGTCACGCCCGCCAACTGGGCCGCACTTGCCGAACTGATCCGCGACAACTACGCGCGCTACGACGGATTCGTCGTGCTGCACGGCACCGACACCATGTCGTATACCGCGTCGGCCATGAGTTTCATGCTCGAAAACCTCGCAAAGCCGGTCGTCTTCACCGGAAGCCAGATTCCGATCGGCGTACTGCGGACCGACGGCCGCGAGAACCTCATCACGGCCATCGAAATCGCGGGCGCGCACATCGGCGGACGCCCCGAAGTGCCCGAAGTGTCGCTCTATTTCCAGAACCGGCTGTTCCGCGCCAACCGCACCACCAAGCGCAGCGCCGAAGCGCTGAGCGCCTTCCGCTCCTACAATTATCCGCCGCTGGCGGAGGTCGGGGTCAACATCGCCTACAACCTCCCGGCCATCCTGCATCCGACGGAGGTTTCGCCCCAGCTGCGCATCGCCACGCGGCTGGCCGACGGAATCGAGGTGGTCAAACTCTTTCCGGGACTGGGCGAAAACATCCTCCGGGCCATGCTCTCGGCCCCCGGACTGAGAGCCGTGGTGCTCGAAACCTTCGGCGCGGGCAACGCCCCGACCAACGAGTGGTTCATCCGCGTACTGAAGGAGGCGATCGGCCGCGGGATCATCATTCTCAACATCACGCAGTGCGGCGGCGGCAAAGTCTCGATGGAACTTTACGAAACGGGGCTTCGCCTGCAGGAAATCGGCGTCCTGTGCGGCCACGACATGACCACCGAAGCCGCCGTGACCAAACTGATGTACGTGCTGGGACTCGACCTGCCGGACGACCGGACGCGCGCGCTGCTGCGCCGCCCCCTGCGCGGAGAATTTACGGCCTAAGCCATTGCACGGAACGATTTTTTTTTCTATATTTCGCACTGCTAATGTATCCTTAGAAGGCCCCCGGTGACGGCGGACGGAAAGATGCGAACATCGCAATAAGTTGATCGGCAGGAAATTGCATGAGTTCAGAATGAAAGATTCGGGATTCGGCTGCCTGCGTGAAACCGGTATGGAAAGTATGCGGACAGCGACCAAAAAGCACCGTATGAATTCCGGAAGCGTGAAAAAAAAGATTTTTTTAGGATTTTTTTAGGGAAAAATAAGAAATTGAAGAAGTCGGGAAACCGAGATATGGAATAAACCAAAAAAGACACAAACAAATAAACAACTAATCAAATTTAATTTTATCCAACACAACTATGAAAAAACTTTTTTTGATTCTGTCAGTGGCCCTGTTCGCACTGGGTACTGTTAACGCTTTCGCGCAGGAAGCCGCTGCCGCTGCCGAAGAGACTGCAGTCGCTGCCGAAACCGCACTCGCAGGTGACAGCATGCACCACATCATGATGCAGAAATTCCTCGAAGGCGGTTGGGAATGGATGCTCCCGGTTCTTCTCTGCTTGGTGATCGGTCTGGCTGTCGCTATCGAGCGTATCCTCTACCTGTCGCTGGCAACGATCAACTCGAAGAAGCTCATCGCTGCCGTTGAGGACGCACTGAAGAACGGCGGCATCGAAGCTGCCAAAGAAGTTTGCCGCAACACCCGCGGTCCTATCGCTTCGATCTACTATCAGGGTCTCGACCGCTACGATCAGGGTCTGGATTCGGTCGAGAAGGCTGTCGTTTCCTACGGTTCGGTTCAGACCGGCCAGATGGAGTCGGGTCTTTCGTGGATCGGTCTGTTCATCGCTCTGTCGCCGATGTTGGGCTTCATGGGTACCGTTGTCGGCATGATCGCGGCGTTCGACGCCATTCAGGCTGCCGGCGATATCAGCCCGACCCTCGTTGCAGGCGGTATCAAGGTCGCCCTTCTGACGACCCTCATGGGTCTTATCGCTGCGGTTATTCTTCAGCTGTTCTACAACTATATCGTTTCGAAGATCGATTCGCTCGTGAACGATATGGAGGATTCGTCCATCACGCTGATGGATATCCTGACGGCATACAGCAAGAAATAATCCCAACGATTTAAAGAGTTAAAAAGCAATTATGAAAAAGATATTGAACATATTGCTGGGCATTCTGATGGCGATCACCGTGGTACTTCTGGTATACGCGATCGCTACGGGCGGCTCGGATGCTGCGATCAGCCTGAACCTCGTATGGGGATACTTCCTCTTCGTGTTCGCTATCGCCGCAGCCCTGTTCTGCGCCATCTTCGGAATGATTCAGAACCCGGCAGGCATCAAGGGAACCATACTCTCTCTGGCGCTGATAATCATCGTCGTCGGCGTATCGTACTTCTACGCTGCCGGCCACACGGTGAACATCGTCGATCTCCAGACCAATGGTTTCTTCGGCCACGGTGAAACCGTAATTACCGAAACGAGCATTCTCGTGACGTACGTTGCTTTCGTCGCCGCTTTCCTGACGGCCGTAGTAACCGAAATCTGGGGCGCTTTCAAATAATGGAGTGAACAACAATGGCAACAGATAAAAGGAAAATACAGGAAATCAATGCCGGCTCGATGGCCGATATCGCCTTCCTGCTGCTGATTTTCTTCCTGGTGGCCACAACCATGAATGTCGATACCGGTCTGGTGCGTATGCTCCCGCCGATGCCCCCCGATGAGAAACAACAGGAGGACATCAAGGTCAAGGAACGCAACCTCTTCCTCGTGCTCATATCGGGCAGCGGCAACATCATGGCTGGTCCCTCCGGCAAGCAGGAGATTATCGACCTGCACCAGCTCAAGAACAGGACGAAAGAATTCATTCTCAATCCGATGGACGACGAAAACCTTCCTGAGAAGGTGGAGAAGGAGATCGAATTGAGCGACGGCAGCAAGTGGATGTATCCCGAAAGCCAAGGCGTCGTTTCGCTTCAGACCACCCGTGATACCGGCTATCAGTCGTACATCATGGTGCAGAACGAACTCACCCGCGCATTCAACGAAGTACGCGACGAGGTCGCCATGCGGAAATTCGGCTCGAAATTCGCCGACCTTCCCGAAGAGAACCGCAACGCAGTATCAAAAGCCGTTCCGCTGAAGATCTCAGAGGCAGAACCGCGTAATATAAAGAAGTAAGCTATGGCAGTAATGAAAAAGAAGGGCAACAAAGGTTTGCCCCCTATCTCGACCGCATCGCTTCCTGACGTGATCTTCATGATCCTCTTCTTCTTTATGGTATCGACGACCATGCGCGATCAGGAACTGCTCGTGAGATACAAACTCCCTGAGGCTACCGAGGTGCAGAAGCTGGAGAAGAAATCACTCGTCAGCTACATCCACATCGGACAGCCTTCGCTGGCGATGCAGGCCAAATTCGGTACTGCACCCCGTATCCAGCTGAACGACTCGTACAAAACGACCAAGGATATTCTGGACTTCGTCGCTGCAGAGCGCGATAAGCTCAGCGAGGCCGACCGTGCTTCGATGACCATCTGCCTCAAGGCCGACCCGACCACGAAAATGGGTATCGTAACCGACGTGAAGCAGGAGCTTCGCCGTGCCAACGCACTGAAAGTCTCCTACGCCGCTTCCAAGTCGCTGGGATACTAATCCAAGGAGAGTAATTTGAAAAAGAGCTGAAGTCTTTACTTCAGCTCTTTTTGTTTTGTCTTATAACGGGGGATTTCGGCGTTTCAAGTACGAACGTTGCGCGACCGGCTCAAAACGGCAGCTCCAGCTGGTCGATCTCGTGGTTGAAGGTCAGCCGGTGATGGGGAGTGAGACCGTATTCGCGGATCGCAAGGCGGTGTTCGCGCGTCGGATAACCTTTGTTCTTCCGCCAGCCGTACTGGGGAAACTCCTCGGCCAGACGCAGCATATACTCGTCGCGGTGCGTTTTGGCCAGCACCGAAGCGGCGGCGATGTCGGCATACTTGCCGTCGCCTTTGACGATGCAGCGGTAAGGCAGTTCGAGCCGGGTCCGGAAGCGGTTGCCGTCGATGGCCAGAAAGCCGGGAGCGGGATCGAGCCGCGCCGCGGCCAGCGACATTCCCTCGAACGACGCATTCAGGATGTTGATCTCGTCGATCCGCTCGGCGGAGACCGCTTCGACGGCCCATGCCACGGCTTCGCATTCGATAACCGCCCGAAGCTTCTCGCGGTTGCGCTCGGTCATCTGCTTCGAATCGTTGAGCAGGGGATCGTGGAAATCGGGCGGCAGCATCACGGCCGCGGCAAAAACCGGCCCGGCGAGACACCCCCGCCCGGCCTCGTCGCATCCCGCTTCGGGAAGATCGTATTGAAAGCAATTTTCAAGCATAGCCAAAAACATTAAATCATCGGCACCCGACGCAAATCAAGGAAAACCGGCAACAAACTATTACACGCCCGCCGCCGGGAGCTGCTGCGGCAAAAATTGCGCAGACGAATCCTGCGGCCGGATCGGAACCACACTTCGCATTCCACAATCAAACAAAATAGCACCTGCATCCGGAAAGCAGACCCGGAAGCAAGTCCGGAAAGCTGGCCCGGAAACAAGTCCGAAAGCAGATCGCGAAGCAGATCCTGAAGCAGACCCGAAAAGCAAATCCGAAAGCCAGTCCCGAAGCAAATCGCGAAGCAGGCCCGGAAAGCTGGTCCGGAAAGCGAGTCGGAACCCGATTCCGGACAGAACCGCCGGAATGCAACCGCCGGAATGCAACCGGCATCTCCGGAGACGTCGATCCGTCCCGCGGCCGCCCCACCGATTCCGCCGAGCGGCCGAGCAACTGAACAGCTGAGCAGCCGAACAACTGAACAACTAAACAGCCGAACAACCGAAACATGCCGTGTTGCTCCTGCAAACGGGCCGCAACCATACGCAAGACTCGAAAAGAAACACCCTCCGCAGGATTCCGGCTACAACAAAGTTAGCAATTATTTAGTCCCGTACCGCTTTTTTCCGTATTTTTGCCGAAAGCAGAAATCGCCGCATGAAGATAGATATCGCCCGACAACCGCTGGTCCCGGCCTTCGTCACCCTCTTCGCACTCGCAGTCACGGCCATGTGGGGCGGGGCGGGAAACGGCGTGTCCGCCGGCGCGCCGGAGACAATGCCCCTGCTGGGCGGAGCGCTGGCCCGGTTTCAGGCCGCATATCCGGTGTGGGCGCGTCTGGCCGCGGGATTCATGATCCTCTTCACGGGAATGTGCACGGGGCGGATCGCCATCCGCTACAACCTCTATGGAGTCAGCACATGTCTGCCGATTCCGCTCTACGCCGTCGTCGCCTGCGGCATCGTTTCGGGCGGAAACTACCTGACGGCATTCGCCGCCTCGATGCTGCTGGCGCTCGCCGCCAAGAACTACTGCCGCTCCTACTGCAACGGCTACGGTTTCGATGCCATTTTCCGCGCCTCCCTCTATCTGGGATTGCTGCCGCTGGTCTATGCCCCTGCAACGCCGCTGGTGCTGATCCTTCCGCTGGCGATACTGCTTTTCAGACGTACGTTCCGCGAAGTCGTCGTCGCCGCCGCCGGTCTGATACTGCCCGTGCTGACCGCCTGCTACGTCAGCTGGGGCGCGGGTGACGAATTTACGGCTCCGGTCATGACGCTGGCCGATGCGCTCGTATCGGGCGTTCCGCTGTGGATCTTTAAGGGCCTTCCGCTCCCGTCGCTCGTCATGTTGTGCGTCATCGCGGCGCTTGCCCTGACGGCGCTCCTTTTCTTTCTCTCGGACATTTATGCCGCCGGAACCAAACCCCGCTTCATCCTTATTTTCAATACAGGTATACTGGCGATGACTCTCGCCCTGCTCTGCACCCCGTCGGTCACTCCCGAAGCATTCACCCTGACGGCGGTTCCCGCCGCCCTGCTTTTCCCGGTGCTTTTCGTGCGGATAGACCGCAGAATCGCACTGCCCGTTTACCTGATTCTGCTGGCCGCGTCGGTCTACATTGCAACATTACAATAATCTATTTAGTCACAAATGTAATACAAACAGTCCTATTTGCCTTAATGCGCCTTTTTAGCGTATTAATTCTTTTACTAAATAAATATTAAATTGTATATTTGGAGTTGAACAAAAGTGACGCAACTTATTGTTCGCAGAAACTTAAAATACGATTTAGTATGAAGAATTCATTGAATTCGTCGGCTCAGCAGCCGATGATCGTGAAGTATGTCGAAGCACTTCACAACGGAATCCAGTCTCAGGCGCTCTCGCGCTATGCAATCGGTTACATCCTTCGCGGTACGAAGTACATCTACGAAGGCGATAAGCGCCAGACGCTCACACGCGGAGACGTATTCTACCTCGGCATAGGGCATCACTACATCGAGAACTTCCCGGAAAACGGCCAGCCCTTCGAACAAGTGCTCTTTTACTATACGCCGGCGGACCTCCAGCGTATCCTGATGCACCTGAACATCACCTACGGACTGAACATTTCGAACGAACATTCGTGTGAAAACTGCCGCAACCGCACGCACGTCGCCATGCCCGCATGGAATTCGATCCGCAACTTTTTCGTCAATACCAACAACTACCTGCGCGACGAAGATTTCCACCGCGACGAGACGGCCGAGAACATCAAGATGACCGAATTGATCTATCTGATCGCCTCGCACGAAGACTGCTGCATCAAAAGCAAGCTGCTGAGCAACGTGGACGCCGCGAAAGAGAATTTCGAGCAGATCGTCTACGACCATATCTTCAAAGACATCTCCATCGAGGAGCTTTCGAAACTGACGAACCGTTCGCTCACTTCGTTCAAGAAGGAGTTCCGCCGTCATTTCCAGATGCCGCCCCACAAATGGTACATCCGCCAGCGGCTGATGCACTCGCGTCTGCTGCTGATCTCGACTTCGAAATCCATTTCGGAGATCGGCAACGCCTGCACGTTCCCCAACACGTCGCATTTTATTAAACTTTTCAAAAAGGAATACCAGATGACGCCAGCCGCTTACCGCAACCGCCACATCACTTCGATCGCCCCGGAGAAGCAGCCCGAAACGGTGCAGAACGCGGAAATACGCGAAGCGCTTTAATCAAAAACTTATAAATCGGCTATTATTTTAAATTTTTTAATTATAATTTAACAGATTTTTTTAGGTTAGTTTGAAAAAATGTTATAAAAGATTTGGTGAATTGTGAATTTCAGTTTATC
>ENA-UESG01002369-UESG01002369.1-human-gut-metagenome-genome-assembly--contig:-NODE-2369-length-9677-cov-1.803542_pt1 | contig 9677 bp, 9 predicted proteins | sample MGYA00243002_ERZ508003 | MGnify/ENA primary metagenome ERZ508003 (study PRJEB26167, sample SAMN06115514) | human gut metagenome | host: Homo sapiens | place: China:Shanxi | collected 2015-12-02 | study... | reverse complement strand
TGGGCTCGAGCCGTCTGTGCGGTTGGTCCCTTTACGTTTGAGCTGCTGAATCATTGTTTTGGAGCATGTTTTTATGCCGACGTCGTTGACCGAACTTTTTTCGCCCGCCTGCCATTTGTGTCCGCGCCGTTGCGGTGCGGCGCGCGACGAGGGCGCGCGTGGCGTGTGCGGCGCCGACAACACGCTTAAGGTCGCCCGCGCGGCGCTCCATATGTGGGAGGAGCCGCCCATTTCGGGCGAGGCCGGCTCGGGTACGATTTTCTTTAGCGGCTGTTCGCTCAAATGTATCTACTGCCAAAACCACGAGATCTCGACGGGCAATTTCGGTCTTGAGATTTCGCCCGAGCGTTTGGTCGAGATTATGCTGGAGCTGCAGGACCAGAGCGCCAATAACATCAACCTGGTGACGGCGACGCACTATGCGCACCTGTTGCCTGCCGCGATTGCCGCGGCACGGACGCGCGGGTTGGTCATCCCAATTGTCTACAACACGAGTGGTTACGAGCGCGCGAGTGCCGTGGCGGCGCTGGGCGACCTGGTCGACGTGTGGCTTACGGACTTTAAATATGCCGATGCCGGGCTTGCGCAGTCGCTCTCCCACATTAAGGACTACCCGCGTGTGGCCGTGTCGGGCTTAGCGCAGATGGCACGCGAGATCGAGCGCCGCGGGGGAGAGCTAGTGGACGAGAATGGGCTCATGAAGCGCGGCATGATCGTGCGCCACCTGGTGCTGCCGGGGCATGCGGATGACTCGTGCCGCGTGCTGGACCTGGTGTGGCAGACGGTGGGCGACGTGCCGATCTCGGTCATGAACCAGTACACGCCCAATGCGCTGATGCGCGAGCAGGGCGGCGACCTGGCACGCGCCGTGACGCGCGAGGAGTACGAGCAAGTGCTCGACCATGCCGACGATCTGGGCTTTACGACGATGTTCTGGCAAGAAGGCGGCGCGGTAGACGAGAGCTTTACCCCGGCGTTCGACACCACCGGCGTCCTCACCAGCGCAAAGTAGCGCGCTCGCCGATGATTTTTCTGGGACGGGGATTAAAAAATCATCGAGAGGATCGCCTGCTCGAAAAGTTGTTAAAATAGCCGCGCCCCAAAAAGACTGGGTATTGGGCGTTGACAGCTGGCGAGCCGTAGGTAAAATATCGACTTGTCCTGGGGACGTAGCTCAGTTGGGAGAGCGCTGCCGTCGCATGGCAGAGGCCGAGGGTTCGACTCCCTTCGTCTCCACCCTTGGATTTGATAAGCCGCTGACATTGTGTCGGCGGCTTTTTTTAAAAGAAAGGGCTGTACCATGGCCGAGCTTGAGTCCCAACCACTGTCTGCCGAGGAGCGCGCCGAGTTGGAAGAGCTCCGCGCCGAGAAAGCTCGTCGCGAGGCCCAGGAAGAGGCACGCCGCGAGCGTGAGGAGCTGGCCGCCCTGCGTGCCGAGCGCGAGAAGGCCGAGGAGGCCGCTGCGAAGGTTGCATCCGAGCCCAAGCCCGCGCCCGCACCCAAGCCCGCTTCTGCGAAGCCTGCACCTGCCGCGCCCAAACCTCAGCCTAAAAAGGCCGCTCGTCCCAAGTCCGTCGATCCCAAGCCGAGCCGTGACGAGATGAGCTTTGCCCAGCGCATGGTTACCTCCAAGGAGCCTGCGGGTGAGAACGAGATCCCCGGTATGGCGCCGGCTCAAAAAATCATCATTGTCCTTGCCCTCATCGCGTTTGTCATCTTTATGGGCTACACGATCCTGACCAGCATGGGCCTGCTTTAGCCTGTTCGCGCTGGGCTCCATGCCCGCACGCCCGCCTCGCCAACCCTCAACCTCTGCACAACGCATCCGAAAGGTCGCCCCATGGCTTTGACCGACATCTCGCATCCCACCGACATTGCAATGCTCACTGATCTGTACGAACTCACTATGGCCCAGGGCCTGTGGGAGAGCGGCAAGGCCAATGAGCAGGGTTGCTTTACGGCGTTTTACCGCGACCATCCCTTCGGCAGCGCGTATGCCGTCATGTGCGGCACCGCCGAGCTGCCCGAGCTGGTCGAGAATCTGCGCTTTACGCCCGAGGACATCGACTACCTCGCCTCGCTCCAGGCCCCGGCCGGCGGCGCGATGTTCAAGCCTGGATTCCTCGACTACCTGCGCGATTTTCGTGCGCATGTAAACATCGACGCCGTGCCCGAGGGCGAGCTCGTCTTTCCGCGCGAGCCCATGGTTCGCGTCACCGGCCCCGCGCTGGAGTGCCAGCTGCTCGAGACGGCGCTGCTCAACATCGTTGGGTTCCAGACGCTTGTCGCCACCAAGACGGCGCGCGTGGTGCTGGCGGCGGACGGCCGTCCCGTTGCCGAGTTTGGCCTGCGCCGCGCTCAGGGTCCCGATGGCGGCTTGGCCGTCGCGCGCGCGAGCTACGTTGCCGGCTGCTCCTCTACGTCCAATGTGCTCGCCGGCCGCCGCTACGGTATTCCCGTCTTTGGCACGCATGCGCACAGCTGGGTGATGAGCTTCGATTCCGAGCTCGAGGCCTTCCGCGCCTTTGCCAAGTCGAGCCCCAAGAACTGTACGCTGCTCATCGACACCTATGACGTGCGCGAGGGCTGTGAACATGCCATTACGGTTGCCAAGGAGATGGAAGCGGTGGGCGAGCGCCTGTCGGCCATTCGCATCGACTCCGGCGACCTCGCCAAGCTCTCAAAGTATGTGCGCGGCCGTTTTGATGCCGAGGGCCTGCCCTATGTGGGGATCTCGGTTTCTAACGATTTGGATGAGTACACGATTCAGTCCCTGCTCGACCAGGGCGCGCCCATCGACAGCTTTGGCGTGGGCACCAAACTCGCGACCTGCTACGATCAGCCTGCGCTGGGCGGCGTGTACAAGCTTTCGGCCCGTCGTGCGAGCGACGCGGAGCCGTGGACGCCGGTGGTGAAGCTTTCCGAGCAGCCCTACAAGCGCACGATCCCCGGCGTGCAGCGCGTACGACGCTATTACGACGGCTTTGGCGGCCCGGTTTGCGACATGATTTATGACGAGGATCATCTGGCAGGGGAGGGCGCCGCGCGCGGCAATACCCTTGTGGCCGTGAACGATGCCGCCCTGGTGACCGACGTGTCCGAACTCGAGTATCGCGAGCTGCTGGTGCCGATCGTGCGCGATGGCAGTGCGGTGGCTCCGCGTGAGAGCATCCAGGACGCGCGCGAGCGCTGTGCTTGGGCGCTCGACCATCTGGACGCAGCTTTCAAGCGCTTCCTGTACCCGCAGACCTATGTGGTGGGTATGGAGCAGGGCCTGGCTCAGGTGCGCGACGGGCTCGTGCGCAAGAACATGGCCGCGGCCTCTGCCTTTCCCTGGGCTCACTAATTCCTTGGGCGGTAGGGGCGAGTCACGCTTCCCTGGCCACCGCCTCGGCCGTTCGCTGAACAGTTGATTGGTTTGACGTATGACGACTTCTTATAAAACGATGGTGGTAAAGATCGGTTCGTCCACGGTGGTGGGCGCCGACGGCAAGGTCAACCGCGCCTTTATCGGCGGGCTTGCCGACCAGGCCGCAGCGCTGCGCGAGCTTGGCTGGCGCCTGATCGTGGTGAGCTCGGGCGCCATTGCCTGCGGCTATCCCGTGCTGGGCTTCGACCGTAAGCCGGTCGGCGACCTGCCGAGCCTGCAGGCCTGCGCCTCGGCCGGTCAGTGCATCATCTCGTCGGCCTACGACGAGGAGTTCCATGCGCGCGACCTGCTCACCTCGCTCGTGCTGCTCACGCGTCACGACACGGCGCGCCGCACGTCCTACCTGCACGCGCGCGACGCCCTGCTTCGCCTTGTGGAGCTGGGTGTGGTGCCGGTCGTCAACGAGAACGATACCGTCACCGTCGATGAGATCAAGTTTGGCGACAACGACACGCTGGCGGCGCTTGTGAGCTGCCTGGTTTCTGCCGATCTGTGCGTGACGCTCTCGGACATCGATCGTCTCTATACTGCCAATCCGCATGAAGACCCCACGGCCGAGTGTGTTCCTGTCGTGCATAACATCGGTGGGCACGGGCGGCATGATTACCAAGATCCGCGCGAGCCGCATCCTGATGACGGCGGGCATTCAGAGCGTGATTTGCTCGGGCGAGGAGCCCGATGCGCTCGTGCGTCTCGCCCGCGGCGAGAGCGTGGGCACGCTGTTCGATCCGCCGGCGGAGCGTCTGGACATCGCACCCCGCAAGCTGTGGATCGCGCTGGGCGACAAGGCACATGGCTCGGTGACGGTCGATGATGGTGCTGCGAAGGCGCTGGTCAGCCGTGGCTCTTCCCTGCTTGCGGTGGGTATTCGCGAGGTCGATGGCCAGTTTGCCGAGGGCGATGTGCTCGATGTGTGCGATCCGAGCGGTATGGTCGTCGCCCGCGGTATCGCCGAGGCCGATTCGGACGTGCTGGAGCTTGCTGCCGGTCGCCGCCAGGACCAGATCGCCAGCAACCGCCTGCTCGCAGACCTGGCCGAGAAGCCCGCGATACACAGGGATAACTTGATCGTATTTGCATAAAGAAAGACAGCGCTGCGGATCGTTTCCCGTGGCGCTGTCTTTCTCGTGCCGGCACTTGGGGACGTTCCTTTTGTGCCGGCAGGTGGGGACGCTCCTTTGCTAGAAGATTTGGCGCAGGTCTCCGCGGTTGAGGGCTTCGTTGAAGAGGTGCTTGAACACCACGCTACCGTGTAGACCGTCGTGCTCGAACTCGTTGGTCACCCAGGCATGCGAGTTACCCACGCGGCTGAGCGTATCGAGCTGCATGCCCGAATCGACGTACATGTCGTCGAAATACACCGCGGCCTGCAGGGGCACCTCGTTGCACGCCAGTCGCTGCGGGTCGTAGATCTTGTCCCAGCTGGTGTCTTCCATCAGCAGGTCCATGGCGGGCTTGAAGGGCTTGAGCTCGGGCATCTGCTCGAACATCCACGGGAACATGGCCTCGCCGGTAAACATGAGCGGGCGCGCGAGGGTGTCAAACTCGGCGCGGTGTGCCTTCTCTTCAGCCGCGGTCCAGCCAATGGGCATGGTGTCACCGTCGGCGTATATGAACTCCTGCAGCGTCCAGTACAGCGGATTCGTGCGCGTGTTGGTGCGCTCGAAGGCGCGCATCAAAAAGCTGTCGGATACTGAGGAGCCGCAGCTCAGCGTACCGTCGCCGTCAACAAAAGCGTGATCGATAATCCAATGCATGCGCTCAAAGCTCGGCTTCATGCCAAAGTCGCTGCCCATGAGCTGTAGGCGCTCGACCGTCATCGGCGAGCCGTCGGGCAGCACGGGCTTCTGAGCCTCGAGCGCATCGGCCAGGGCTGCCACGCGCTCGACGTCGGCAGGGTAGCGGTCGTAATACTGCTGCGTTTTGGCGACCATGCGCGGGAAGGTGTGCGCGTAGACTTCGCTTGCGCTCGCCGGCACGTGGGGGATGCCGCCGCAGGTAAAGCTTGCCGCCACGCCCTCGGGGAAGAGCGACAGATAGCTCAGCGTCAAAAAGCCGCCGTAGCTCTGCCCGAGTGTGACCCAGGGCCTGCCGCCAAAGCCTACCAGGCGCAGGTACTCAAAATCGCGCACGATAGAGCTGGCGAGGTGACGCTTGAGGAAGTCCGCCTGCGAGCGGGCCGCATCGGCGCCGGCTGCCTCGGCGCGCTCGCCCAAGGCCGCGATCGTGCGTCCGTCAACACAGCTGCTGCGTCCGGTGCCGCGCTGGTCGGGCAGGACCACGCGGAAGTGTTTGACGGCCTCCTCGATCCAGCCGTCGCTCGTGGGCGACAGCGGACGCGGGCTCTCGCCGCCGGGGCCGCCCTGCAAAAAGAGAAGGAGCGGCAGGTCGTCGTTGATGCGGTCGGGTGCGCAAACCACGCGGTAGAAGAGCTTGATGCTCTCGGGCGCGCCGGCGATGGGCGCCGGCATAGCGCCGCGGCGCATGGTGCTGCCGACGGCCAGGAGCATTGGCTCCAGGCCGCGCCAGTCGAGGGGGACGTCGATGCTGTGGTCCTCGACATACAGGCCGGGGACGTGGTACGAAGTAATGAGGGCCATGTGAGTCTTCCGTTCGTTGCGGTGTTTCGGGTTGACCAATTCTACCGCCGCGGGCGAGGCCATGCGCAAATCGGCTACCATGGTTGCAAACTTCTAGGAGAAAGGGCCGTCCATGTCGGTCGATATAGCCACGTATGTCCACGATCTTGCCGTTGCCGCTAAGGCAGCGTCGGCCTCGCTTGCCACGGCGAGCGACGAGCAGCGCCAGGAGGCCGTGCGCGCCATGGCCGCAGCACTGCGCAACGGTATCGACTCCATCGTCGCCGCCAACGAGCTCGATATGTCCGCTGCGCGTGATGCGGGCACCTCGGTCGGATTGCTCGATCGTCTGCTGCTGACGCCCGAGCGCGTCGAGGGCATGGCCGCCGGCCTGGAGAAGCTCGCCGAGCTGCCCGATCCCGTGGGCCGCGTGCTCGATCACCGTGTGCTTGCGAGTGGCGTGGACCTTACGCGCGTGAGTGTGCCGCTGGGCCTGGTTGCCATGGTCTACGAGGCGCGCCCCAACGTGACGGCCGATGCCGCGGGCATCTGCATCCGCACCGGCAACGCCTGCATCCTGCGCGGCGGTTCGCTGGCCTATCACTCGTGCGCCATGATTGCCGAACTGCTGGCCGATGCGCTTGAGGCCCAGGGCTTTCCACGCGAAGCTATCTCGATGATCGAGTCCACCGACCGCGAGGCCACCGGCGAGCTCATGAAGCTCCGCGGTATTGTCGATGTGCTCATTCCGCGTGGCGGTGCGGGCCTGATCCAGCGCTGCGTGCGCGAGTCGCTTGTGCCGGTGATCGAGACGGGCACAGGCAACTGCCACATCTACGTGCATGAATCCGCCGATTTTGACAAGGCGCTCAACATTATCGTCAACGCTAAGACGCAGCGCGTGGGCGTGTGCAATGCCGCCGAGTCGCTGCTGGTCGACCGTGCCGTGGCGGATTCGTTTTTGCCGGCGGTCGTTGCCGTGCTGCACGACCACGGCGTGCTGATTCACGGCGACGAGGCCACGTGCGCCGCATGCGCTGCCGCCGGGCTTGCCGAGGGCGACGACTATGTTGCCGCGACTGAGGAGGACTGGGGCCGCGAGTATCTGGCGCTCGAGATGAGCGTGAAGGTCGTGGCGAACGAGGACGAAGCCATCGCGCACATCAACCGCTACGGCACCATGCACTCCGAGGCCATCGTTGCCGAGGACGAGGATGCCTGCGAGCGCTTCCTGGACGCGGTCGATGCCTCGGCCGTGTATGCCAACGCCAGCACGCGCTTCACCGACGGCGGCGAGTTTGGCCTGGGCGCCGAGATCGGCATCTCGACCCAAAAGCTCCACGCCCGCGGCCCCTTTGCCGCCGAGGCCCTCACTACCTACAAATACAAGCTCCGCGGCACCGGCCAGGTCCGCCCCTAAACCCCTCGTAAACGAAAACCGCCACAAAGGTGCCTGTCCCCTTTGTGGCGGTTTTAGGTGGCGTGGGCGGTTAGGCCTGGAAGGTATCGCGGTCGGGGGCGAAGGACTGCATGGCCGCGATGGTACGGTCGAAGAGCTCGGGGAGCTCCCAGCCCAGCATCTCGGCACCCTGCGTAATCACGTCGCGCGAGCAGCCGGCGGCAAAGCGCTTGTCCTTGAACTTCTTCTTGAGCGACTTGGTCGTAAAGTCCATGACGCTCTTACTCGGACGCATGATGACGGCAGCGCCGATCAGGCCGGTGAGCTCGTCGCAGGCAAACAGGATCTTTTCCATCTGCAGCTCGGGCTTGGGCAGCGAGGTGTTGAAGTCCGACGTGTGCGTCTGAATGGCGCGAATGAGATCGGGAGAGGCGCCCTCGCCTTCAAGGATCTCGGCCGCATAGATGGTGTGGTTCATGGGGTCGTCCTCATGCTCCTCCCAATCCAGGTCGTGCAGCAGGCCGACGATGCCCCAAAACTCCTCGTTCTCGGGGTCGAACTCGCGCGCAAAGTAGCGCATGGTGCCCTCGACCGTTTCGCCATGGGTGATGTGGAACGGGTCCTTGTTGTGCTCGTTGAGCAGTTCGAACGCACGGTCGCGGGTGATTCCGGCGGTAAGTGGCTCTGCCATAAGAGGCTCCTTGTGCTCGTAGGTATCGCTAAGAATGAATACTACTAGAACGACTAGAACGAAAAAACCACCACAAAGGTGCCTGTCCCCTTTGTGGTGGTTTTTGGCGCGGATGGGTTAGTTGAGGGCGGCTTGGGCTAGGCGGGCTTCGGCGTCCTCTTCGGTGACGCCCAGGGCCACGGCGAACTCCTCAATGGAGCGGCGCTTGGCCTCCTTGAGTACGCGCATGTAGTAAGAGCTGGGCTTTTTATCAGCTTCCTCGGCCTGGCGAATGCGGTGCATCATGGTCTTTGCCACGCGGACCGTCTCGGGCGCGCCCAGCTTGAGCTGCTGCTTAAAGTGCGTCTCCTCAAGCGAGCTGTTACGCTCGGTAAAGGTGTCGCACTCCAGCTCGTCATAGTGGCTCAGCAGGTGCTCGGCATCTTGCTGGGAGATGGCGGCATGCAAACGATCGGCCTGCGCCACGGGGTACATGAGGATCGTCTGCGCATGTCCCTGCTTGGTCTCGAGCAACAGCATGGGCTGCGGCGTGTCGTCCCTAAAACCGACGACGGTGCAGACTCCCTGACCCGGATGAATGACGTGTTGACCGATTGAGAACATGCTACCTCCAACTTATACGAATTTACGTATGTCTAGAATAACACGCTGACGTGCGCAAACCCTTACTTTATGCAGGAAAAGCACACAATTCTGATAGGTAAGAGTATTCGATAACAGACGCAGCTCATTCACACCTTTATGCATTTTCAACGCCTGCATAATCTCCAGGCAGACCCGCATCTTTGAGTGACTCCATGCAAACTGTAGTCATTTTTGTGCATATGCAATATCTATTAGCTTTACCCTGCGACAGTGCCCGTCGCTTGTGATAGAGTGCTACAAACTCTGGCTTTTGCCCTACGAGTGACCAAGAGCTCGGGGGCTTTAACACAAGGAGGATCTATGCCCGAGAAGATTGAAGAGCTGGTACGCGCTGCGCTTGCTGCGGCCCAGGAGGCCGGCGACCTTTCCGCATTTGAACTTGACGATTGCGCTATCGAGCGACCGGCTGACACTTCTCATGGCGAGTGGACCTCTACCATGGCCCTGAAGTCCGCCAAGCTGGCCCACTGCGCCCCGCGCAAGATCGCCGAGGCCATCGTTGCCCATATGCCCGAGGACCCCGCGATCGAGAAGGTCGAGATCGCAGGCCCCGGCTTCATCAACTTCTACCTCTCCGTTGCCGTCAAGAATGCCATCTTTGGCGAGGCTCGCGAGAAGGGCATGGACTTCGCTAAGTCCAACGTCGGTGGTGGCCTGAAGACCCAGGTCGAGTTCGTTTCCGCCAACCCCGTCGGCCCCATGCACATCGGCCACGGCCGCTGGGCCGCGCTGGGCGATTCGCTCTGCCGCGTTATGGACCACGCCGGCTATGAGATCCAGCGTGAGTTCTACATCAATCACCACGGCTCTCAGATGAACACCTTCGGCAACTCCATCAGCACGCGCTATATGCAGCTTGCCGCCATCACCGCCAAGCAGGCCGTTGATATCGACGAGGCTCACAAGCTGCTGATCGCCGACCGTGACGCCTTT
>ENA-UESG01002362-UESG01002362.1-human-gut-metagenome-genome-assembly--contig:-NODE-2362-length-9714-cov-2.697001_pt1 | contig 9714 bp, 6 predicted proteins | sample MGYA00243002_ERZ508003 | MGnify/ENA primary metagenome ERZ508003 (study PRJEB26167, sample SAMN06115514) | human gut metagenome | host: Homo sapiens | place: China:Shanxi | collected 2015-12-02 | study... | reverse complement strand
GCCGTGTCCGGTCGGTGGGTTTCGCCGGCAAGGCCGACCGGATCGACCGGCTTTCGGACGGAGCGCTGCGCGTGGTGGACTACAAGACGGGTAAGCCTCACAACTGTTTCCGCGACGTCGCCGCGCTGTTTTCTTCTGTTGCTGCCGAGCGGAGCCCGGCTGTTTTGCAGACTTTGCTCTATGCGATGATGCTGTCGCAGTCCGAAAACTGCGACGTGCAGCCGGCGCTTTATTACGTCCGCTCGATGCAGGACGAGCGCTTTTCGCCTCTGCTCGTCGAGGGCGACCGTCCGGTACTTCGTTTCTCGGACTATCGTGAGTCGTTGAACGGGCATCTGCAGAAAACGCTCTCGGAACTGTTCGACTTTTCCAAGCCGTTCGAGCAGTGCGAGGACCGTTCGGTAGGCGCCTAGTGCGAGTTCCGCGAGATATGCCGCAGATGAGTAAAAGAGTATGGTATTTGAATGATGGAAAATATCGTTTTCAAACCGAAAAAGCCCTGTACAAAGACTATCGTAACGGCGGTGATCGTGTTGCCGGCTTTCGTCGCGGCGATTTGGATCGCGACGCGTTGAACGGAAGGCGGTAGAGGTTTTACCCGTTGGTACGGAAATCCGAGTGATCGCATAACAAGCACCCGGACCCTCTGAGGCCCGGGTGCTTCCTAATTATTTACGCAGCGCAGGTATCGGCCCGGCTTCGTTCAACGGGCGGATATCTGGCCGTGCGGACCGAATTTGTCCGTCAGGAAATCGACCGCCGGTTCGGATTCCGTACGTTGAGCATGGCCGCTGCCGCGTTGACGGCCTGTCATTTCGGACAGGTTGCGATCCCCGTTCCCGTCGATCGCCCGCTCGGTCTTCTCGCTATCCGATCGTGCGTAGCCAAACGAAATTCGTCACGCGCTGAAAGAGCCGGAAAGCCGACGTGGACCTCTCAAATGACCGTTTCATTAGCGGAAGCATTCCGGTGCAAGCGCCGACTCGTATCGATCGGCGTCGGGCACGGCGTGCCCGAGTCACGACCTCGGGCCACAGCACTCCCTCCGATCGTGTCGGCAGCCGGTTCGGGAACGAAACCGGCTGCCGTCTGCTGCATAGCGTTTTCCCGTTCTTGTCCGGACTCCGGATTCCTGACTCAGTTGATGCTCATCATCTCCCGGTACTTGGGCAGAGGCCACAGCTCGTCGTCGACGATCAGTTCCAACTTGTCGATATCGTGGCGTATCTTGTCCAGATAAGGCTGCACCTCCTCGGAGTAACCGGTGGCCCGGGCGACGATGTCGTCCATGGCATTGTACTTCTTGCGGGCATCGACCATATGGTAGGTGTTCTCGCGGATCGCCTTGACGTACCGGGCGATTTTGCGGATCGTCCGGATTTCCTCGGCGGCCATGTCGGCATACTCGTCGGGAAGAATGTCCTTAAGTCCCTTGACGTTCTGGATCAATATGTTTTGGTAGCGGATCGCCGTCGGAACGATATGGTTCGCCGCCAGGTCGGCCAGTACGCGCGATTCGATCTGGATTTTCTTGACCAGATTTTCCATGTTGATCTCGTAACGGGCGTGCAGTTCGGCCTCGTTGAAGATACCGTGCTTCTCGAACAGCGCGATCGCATCCTTGCGGACCGAGACCTTGAACGCGTCGGGCACGCTGCCGATGCTCTCGATCCCGCGCTCGGCCGCCTCGCGCAGCCATTCGGCGCTGTATCCGTTTCCCTCGAAACGGATGTTTTTCGATTCGATGATGTATTTGCGGATGATTTGCAGAATGGCCTCGTCCTTTTTGATACCCTTGGCGATCAGCTTGTCGACCTCTTCCTTGAATTGCGTCAGCTGCTCGGCGATCGCGGTGTTGATGACGATCAGCGGGGCGGCGCAGTTGTTCGACGAGCCTGTCGCGCGGAACTCGAACCGGTTACCCGTGAACGCGAAAGGCGAGGTGCGGTTGCGGTCCGTGTTATCGAGCAGGATATTGGGTATCTTGCCGATGTCGAGTTTGATCTCGGTTTTTTCGTCGGGCGTCATCTTCTTCTCGCTTACGCGCTGTTCGAGCGAGTCGAGCACGGCCGACAGCGTCGAGCCCGTGAAAACCGACATCACGGCCGGAGGGGCCTCGTGGGCTCCCAGCCGGTGCGAATTCGACTGCGTGGCGATCGAGGCCATGAACAGGACGCCGAACTTGTGCGCGGCCATGATCGTATTGACGAAGAAGGCCAGAAACTGAATGTTATTCTTCGGAGTCTTGCCCGGGGCCAGCAGATTGACGCCCGTATTCGTGCACAGCGACCAGTTGCAGTGCTTGCCCGATCCGTTGACGCCCAGAAACGGCTTTTCGTGGAACAGCACTCTCAGTTTGTGCCTGAGTGCGACGCGTCGCATGATGGTCATCAGCAGCGTGTTGTGGTCGACGGCGATGTTCGCTTCCTCGAACATCGGAGCGCACTCGAACTGATTGGGCGCCACTTCGTTGTGCCGGGTCTTGAGCGGAATGCCGAGCCGGTAGGCTTGCTGCTCGAAGTCCTTCATGAATTCGAGTACCCGGTCGGGGATCGCTCCGAAGTAGTGGTCGTCGAGCTGCTGGTCCTTGGCCGCGATATGGCCCATCAGCGTCCGTCCGGTCTGCATCAGGTCGGGACGGGCCAGAAACAGCGCCTCGTCCACCAGAAAATACTCCTGTTCCCAGCCCAGCGTCACGTTCACCTTGTCGACGTCCTTGTCGAAATACTGGCATACCTCGACGGCAGCCTTGTCGACCGCCGTCAGCGATTTCAGCAGCGGGGTTTTGAAGTCGAGCGCTTCGCCCGTATAGGCGATGAATATGCTGGGAATACAGAGCGTCTTGTCGAGTATGAATGCCGGCGAGGAGGGGTCCCATGCCGAGTAGCCCCGGGCCTCGAACGTATTGCGCAGCCCTCCTTTCGGGAAGCTCGATGCGTCGGGCTCCTGCTGTACGAGCAGCTCGCCTTTGAACGTTTCGAACGAGCCTCCGCCCCACATGGGCTCGAAAAAGGCGTCGTGCTTTTCGGCCGTCGAGTCGTTCAGCGGCTGGAACCAGTGCGAGTAGTGGGTCGCGCCTTTCTCCATGGCCCACGTCTTCATGCCTTGCGCGACTTGGTTGGCGATCTTGCGGTCGATCCGGCGTCCTTCGTCGATCGCGTCGCATAGGCTTTCGTAAGCCTCCTTGGAAATATACTGCCGCATTTTCTCGCGGTCGAAGACGTCGGCTCCGAAATAGTCGGAGATTTTCTTGTCCGAAAGCTCGGGCTCGATCGGTTCCCTGCGCGATATTTCGCCGAGGGCTTTGAAACGTAGTGTGGCCATGTGAGTCGTTTGGTTAGAAAATGAACTACTGACGGCAAAATTAGTAAATATTTCGATTGTGCCCTACGGAAATACGGGGCGTGAGAGAAAAGTTCCTGTTTTTGTGCGAAGACCCCCTGTCAATCGAATGACTGCATGCCCGTTTGGGCTATTTTGACGATTTTCTGATACTCCTCGTAGTCGAGCTCCATGAAGAAATAGTGGATCGGGTCGACTCGCATGCCGTTGTGCCGGATTTCATAGTGCAGGTGCGGAGCGAGCGACAGGCCCGTGTTGCCCGACTGGGCGATGATGTCGCCCCGACGGACGCGGTCGCCCCGGCGCGCGTAGATTTTGCCTAAGTGGCTGTATACGGTTTCGTATCCGTTTCCGTGGTCTATGACCACCGTGTTGCCCGAAGAGGTGCGCTTGGTGATAATCTCCTTGATGCGTCCGTCGGCGGTGGCGAATACGCGCGAACCTTCGCTGACCGTGTAGTCGACTCCCTGATGGGCCGCGAGACTTTTGTAAAACGGGTGGATGCGCATGCCGTAGGAGGCGGTGAGCAGCGTGAGCTCCTTGTTGATGACGGGCTGTATGGCCGGGATGTTGTCGAACCGGTCCTTGAGCGAGTCGGCGGCCTGTTCGAGCGTTGCGAGGGTGAAAAGCTGCTCGCTGCCGCGTTTCTCGAACGAGCGGAGTTTTTCGAGGAAAAGCTTGCCGAGCTCCTTGTTCGACTTGGTCAGCAGCTTTTCCTGAGCCTCCCACTTCTTTTTTTCGAAATCGGTATCGAAATTATAGGGGTCCGACTCGAACAGGGTTCGGAACACGCTCCGGTCCCGGTCGATGACGTTCATCAGCACCTTCTCTATCGTGTCGTAGCGTCGGCTGAGCGAGTCGTACTGTTGCCTGAGCATTCGGGTCGAATGCTTCATTTCGTATTCCAGCGGCGTGTCGAAAAAGATCGAGAACGCAAGGTAGTAGAGTACGGCCATTCCGGTCCACGCGAATGCGTGAACCACACCGCGCAGAAATTTTTTCTTGAAATTCTCGCGTTGCTCCTGCCAGCGGGGCACGAGGTCCTTGAAGCGGGTCGGTCGGCTATTCTCGCTCATGGTCTTATTCCGTTTCATAGGTGGTCGCCCGTGCCGACTCGATGATCTTTTCGAATTCGGCCTCGGTCATATCGCGGCTGAAGTAGTTGATCGGGTCGACGTGCTGGCCCCGGTAGATTACCTCGTAGTGCAGGTGCGGTCCGGTCGAGCGTCCGGTGCTGCCGACCTCTCCGATCAGCTCGCCGCGCTTGACTTTCTGTCCCGGAGAGACGAGTATCTTGCTCAGGTGCGCGTAACGGGTCTTATAACCGAAGCCGTGGTCGATCAGCACCTGCAGCCCGTATCCGCGCACGCCCTCGTTATTGAATGCGACCGTGCCGTCTCCGGTCGCGTAGACCGGATTGCCTGTCCGTCCGCCCAGATCGATGCCCTGATGTCCCGAGATGCGTCCCGATATCGGATGCACGCGCGAGCCGAACGCGCCGATGTGTCCGCGCAGGTTCCTCCGGTCGATCGGCCAGATCGCGGGGATCGCGTCGGCCATCAGCTCCTTGCTTTTGGCCATGACCTCGAGCTGGTCGAGCGATTTCGACTCCTGATACAGCAGCCTCGTCATCCGGTCCAGCTCGAGCCACGTACCGATCATCTGCGGGGCGTACGGATCGTCCTTCATGCTGCCGTATTTCGCGGCGGGGTAGGGCGTGTAGACGCCGTGCACGCTCAGCGAGTCGACGCCGAACAGCGAGCGGTAGACCCGGTTGTCCCGGTGGCGCAGCTCGTCGAGTTTGGCGGTCGCCGCTCGGATTTTGTCGCCGAGCATTTCGTACTGGAGCATCAGTTCGTTGTTTCGCTCGCTGATACGATACATTTTCGGAGTATAGAAAAAGAACGAGAACAGCAGGTTGGCGATCGAGGCCAGAATGAATCCGACCAGTATTTTCCTCAGGATGCGGTAGAACCGGATGCGCAACGGGATGGCGATCACCTCGTAGGTCAGCGTCTGCGGATTGAATTTGTATCGTTTTTTCGCCATTTCGTTAATTCTGCCCCCGGAAGTACGCAAAATTAGACCAAATTGCTTAATTTTGCAACCTCTATGGATTAACGAACAAGGGTATTCAGTTAGTATAACTCGATTATGGATTCCAATCAGATTCGGGAGACGTTTCTCGATTTTTTCCGCAGCAAGGGCCATCGGATCGTTCCCTCGGCACCGATGGTCGTCAAGAACGACCCTACGCTGATCTTCACCAATGCCGGCATGAACCAGTTCAAGGATCTGTTTCTGGGCAACAGCCCGATCCGGGACCGCCGGGTGGCCGATTCTCAGAAATGCCTGCGCGTTTCGGGCAAGCATAACGATTTGGAGGAGGTCGGCCTCGACACCTATCACCATACGATGTTCGAGATGCTGGGCAACTGGTCGTTCGGCGATTATTTCAAAAAGGAAGCGATCTCTTGGGCATGGGAACTGCTCGTTGACGTGTACGGACTGCCCAAGGAGCGGCTGTACGCGACGATTTTCGAAGGCAGTCCCGAGGAGGGTATCGAGCGGGACGACGAGGCTTACGGATATTGGAAACGGTTCTTGCCCGAAGATCACATCATTCTGGGCAATAAGCACGACAATTTCTGGGAGATGGGCGATACCGGTCCCTGCGGCCCTTGCAGCGAGATACACTACGACCTGCGGAGCGACGAGGAGCGTCGCGGGCTGGACGGGCGCGAGCTGGTCAATAAGGGACACCATCTGGTTATCGAGATATGGAATCTTGTGTTCATGCAGTTCAACCGCAAGGCCGACGGACGGCTCGAACCGCTGCCGGCCCGCCATGTCGATACGGGCATGGGCTTCGAGCGGCTGTGCATGGTATTGCAAGGCAAACAGAGCAACTACGACACGGATGTCTTCCAGCCGACGATCGGCCGGCTGGGCGAGATGTGCGGCCGTCGCTACGGCGACGATCCGAAGACCGATGTCGCCATGCGGGTGGTCGCCGACCATCTGCGCGCGATCGCGTTCTCGATCGCCGACGGTCAGCTTCCGTCGAATGTCAAGGCCGGGTACGTGATCCGTCGCATCTTGCGTCGCGCCGTCCGGTACGGTTATACCTACCTCGGTTTCGACGAGCCGTTTATCTGCCGGCTGGTCGACGGGCTGGTCGCTCAGATGGGCGGGCAGTTCCCCGAACTGGTCGCCCAGCGGGAACTCATCGTAAAAGTGATCGAGGAGGAGGAAAACGCGTTCCTGAGGACGCTTTCGACGGGCATCAGCCTGCTCGAGGGCGTCATGAGCAAGGCTCGCTCGGCCGGCAGCGACACGATCGGCGGCAGCGATGCGTTTCTGCTGTACGATACCTACGGTTTCCCGATCGATCTGACCGAACTGATCGCCTCGGAAGGCGGCATGAAGGTCGATACGGACGCTTTCGCCGTCGAACTGCAACGCCAGAAAGAACGCTCGCGCAATGCGGCGGCCGTCGATACGGACGATTGGGTCGAACTGCTGCCGATCGTCGAGAGCCGGTTCGTCGGCTACGATACGCTCGAAAGCGACGTGCGCATTTCGCGCTATCGCCGCGTGAAAGCCAAAAACAAGACTTATTTCCAGCTCGTTTTCGATCATACGCCTTTCTACGGCAATTCGGGAGGGCAGACCGGCGACAAGGGATATATCGAGGCCGGAGGCGAGCGTATCGCCGTGACCGATACGCTTAAGGAGAACAATCTGACGATCCATCTGGTCGACCGTCTGCCGGCGGATCTGGCCGCCGATTTCCATGCCGTCGTCGATGCCGGAGCCAGAGCGGCGACGGCCGCCAACCATACGGCCACTCACCTGTTGCACAAAGCGCTGCGCCGGGTGCTCGGCACGCATGTCGAGCAGAAAGGCTCGCTCGTGTGTCCCGATTATCTGCGTTTCGATTTCTCGCATTTCCAAAAGGTGACCGACGAGCAGGTCCGGGAGGTCGAGCGGCTCGTCAATGCCGACATCCGGAGCGATTACGCGCTGGAGGAGCGGCGGGATTGTCCGATCGACGAGGCCCGCTCGATGGGGGCGATGATGCTTTTCGGCGAGAAGTACGGCGAGCGGGTGCGCGTGATTCGGTACGGCGAATCGGTCGAGTTGTGCGGCGGAACGCATGTTGCCCGGACGGGGAACATAGGCTTCTTCAAGATTCTCTCCGAGAGCGCGACCTCGGCCGGCGTGCGCCGTATCGAGGCCGTGACGGCGCAGCGGGCGGCGGAGTTCGTCTACGGTCTGGAGGACACGCTGAGAGGCATTCAGCAATACGTGAACAATCCTTCCGTCACGCAGGCCATCAAGAAGCTCGTTGAGGAAAATGCGGAGCTGAACAAGCAGATCGAGGAGGGAAAGCGCGAGCGCATCCGTTCGATCGTCGAGTCGATCGAGCCGACTCTGACCGAAGAAGACGGCATCGTGCTGATTGCCCGACAGGCCGATTTCCTGCCCGATATCGTCAAGGGGATCGCGTTCGGACTGAAGCCGAAGTTTCCGAACCTGGTATTCGTGATCGGGTCGGCTGTCGGAGGCAAGCCCGCGTTGACGGTCATGCTCGGCGACGAGATCGTCTCCCGGGGCGTCGATGCTTCGAAGGTGGTGCGCGAGGCGGCCAAGGAGATAAGCGGCGGCGGCGGCGGACAGCCTTTCTATGCGACGGCCGGAGGCAAGGATGTCGCCGGAATCGAGAAAGCGATCTTCCGGGCGGGCGAATTGATAAAGACTCAATTGAAACGATAAAAACAACTCGAGGGGCGTGCGCTGGGCGCGTCCCGAAATTAAAACGGCAAAGGCTATGGCAAACAAAGTGTTACTGATGATTCTGGACGGCTGGGGCAAAGGCGATCACGGTCACGACGATGTCGTGTTCTCGGCTCATCCCGAGTATATCGACTCGCTGGAAGCGACGTATCCTTCCGCACAGCTGCGCACCGACGGCGAGAACGTCGGCCTGCCCGACGGACAGATGGGCAATTCCGAAGTGGGTCACCTCAATATCGGTGCCGGGCGCGTCGTCTATCAGGACCTCGTGAAAATCAACCGCGCCTGCCGCGACGACTCGATTCTGAAGAATCCCGAAATCGTCAAGGCATTTTCTTATGCGAAAGAGAACGGCAAGCAGGTGCATTTCATGGGCCTCGTCTCGGACGGCGGGGTTCACAGTTCGCTGGACCATCTCTTTAAGCTTTGCGACATATCGAAGCATTACGGCGTGGATAAGACTTTCGTGCATTGCTTCATGGACGGACGCGATACCGATCCGCGCAGTGGTAAGGGTTTTATCGAAGCGTTGCAGAGTCATCTGAAAGGGTCGGCCGGCCGGATCGCGTCGATCGTCGGCCGCTACTATGCGATGGACCGCGACAAGCGTTGGGAGCGCGTCAAGCTGGCATACGACCTGCTCGTAAAGGGCGAGGGCGAGAAGGCGTCCGATCCGGTCGCCGCCGTGCAGAAGTCTTACGACGAGGGCGTGACCGACGAGTTCATCAAGCCGATCGTCTGCGTCGACGGCGAGGACCGTCCGCTCGGCACGATCCGCGAAGGCGACGTCGTGATCTTCTTCAATTTCCGCAATGACCGTGCGAAGGAACTGACGATCGCACTGACGCAGCAGGATATGCCCGAGTTCGGCATGAAGCGGCTGCCGCTCTATTATTGCTGCATGACGCCTTACGATGCGAAGTTCGAGGGATTGCACATCCTGTTCGACAAGGAGAACGTCGTCAATACGATCGGCGAGTATGTGTCGAAGCAGGGACTCAAGCAGTTGCGCATCGCCGAGACGGAAAAATACGCCCATGTGACGTTCTTTCTCAATGGCGGTCGCGAGGAAACTTTCGAAGGAGAGGAGCGGATTCTGGTTCCGTCTCCCAAAGTGGCCACTTACGACCTGCAGCCCGAAATGAGCGCTTACGAGGTGAAGGACAAACTGGTGGCCGAACTGAACAAGAAGAAGTTCGATTTCATCTGCCTGAACTTCGCCAACGGCGACATGGTGGGGCACACGGGAGTTTACGATGCGATTTTCAAGGCGGTTAAGGCCGTCGACGCTTGCGTGCACGACGTGGTCGAGACCGCCAAGGTCAACGGGTACGAGGTCGTGCTGATTGCCGATCACGGCAATGCCGACCATGCCGAGAACGCGGACGGAACGCCCAATACGGCCCATTCGTTGAATCCGGTTCCTATTATCGTCGTTTCGGACCGGGTCAAGAGCGTGCGTAACGGGGTACTGGCCGACGTGGCTCCGACCGTGCTGAAGCTGATGGGGCTGCCTCAGCCTGAGGAAATGACCGGGAAAGCGCTGATCGAAATGTAGGCTGTTGTTTTGGA
>ENA-UESG01002360-UESG01002360.1-human-gut-metagenome-genome-assembly--contig:-NODE-2360-length-9737-cov-3.260973_pt1 | contig 9737 bp, 5 predicted proteins | sample MGYA00243002_ERZ508003 | MGnify/ENA primary metagenome ERZ508003 (study PRJEB26167, sample SAMN06115514) | human gut metagenome | host: Homo sapiens | place: China:Shanxi | collected 2015-12-02 | study... | reverse complement strand
AAAATCTATATTTACAAATGAGAAAAATAGGTGTATAGTACAGAAAAGGTCGCAATGAGGCGCTCGAAAGAGTCTCATTGCGACCTTTTTTAGTTGCAGGAAAGTGCTGAAAGCACAGTCTTGCAAATGAGGTTATGAATAGTAACAGACAGATGAAAAAGAGAGAAATAGAAACCCGGAAAGGAGAACTATATGTTTGATGTAAAACAGGAGCTGCCCAAGGCACCGTTATATCGGGAAGAATTTGAGCATGATAACTGCGGTATCGGAGCCTGTGTCAATATTCACGGAGAGAAGAGCCGCGCGACCGTAGAGAATGCGCTGAAGATCGTAGAGAATCTGGAGCACAGAGCCGGTAAGGATGCGGAAGGCAAGACCGGTGACGGTGTCGGTATTCTGACCCAGATTCCCCACAAATTTTTTGCCAGAGTGACCAGGGCTCTGGGCATGGACATCGGCGGAGAGAGAGAATACGGTGTCGGCATGTTCTTCTTCCCGCAGGAAGAACTGCGCCGCAATCAGGCCAAGAAGATGTTCGAGATCATTGTGGAAAAAGAAGGAATGGAATTCCTCGGCTGGCGTGAAGTGCCTACCTTCCCCAATGTGCTGGGACATAAGGCCGTAGAGTGCATGCCCTATATCATGCAGGGATTCGTGAAAAAGCCTGCCGATGTGGAAAAAGGACTTCCCTTTGACCGCAGACTTTATATTGCAAGACGTGTCTTCGAGCAGTCTTCCGATGATACCTATGTAGTTTCTCTTTCCAGCAGAACGATCGTATATAAAGGAATGTTCCTGGTAGGCCAGCTGCGTACCTTCTTCGCAGATTTGCAGAGTGAAGATTACGAATCCGCCATTGCCATGGTACACTCCCGTTTCTCCACCAATACCAATCCCAGCTGGGAACGTGCTCATCCGAACCGTCTGATGGTACACAACGGTGAGATTAACACTATCCGCGGCAATGCCGACAAGATGCTGGCCAGGGAGGAGAACATGGAATCCGAGCATCTGAAAGGCCAGCTGCACAAAGTACTGCCTGCCATCAGCAAGACCGGTTCCGACTCCGCTATGCTGGACAACACGCTGGAATTCCTGGTAATGAGCGGCATGGAACTGCCTCTGGCGGTCATGATCGCTATCCCCGAGCCCTGGGCGAACAACAAGGCCATGTCCCAGACCAAGAGAGATTTCTACCAGTATTACGCTACCATGATGGAGCCCTGGGACGGCCCCGCATCCATCCTGTTCTCCGACGGAGATATCATGGGTGCGGTACTGGACAGAAACGGCCTGCGTCCTTCCCGTTATCTGATCACTGACGATGATACCCTGATCCTGTCTTCCGAGGTAGGTGTCCTTCCTGTTGATCCCACGAAGATCAAGTTAAAGGAAAGACTTCGTCCCGGCAAGATGCTCCTGGTCGATACCGTACAGGGCAGAGTCATTGACGATGAGGAGATCAAGGAAAAATATGCTTCCAGACAGCCCTATGGTGAATGGCTAGACAACAACCTGACAGAATTGAAGAGTATTCACATCCCGAACCAGCGTGTCCCTGAGTACACCTACGAAGAGCGTCAGCGGATGCAGAAAGCTTTCGGTTATACCTACGATGAGATGAAACAGAGCATTCTGCCTATGGCAAAGAACGGCAGTGAAGCGATTGCCGCCATGGGTGTGGATACGCCGCTTCCCGTCTTAAGCAAGACGAACCACCCGCTGTTTCATTATTTCAAGCAGCTGTTTGCACAGGTAACCAACCCGCCCATCGATGCGATCCGTGAGGAGATCGTGACTTCCACCACCGTATACATCGGTACCGAGGGCAACATTCTGGAGGAGACCCCGAAGAACTGTAATGTTCTGAAGGTCAACAACCCGATCCTGACCAACACGGATCTGTTGAAGATCAAGAACATGAAGGTAGACGGATTCAAAGTAGAAGTCGTACCTATCGTATATTACAAGAACACCAGCTTAGAGCGTGCCATTGACAGACTGTTCGTGGAAGTGGACAGAGCTTACAGAGACGGCGTGAACATCCTGATCCTGTCCGACAGAGGCGTGGATGAGAACCATGTGCCCATTCCTTCCCTGCTGGCCGTATCCGCACTGAACCAGTATCTGGTACGCACCAAGAAGAGAACCAGAGTCGCACTGATCCTGGAATCCGGCGAACCCAGAGAGGTACACCATTTTGCTACGCTGCTAGGTTACGGTGCCTGCGCCATCAACCCTTATCTGGCACAGGATACCATCAAGGAACTGATCGAGAGCAATATGCTGGATAAGGATTACTATGCAGCAGTGGATGATTACAACAATGCTGTCCTCCACGGCATCGTCAAGATCGCATCCAAGATGGGTATCAGCACCATCCAGTCCTATCAGGGTTCCCAGATCTTCGAGGCTATCGGTATTGCACCGGAAGTGATCAGTAAGTATTTCTCCAACACCGTATGTCGTGTGGGAGGTATTACCTTAAAAGATATTGAGCAGCAGGTAGACGACCTGCACTCTCAGGCATTTGATCCTCTGGGACTGAAAAACGATCTGACCTTAAACAGCCCCGGACATCACAAGATGCGCAGCGGCGGTGACGAGCATCTGTACAATCCCGCTACCATCCATATGTTACAGGAATCCACCAGACGCGGTGATTACCAGATGTTCAAACAGTACACTGCCATGGTAAACGACGAAGATTCCATCAAGAATCTCAGAGGACTGATGGACTTCAATTATCCGAAAAAGGGTGTGCCTATTGAGGAAGTAGAGCCGGTAGAGACCATTGTGACCAGATTCAAGACCGGTGCCATGTCCTACGGTTCCATTTCCACAGAAGCCCATGAGACCAGGGCCATCGCCATGACCCATCTGCACGGCAAGAGCAATTCCGGTGAAGGCGGTGAGGACCTGGATCGTCTGACCGTCGGACCGGACGGACTGAACCGTTGTTCCGCAATCAAGCAGGTAGCCAGTGGACGTTTTGGTGTTACCAGCCGTTACCTGGTAAGTGCACAGGAGATTCAGATCAAGATGGCACAGGGAGCAAAACCCGGTGAGGGCGGACATCTGCCCGGAGGAAAGGTATATCCCTGGATCGCCAAGACCAGACACTCCACACCCGGTGTGTCCCTGATCTCTCCGCCCCCTCATCACGACATTTATTCCATTGAGGATCTGGCGCAGCTGATCTATGATCTGAAAAATGCCAACACCCAGGCAAGAATCTCTGTAAAACTGGTATCCGAAGCCGGTGTGGGAACCGTAGCAGCCGGTGTAGCCAAGGCGGGAGCACAGGTCATCCTGGTATCCGGTTATGACGGCGGTACCGGTGCGGCACCGAGAAACTCCATCCACAATGCCGGACTTCCCTGGGAGCTGGGACTGGCAGAGACTCATCAGACTCTGATCATGAACGGACTGCGTAATAAAGTCCGCATCGAGACCGACGGTAAGCTCATGAGCGGCAGAGATGTAGCCATCGCAGCCATTTTAGGTGCCGAGGAGTTCGGTTTCGCTACCGCTCCATTGGTAACCATGGGTTGTGTCATGATGAGAGTATGTAATCTGGATACCTGTCCGGTAGGTGTGGCTACCCAGAACCCGGAGCTGCGGAAAAACTTCCGCGGTAAGCCGGAATACGTGGAAAACTTTATGAAATTTATCGCGCAGGAGCTGCGGGAATACATGGCAGCCCTGGGCGTGCGTACCGTAGATGAACTGGTGGGCAGAACCGATCTGCTGAAGAGAAAAGAGCATCTGACCGATCGTCAGGAGGAAGTGGATCTGACCCAGATCTTAAGCAACCCTTACGAAGGCAGCAAGCAGAAGGTGACCTTCGATCCCAAGCAGGTCTATGACTTCCAGCTGGAGAAGACGCTGGATGAGAAGGTGCTGTTAAAGCAACTGGGCAAAGCTATTGATGCGGGACAGAAGCGCAGCATTGAAGTGGATGTCAGCAACACCGATCGTGCTTTCGGTACGATCCTCGGAAGTGAGATCACCAGAAAATTGGGCGATGATGTGGAAGAGGATACCTACCATGTACTGTGCAAGGGTGCCGGCGGACAGTCCTTCGGAGCCTTTATCCCCAAGGGCCTGACTCTGGAACTGGTAGGCGACAGCAATGACTACTTCGGTAAGGGCTTATCCGGCGGTAAGCTGGTGGTATATCCTCCTCAGGGCAGCAAGTTCAAGGCGGAGGAAAATATCATCATCGGTAATGTGGCACTGTACGGTGCAACCTCCGGTAAAGCATTCATTAACGGTGTGGCAGGCGAACGTTTCTGCGTACGTAACTCAGGTGCTATCGCAGTCGTCGAAGGTGTAGGTGATCATGGCTGTGAATACATGACCGGCGGTCGTGTGGTAGTTCTCGGTATGACCGGTAAAAATTTCGCAGCCGGTATGAGCGGCGGTATCGCTTATGTACTGGATGAAGGCAACGATCTGTACAAGCGCCTGAATAAGGAAATGGTATCTTCCAGTGAGATCACATCCAAATATGATGTGCTGGAACTGAAATCCATGATCCAGGAGCATGTGGCACTGACCAATTCCGCCAAGGGTAAGGAAGTGCTGGACAACTTTGGAGAGTATCTGCCCAAGTTCAAGAAGATCATCCCTCATGATTATGAGAGAGTCTTAAAGACCATCGTCCAGATGGAGGAAAAAGGACTGAGCGCAGAGCAGGCACAGATCGAAGCATTCTATGCCAACACCAGAAAGTAGGAGGGCAGTGTGAAAAGTAATCTTGATAGATTGCTTTTCACACGACTAATTTGTGCCGCGGGCGCCACAAATTAGTTTATCGCAGAACTAAATATGAAATTTAGTTCGCGATTCTTCCGACGCCGAAGCGTCTGCAGAATGGAGAGAGCCATGGGAAAACCAACGGGATTTATGGAATATAAAAGGGAAGTCAGCGTGGCTGAGGATCCTAAGAAGAGAATACAGCATTTTAACGAATTCCATGAGCATCTGCCGAAGGAAAAGCAGCGCTTACAGGGTGCCAGATGTATGGAATGCGGTGTGCCGTTCTGCCAGTCGGGCATGATGATCTGCGGTATGGCCAGCGGATGTCCCCTGCACAATCTGGTGCCGGAGTGGAACGATCTGGTATATACCGGCAACTGGCAACAGGCTTACAACCGCCTGAAAAAGACCAACAATTTCCCCGAATTCACGTCCAGAGTATGTCCGGCTCTGTGTGAGGCGGCATGTACCTGTGGATTGAATGGGGATCCGGTCTCCACCAAGGAGAACGAATATGCAATTATTGAAAATGCCTACAGCGAGGGTTATGCGGCAGCCAAGCCCCCTGTGGTGCGTACCGGCAAAAAGGTGGCAGTCATCGGCAGCGGTCCTTCCGGACTGGCAGCGGCGGATCTGCTGAACCAGAGAGGACATCAGGTCACAGTATTTGAGCGCTCCGACCGTGTGGGAGGACTGTTGATGTACGGCATCCCTAACATGAAGCTGGAGAAACAGATCATTGACCGTAAGATAGCCATCATGAAGAAAGAGGGCGTCACCTTTGTCACCGGTACGGATATCGGTAAGGACATCAAGGCATCCAAGCTGTTACATGATTTTGACCGTGTCGTACTGGCCTGTGGTGCTTCCAATCCCAGAGACATCAATGCGCCAGGCAGAGATGCCAGGGGAATCTATTTCGCGGTGGATTTTCTGAAAGCCAATACCAAGAGCCTGCTGGATTCGAACTTTGAAGATAAAAAATATGTGGAGACCAAGGGTAAGAACGTGGTCATCATCGGCGGTGGTGATACCGGTAATGACTGTGTGGGAACTTCCATCCGTCACGGTGCCAAGTCTGTAACCCAGATCGAGATGATGCCCAAGGCTCCGGACAAGAGAGCAGAGAACAATCCCTGGCCCGAATGGCCGAAGGTCTGCAAGACCGATTACGGTCAGGAAGAAGCCATTGCAGTCTACGGACATGATCCGAGAATCTATGAATCTACGGTTAAGGAATTTATCAAGGATAAGAACGGCAACCTGAAAGCCGTGAAGATCGTGAAGCTGTCCTGGGAAAAGGATCCTGCTACCGGACGCATGAAGATGCAGGAGATTGCCGGAAGTGAGCAGATCCTGGATGCGGAGATCGTACTGATCGCAGCAGGATTTTTGGGAAGTCAGAAATATATTACCGATGCTTTCGGGGTGGAATTAAATGAACGCACCAACGTAAAAACTGCCCCCGGCAAATACCAGACCAGTGTGGAAAATGTATTCGTCACCGGTGATATGCACAGAGGACAGTCCCTGGTGGTGTGGGCGATCCGTGAAGGCAGAGAAGCCGCACATGCTGTGGATGAGAGCCTGATGGGCTACTCTAATCTGGTGATCCAGTAGAGGTATTATTCTCGTAGATGGATCTCAGACCTTTCATAAGAAGATTCTGATCGATATGGATCTTCGTTTCACAATGTGGAATGACGGTCGTTGCGTACCCTCCGGTGGCAACGACCGTTGCTTTTTGCCCTAACTCTGTCTGGATACGGCGGATCAGTCCGTCGATGGCACAGGCGTTGCCCAAGAGCATTCCCCCGGTGATGCATTCCTGCGTATTCGCACCGATGGTGTGGGCGGGCATATGAATGTCCCCTTTCGGGAGCTGGGCGGTCCTGCCTAAAAGTGCCCTGTGGGCGGTTCCAACGCCGGGAAGGATCAGGCCACCTAAAAAGCGACGGTTCTCATCCAACACGTTAAATGTCGTGGCGGTGCCCAGATCAATGGTGATCAGTGGCAGAGGATAGCGGGAAATGGCTCCGGCGATATCTGCCAGGCGGTCGCAGCCCACCTTTTCCGGAAATTCCGTACAGATCTCATAGCCAAGATCCAGTTCATGGGTAAGAAGCAGAGGCTTCTGCCCCATAAAAGCTTCCAGAGCAGAGGAAAAAACGGCTGTCACCGAAGGCACAACCGAGGAGATCACAGATCCCTCAAAGGCTTCGGCGGACAGACCGTGTTTGTCTAAAATCATATTCAGTTTTTTTCTATATCCGGCATCAGACAGGGGACGGCGGGACGATAGCTTCTCAATAAAGAGCAGCTTATTTCCCTGAAATCCCCCGATGCCGATCGTAGTATTTCCGATGTCGATTGTCAGTACCACGGGTATACTCCTGTTATGCTGCAGACTCTGCTTTCTGATATACAGGAATGACTTTTGCCTTGATCAGTGCCAGCCCTACCGCTCCGGTCAGGAACGTGGATGCACACATCTCGAAGACCGCATTCACACCTACAAAAGAGCAGATGAATAAAATCGCGTTTTTACCACCCATCAGTCCCTGCACATAGGAAGTATTGCCGAACAGCAGTACTAAAAGGGACATGAAAAATGCGGTGTTGAAAAATGCGCTGCAAAATCCGGTGATCATGCAGGCGATTCTGTCTCCTACGGCTTTGCGGCTGTAACGGAAGACATATCCCAACAGAAATCCGTCCAGAAGTCTGGGGATGAAACGCTGGATGAAGGCCAACACAGGGTTGATGCCAAAAAGCATTGCTCCCATGGCGCTGGTGCCTCCCACGCCGATGCATTGCAAAAAGCTGGTCAATCCGAATACTGCTCCCATGGCGGCTCCGCCTAGAGTGATTGCAGCCAGTGCAACGGGGATGACATTGAAGGTGATTGCCAGGGGGCCGATGTTCAGGTACCCGAGCGGGGTATAAGCCATCAGCAAAAGTACCGCAGCAAACAATCCCATCAACGTGAGTCGCATTGTCTTACTTTGTTTGTTCATATGAAATTTTCCTCCTTGTTACCATTCTCCCTCTGGGAGATACAATACAAGCTGCCCCGGTGATTCGGGACACTCCTACTGTTTATATCATATCCCGGACAAAAAGAAAAGTGATATTTGCATAAAATATGCACTTATGGTATTTTAGGAGTACAGTTTTGAAGTATTTTTGATAAATCAGGCAAAAGGAGACGACTATGCTGAAGGGAAAGACCGTAGTTCTGGCAATCTCGGGAAGTATTGCTGCATATAAAATGGCCAATGTAGCGCGGATGCTGTTAAAACAGCACTGTGATGTGGAAGTGCTGATGACACAGAATGCCACGCAGTTCATTAACCCCATTACTTTTGAAAGTCTGACGGGACATAAATGTCTGGTGGACACCTTTGACCGCAATTTCCAGTACAGTGTGGAACATGTGGCACTGGCAAAGCGGGCGGATGTGGTTCTGGTGGCACCGGCTTCTGCCAATGTGATCGGCAAGATTGCAAACGGCATCGCAGATGATATGTTGACTACTACGGTCATGGCATGTCCCTGCAAGAAGATTGTGTCCCCTGCCATGAATCATAATATGTATCACAACCCCATCGTGCAGGATAATATCGAAAAATTAAAGCATTTCGGCTATGAGATCATCACTCCGGCCACGGGAATGCTGGCCAACGGCGATATCGGTGACGGCAGAATGCCGGAGGAGTCCGTACTGTTCGAAGCCGTGGTGAAGGAGATCGCCTGCGAGAAGGATCTGGCGGGCAAAAAGGTGCTGATCTCCGCAGGTGCCACCAGAGAACCCATTGACCCGGTGCGTTTTATCACGAATCACTCCAGTGGAAAAATGGGTTATGCCCTGGCGAGAGCTGCAATGCACCGCGGCGCAGAAGTGACGGTGGTGGCAGCCCATACGGATGTGGAGCCGCCTTTGTTTGTAAATGTGGTGCCGGTACAGACGGCAGAAGAGATGTACGATGCAATCGTGTCCAGAGCGCAGGACTATGATTTTGTCATCAAGGCAGCAGCCGTGGCAGACTACACCCCGGCAGTGACAGCAGACAATAAGATTAAGAAAAAAGACGGAGACATGTCGATCCCTCTGGTGCGGACGAAGGATATTTTGAAGACCCTTGGGGAAGACAAGAGACCGGGACAGATTTTGTGTGGATTTTCCATGGAGACGGAAAATGTACTGGAGAATTCCCGGAAGAAGCTGGAGAGCAAGCACTGTGACATGATCTGTGCCAACAGTTTGAAGAGCGCAGGAGCGGGCTTTGGCACGGACACCAATATTGTGACACTGATCACAAAGAATTCCGAGGAGAGCCTGGAACTGATGAGCAAGGAACAGGTGGCACATAAAATTCTGGATAAGTTGCTTGCAATAGTTCAGCCATAGAACAGCAGAACGAATGCGAGGGGGCTTGCACACAAAGCGTTAATTCTGTAGAAAAATCATTTGCTTCTATGCAAAAAGATGGTATGATAGAAGCAATGATGTATAGCCGCGTAGACGGCGGATTGAGAGGACGAAATGGACAAGATTATTTTGACAGGTGACAGACCTACCGGAAGATTACATGTGGGACATTATGTAGGCTCCCTGAGAAGACGTGTAGAGCTGCAGAATTCCGGTGAATATAAGAAAACTTTTATCATGATCGCAGATGCACAGGCACTGACGGACAATATCGAGAATCCCGAGAAGGTGCGTCAGAATATCATCGAAGTGGCGCTGGACTACATGTCCTGCGGACTGGATCCCAGTAAGGCAACAATCTTCATCCAGTCTCAGATTTCCGAGCTGTGTGAACTGACCTTCTATTACATGGATTTGGTAACCGTAGCCAGATTACAGAGAAACCCGACCGTAAAGAGTGAGATTCAGATGCGTAACTTCGAAGCCAGCATCCCTGTGGGATTTTTTACCTATCCCATCAGCCAGGCTTCCGATATTACCG
>ENA-UESG01002357-UESG01002357.1-human-gut-metagenome-genome-assembly--contig:-NODE-2357-length-9744-cov-2.277025_pt1 | contig 9744 bp, 7 predicted proteins | sample MGYA00243002_ERZ508003 | MGnify/ENA primary metagenome ERZ508003 (study PRJEB26167, sample SAMN06115514) | human gut metagenome | host: Homo sapiens | place: China:Shanxi | collected 2015-12-02 | study... | reverse complement strand
TCTATCCCCCTACACACTTTTTGTTTCCATATAATTACTCATGGCGTCCGAACTCCGTCAGCACCAGTCCCTTATTACGGTCCAGAGTCATGCCGATGCTCCAGGAATTCACAAACAGCAATAAAGGATTACCCTTCATGTCCTTGACCTTCTTCATATCGGAAGTACCGGACAGCTTGGCCAGGTCGATCTCATCCTTATTCTCGATCCAGCGGATATGCTCATAAGGCAGGTTCTCCAGACGGATCTCCACGTTATATTCGTTCTCCAGACGGTATTTCAGTACATCGAACTGCAGCACACCTACCACACCGACGATGATCTCTTCCAGACCGGTATTGAACTCCTGAAAGATCTGGATGGCACCTTCCTGAGCGATCTGCTCTACGCCCTTGACGAACTGTTTTCTCTTCATGGTATCCACCTGGCGCACTCTGGCAAAATGCTCCGGTGCGAAGGTCGGAATACCTTCATACTGGAACTTCTCCCTGGGCATGCACAGTGTATCTCCGATGGAGAAAATGCCGGGATCGAAGACACCGATAATATCACCCGCATAAGCCTCGTTTAAGATCTTACGTTCATCCGCCATGATCTGCTGGGGCTGGGATAATCTCATAACCTTATTGCCCTGCACATGACGCACTTCCATGTTGGCATCGAATTTACCGGAGCAGATACGCATGAATGCGATACGGTCTCTGTGAGCCTTGTTCATGTTAGCCTGGATTTTGAAAACAAATGCACTGAACTCATGCTCCGTCGGGTTAATCATGCCGATGTCTGCTTTTCTTGGCAACGGCGTGGTAGTCATATTCAGGAAATGCTTTAAGAAGATCTCCACACCGAAGTTGGTCAAAGCAGATCCGAAGCATACCGGGGTCAGGTTACCCTTCTGCACTTCCTCCAGATCAAACTCTGCGCTGGCACCGTCCAACAGTTCCACCTCGCCAAGCAGCTTGTCCGCTGCATCCTCTCCAATCAGTTCCTTCAGATGTTCTTCGTCCTGAATGGGGATCTCGGTGGAAGTTCCTTCCTTCGTTCCCTTCTCCGTATCGGAATATGCGATCACACACTTTTTCTCACGGTCGTAGACACCCTGGAATTCCTTACCGGAACCGATGGGCCAGTTGATGGGGCAGGTGGCAATGCCAAGCTCCTTCTCGATATCACCCAGCAGTTCAAAGGTATCTCTTGCCTCACGGTCCATCTTGTTGATGAAGGTGAAAATAGGGATCTTGCGCATCACGCAGACCTTGAACAGCTTTCTCGTCTGGGCCTCGACATCCTTGGACGCATCGATGACCATAACTGCGGCGTCCGCTGCCATCAGGGTACGGTAGGTATCCTCAGAGAAATCCTGATGTCCCGGGGTATCCAGAATATTGATGCAGTAACCGTCATATTCAAACTGCAATACGGAAGAGGTAACGGAAATACCTCTGTCTTTCTCAATCTGCATCCAGTCGGATACCGCATGTCTGGCCGTTGCCTTACCCTTTACGCTTCCTGCCAGGTTGATGGCTCCTCCGTAGAGCAGGAACTTCTCGGTCAGGGTCGTCTTGCCGGCATCCGGGTGGGAAATAATGGCAAACGTCCGGCGTCGGTTGATCTCTTCTGTATAATTATTACTCACTACTATAGTCCTCCAAATATATCTCTTATATCTCTAAAAATCTATTTTCGCAGTTCTTCGGGATCTGCTATCTATGATGGATCTGCCTTTAAAACAGAGCTTCCTTCAAACTCCGGTTGGATTCCGAAATAATCCAATACCGTAGCTCCGATATCGGAAAAAGTCGGTCTGGTTCCGCGATTCCCCGGCGTCACAGGCGCACCGTACATAAGAATCGGAGTCTAGTCTCTGGTGTGATCCGTTGTCGCCGTATACGCGCGACCACCGCCATGATCTGCCGTGATCATCAGAATATCTCCCGGCCTCATGTGTGCCTGGATTTCCGGCAGCTTTTCATCAAAATAAGCCAGTGCCTTCGCATAGCCGTCCACATCTCTTCTATGGCCGTAGAGCATGTCGTAATCCACCAGATTGATAAAGCAGAGTCCTTCGAAATCCTTGTCCAGATATTCCAGTGTCCGCTCAATGCCTTCCGCATTGCCGGAAGTGTATACATGCTCGGTAATGCCCCTGCCTACGAAAATATCCTGGATCTTACCCACAGCAATGACATCCTTACCGGCAGCCTTCAGCTGATCCAGCATGGTCACTGCGGGAGGCAGCAGGGAAAAATCGTGTCTTCTGGGGGTACGGGTATAATGTCCGCTCTCACCGATAAAAGGTCTCGCAATGACACGGCCCACGCCGTGTTCTCCCTGTAAAATCTGTCTGGCGATACGGCAATAATCATATAACTGCTCCACAGGAACCACATCCTCATGGGCAGCGATCTGAAACACACTATCTGCGGAAGTATATACGATCAGTTTGCCGGTGCGCACATGCTCGTCCCCGTAATCCGCAATGACCTGTGTGCCGGAGTACGGCTTATTGCACAGCACATCTCTGCCGGTGCGGATCCGGAACTCTTCCAGCACATCCTCGGGGAAGCCGTCCGGATAGGTAGGCAGTGGCTTGGGAGAATAGATACCTGCGATCTCCCAGTGCCCGATGGTCGTATCCTTTCCGCGGGAACGCTCCGTCATGCGGGTATAAGCTGCCGTGGGATGGTCTGTTTTCTCTCCCACTTCCACGCCGTCAATATTAAACAAACCCATGTTTTTCATATTTTCCATATGAAAATAAGGGCTCTTTGACACGCTCCCCAGTGTATTTACATTGATGTCACCGTAAGCTGCGGCATCCGGCATCTGTCCGATACCGAAGCTGTCCAATACAATTAAAAAGACTCTCTTCATTGTTTCTTCCTTTTGTCAAGTTTTCCAGGTTAAGTCATGATACCATCCAGATTGTTCCGTGCTTCGCACCCTCACAATCTGGACCGCATTCGTAATCCGCTCATTTTTCTGCGAAAAATGGCTCCTTACTCATGTGGTACGGCTCTCGAATCTCCGGATGCTCCCGCAAGCGAGCTTGCATCGCACCGTCGACTCTCGACCCTTGGTATCATAACATAATTTTTCCCCTATGTACACAAAAATATCACTGTGCAATGGTGCTGATGACGATATTTTCCGCCGCAATATCCGTCTTTCTTTTTACGATATCTTCGATCTGTGCCCGCTGCACATCCGTCAGTTCTGCGGCATTGACCACCACATCCACGGCATCCCCGTTGATGCTGACCACAGCTTCACTGAAACCTTTCGCCTGCAAAAGCACCTCGGCCGCCGCTTCCTTTTCCGCGATATCAGTCATGCGCACCATGCTGTCCACCGCTTCCTGTTTCTGGGCATCGCTGAGCTCAGTACTGTTGATAATCTCCAATAAGGTCTCTTTATTCCGGGCTCTGGTCTGCTCCTTGGAAAGTCTTGCAGCAGACAGTACCTCCACACCGTTCGTTCCGGTCAACACTGCTTCCCCGGGAATCTCCCCTTCGTCCGGCGTAGCCTCTGCCACCTGCATATCTTCATCCAGATAATCTTCCATGACGATCTCCACATCCGAATCCAGGCTTTCCATATCTGTGACAATGTCTGTGGAATCCACTACACTGAGATCTTCTGTATTATCCGACGCCAGATACTCCTTTTCCAGGTTGGTCCCCGCAAACTGCAGATAACCTGCAATGGCTATCATGATGGCAAGTGCGGTAATCATAAGCTGATTCTTCTTAATTAAGTTTTTCACTGCGTTCCCCTTTTCCAAAGGCCTGTATCTGCCTTCTTGATTTTATACTCTATTGTATGTACCCGTCTGTGCGGATATGTTTCCTGTGACTCATTTTTCCAACACCTTGACTTTGTGGGATTCCACACCGAAAAGTGCCTGTGCGATCTGCGTGATTTCACTGGTCATATTGCCTTTTCCGGCTCCTTCCGCCACCACCAGCACCCCCTCCACTTTGGGTGTGATCGTCTTCGCTACAAACGGTGTGCCCTGACTGCCGTCCTGATAGACGGTCTGGTATCCGGTATTGGAAGAACTCACGGTGCGGGTTCCTCCGGCGGAGTCCTGTTCTTCTGTCTGGGAACGATCCGCAGTCATGTCTTTTTCCACAATTCTTTCCTCCGAGGATTCCAATGTGATCATGACTTCCACCTCTCCCAGTCCCCGGACGGATTCCAGCATTTTCTTCAGTTTTCCCTCCAGATAGGCGGTATATTCCTCCGCGCTTCCCGCTGCCACCGCCCGGGTTTCGGTATCTACCGCCGTCTCCTGTTCCCCGGTTGTCTGCGAAGGAGAAGTGAAAATTCCGGCATTGTACTGTTCTGCAGTCTCTGTGCCGACGGAAGCTGCCTGTGGCTCCTCCTTTTTCACCGGCAGGGCGATGATAAACAATAGGACACCCAACAATACCAGAATCAACAGGTTGTCCCGACGGAACCATTTCGGAGGGCCGGAACCGCCTGCACCGTTACCTGTACCAATGCTGCCTGTGATCTTTTCCCAGAATTCACCCATTGCTTCTCACCTCTTTTTCTTCCCTGGCTCCGGTTTTTCTACCGTCATTTTCCTTAACTCTCCGGCAGACTTCTCCATCATTCCAGCCGGATTGGTGCAATGTCCACATGGATCCCCTCCGTTTCTGCATTTTCCCTATCTGTTTCCTTCTGATCCGATACTTCCCCACTATTTTCTCCTGTAACAGCTCCCTGTGCAGAATCTTGCTCCCACACATTTGCCGGGTCATATCCTTCCCCGGCTTCCTGCGCCACAGCAGCTGCCGTATTCCCGATCTCTTCCTGCGACTGTTCTGCCTGTTCGGAGGCCCGGGTCAGCACGGTCTGCAATTCTTGCATAAATCCTGTCACCTGTTCTTCTGCATTCCAGCCGTCTCCGCCGCCGAACATGGTCAGAACAGGCTGTAACAACTGCAGCAACAGCATAACGGATAATAACAGTTTCAAATATTTATCGTAGGACTCCTTCGGTCTGAAATGCACTACGGTCTGTGCACAGATCAGGAAGATCCCGGCCTGTCCGATCACCCGGTATAACCATTGCATCCTCTTACCTCCCCCTGCTTCCGATAGCTAATAGTGCCAATGTGATCAGAAACAACAGCATGGCTGTGCCCGCAGTACGAAACAGAAGCATCCCTGCATTTCCCATATGATCCGTACAGTTGGTCACTCTTTTATCGCTGACGATCCCCATAAAAGCTGCCGCACACTTGATCAAAAACGCAGTAAACAAAATCTCCAGAAGCGGAGCCGCACACGCCGCCAGAAGCAGTAACAGCAAAAGTACGCCGATGCTGTTGCGGATGACAACGGCTGAACCCACCGCCAGCTCCAGAAGCCCGTCTGCCGCATTTCCGATCCCCGGCAGTGCCGAAAGTGCCTTTTCCACGGCGGAGGTCTTCACGGAATCCAATACCGGTGTGATCAATGACTGGAACACGCTGATCCCCGTGACCACTCCCAGAGAAGCCTTGAGAATCCAGCCCACCGCCTTTTCCAGAAGTTCCGTCAAAAGTGTCAGCTTTTCCTCCACCCAGATCCCGTTGATCATGGTCAACAGGCCATAGCAGTAAATCAGTGGTAGTACCACACCCAACAGTATTTTTTCCGTACCATAGATCAGAAGCAGCATCAGCTGATACCCGGCTCCCACTGTAGCCGGCCCCGAGGCCACTCCCACCGCAAGAAGATACGTAGGTACCATCAGCCTTACAAACAACACGATATTTTCCACCGTCTCTCTTGCGGTTCCCAGAATCCCGGAAAAACATTGCAGCAGGATCACTCCCATGAGCAGATAGATAAAGTAAAAGCTTAAATCCGCAATCTGATGTTTGTCGAAAACCTCCACGAAATGAATCAGCAGTGCAGAAAGGATTCCCAGTACGATCAGCCAGATCAGAATATTTTTCCTGCCCGCAGCAGATGCTCCCATTCCCTGTATCACTTCCTGCAACAGGGTTCCCGCTGCCCCCAGCACATCTCCCTGCAGCAGCTGTCCCATCAATTCCGCCACGGAGATCCGGGAGGCCGGAAACAGCTTCTGCATCCCTTTTTCCAGTTCTTCCATGCCATATTCCTGCCACATTGCATCCATTGCTCCCTCACTCTTATAAAATACCATAGATCTGTCGGATCACCGTAAGCAGAATCGGCAGTCCCGCAAACAGTACCGAAAGTTTTCCCAGAATCTCGATCTGATCCGATACCGCTGCGAATCCGGCATCCTTGCAGATTCCGGCGCTGAATTCACACAGGTAGGTGATCCCCACCACTTTCATCAAAATACCGAGATACCCTTTTGCATCCCCGAGGTACTGCTGTAATCCCGCAAACTCCTCCAGCAACTGTCCCGTCAGCCCCAGCACATAGGAAAATACCAGCACACTCAGGGCAAATCCGATCAGCAGCGTATATTCCGGCCGCTGTTGCCTAAATTGTATGGCAAAAAGAACTCCGGTAATTCCAAGCAATGCAATCTTAACGATCTCGGACATATTTCCTCCTATTAAAACGAAAACAGAGTCTGTACAGTATCAAACAGATCATAGATATACGGAACGATCCAGCTAAGAACCAGGATCAGTCCCGCAAGGCTGACGAGAAAAGCATGTTCCTCCCTGCCGCTGTGTTTTAAGACCTGGCTGAGTATCGTTACAAGGATTCCTACCGCAGCTATTTTAAAGATCAGTCCTATTCCCATCTTTCCCCGTCCTTTTCTCTTCTCTCTGTGGTCTCCGGAACCGGCATCAGACTAACAATAACAGTATCAGCAGACCGCTCATGGCTCCCAGTCCTACGGAGAGCCTGCATTTCTGTGTAATTTCCCGCTGCTGCATATCCGCCGTATGTTCCAGTCCCTGTCTGGACAATTCGATACTTTTTATCTGCATCGTTTCATCCGCATAGCCCTCTTTTTCCGCAAAACGCAAAAACTCTTCAATGCCTTCTTTTTTCAGAGGAAGCATCCGCAGCTGTCTGCGAAAGCTTTTCTCCGCCAGTTCCAGAAAACCAGCATCCTCCGTCTCCGCATATTCACGGTATACTTCGGTGCAGATCTCTCCCAGCCTGTCTTTCCGTTGTCTGCCGGTCTGTCGGCAGCATTCCGGAAGTGTTGACCCGTTGTACCGGATCTCACTGATCCACTGTTCCAGAATGCGGATGAGTTCCCGGATCGTATATAATCTTCCTAAGAATTGCTGCCGATACCACAGTCCCATTCCAAAGCATCCCAACAGAATCAGAAATCCTCCGAGCATCTGCATTCCATCCGTCCCCTTCCTTTTAAGATCACTATGCGGTCAAATATCTGTCGCAGGCAGGATTCACCCAGGCGCTTTGCTGCGTCCGTCTCGTCCGTTCCATGCAGAGTGGCCAGCAGACCGCAGCCGCAGGCCGCTGCTTTTTGTAAGGCCCGCCTGTCCGTTTCCTCCCCCAGTTCATCCACTGCAATGACTTGAGGTGACATGGAACGCAAAAGTAATAACATCCCCTGAGCCTTGGGACAGCCATCAAGCACATCCGTCCGCATCCCCAGATCATTCTGAGGTCTTCCCAGATAGCTTCCCGCCAGCTCCGAGCGCTCGTCCACCACTCCCACCCGAAGTCCCGCACCATACGTATTGCCATCGGAAATCTGGCGGATCAGATCCCTGAGCAGAGTGGTTTTGCCGAATCCCGGAGGCGATACAATCAGGGTATTCTGAAATTTTCCTTTCTTATATAATTTTGGCAGGATACCGTCAGCTGCTCCCCGGATCTCATGGGCGACCCGGATATTGATAAACGAAATATTTTTCAGAGTGCGGATCACTGTTTCATTTTCCAACACAGCCTGTCCGCACAATCCGATCCGGTGTCCGCCTTCCACAGTCAAAAAGCCCTGTCTGATCTCATCGGCATAAGCATACACCGAATCCTGACACAGCCAGGCGATCAACTCCCGTATCTCCGCTTCCGTCACCAGATGCGCTCCGTAAGGATGCTCCTGCCATTCCCCGCCGTTATTTAAGAAATAATCTCCTCTCGATGTTTCCACGATCACCGGCCTGTCCACACGTAGGCGGATCTCGCAGATTTTTTCCCCATTATCCGCTGTCTTCTGCCAGAATGCTCTTCTCTTTTGCGGAAAAATACGAAGCAGGCTGTCCATGTTTCTCCTCCCGTAACTATTCAGAACCTCATGCGCAAAATCGTTCCTTCGGAACTTCTCCTTTGCGAATGCAGGCATTCATCAAGACTTAGCTGATATTTAATGCTCTGAATAGTTACAATATATGTCTCCGTGGACAGGATATTCCTTCCAATCTTCTCTTTTTTTCTATAGTGTGGTATAATAAGCGATAACTGTTTTTATGACTTTTGTTTTGGAGGTTTTTATGAACATAATCATTGTGGGCTGCGGCAAGGTTGGCTACACCCTGGTAGAGCAATTAGGCGGTGAGAATCACAATATCACCGTGATCGATACCAATGAGGAAAAGGTGAATTCCATCACGGATGATCTGGATGCCATGGGCATCGTGGGCAATGGTGTCAGCTTCCAGACACTGTCTGAGGCCGGCATTGACCATGCGGATCTGCTGATCGCCGTGACCGGATCCGATGAGCAGAATCTTCTGTGCTGTGTCATTGCGAAAAAGGCGGGACATTGTAAGACCATCGCCCGTGTCCGCAATCCTATCTACAATAATGAGATTGCTTTTCTGCGGGAAGAACTGGGGCTTGCCATGATCATCAACCCGGAGCTGTCCAGTGCCGCCGAGATTGCCCGGATCTTCCAGTTTCCTTCTGCAGTTAAGATCGATACTTTTTCCAAGGGAAGGATCGAGCTTCTGCATTTCCGCGTGACCCATGACTGTCTCTTAAATAATTATGAACTGATCCACATCCGTACCACCTTAAAATGCGATGTACTGGTATGTATGGTCACCAGAGATAATCAGGTGCTGATCCCCCGGGGTGATTTTGTCTTCCGGGAAGGCGATGTGGTAGCTATTGTGTCCACTCCTCCCAAGGCTAATGATTTCTTCAAAAAGATCGGTATCGGCGCCGGCAGGGCGCGTACTGCCATGATCGTCGGTGGCGGAACCATTGCTTATTATCTGGCAAGAAGACTTTTAGAAGTCGGCATCCATACCAAGATCATTGATCAGGATCCCGCCCGCTGCGAGCATCTGAGCGAGCTGCTGCCCAAGGCTTCCATCATCTGCGGTGACGGTACGGATGAACGTCTTCTGATACAGGAGGGGCTGGAGAACGTGGATGCTTTTGCTGCACTGACCGGACTGGATGAGGAAAAAATCCTCCTGTCACTGTATGCGAAACGGACTTCATGCGCAAAGGTAGTCACCAAGATCAACCGTATCAACCTCAGTGGTGTCTTAAGTGATATCAAGCTGGATACGATCTCCTATCCGCGTCTGGTAACTGCAGATATGATCATTAAATATGCACGATCCATGAATGAATCTCTCAACAGTAATGTGGAGAATCTGTATAAGCTGGAAGACGGTCATGCAGAGGCACTGGAATTCTACATCAAAGAGGATTCTGCCGTTACCAATATACCTCTGAACCGTCTGCACATCCGGAAAAATATCCTGGTCTGTTCCATCGTCCGCGGAGGACAGGCTATTATTCCCAGTGGTCAGGACGAGCTTCATGTAGGCGATTATGTGGTCGTAGTACTGACACATGCAC
>ENA-UESG01002354-UESG01002354.1-human-gut-metagenome-genome-assembly--contig:-NODE-2354-length-9756-cov-4.516996_pt1 | contig 9756 bp, 8 predicted proteins | sample MGYA00243002_ERZ508003 | MGnify/ENA primary metagenome ERZ508003 (study PRJEB26167, sample SAMN06115514) | human gut metagenome | host: Homo sapiens | place: China:Shanxi | collected 2015-12-02 | study... | reverse complement strand
GCACAAAAGGCCGGCGGTATCGCTGCTTTTATTGATGCCGAACACGCTTTCGACCGTTTCTACGCATCTAAACTGGGCGTAAATATCGATGATCTTTATATCTCTCAACCGGATAACGGCGAGCAAGCGTTGGAGATTGCGGAACAACTGATTCGTTCTTCTGCTATCGACATCATCGTTATTGACTCTGTAGCTGCACTGACTCCTAAAGCGGAAATCGAAGGCGACATGGGTGATAACAAAGTAGGCCTTCAAGCACGTTTGATGTCGCAGGCTCTTCGTAAGTTGACAGCTGCTGTGAGCAAGACACGTACTACTTGTATTTTCATCAACCAGTTGCGTGAGAAGATCGGTGTTATGTTCGGTAACCCGGAAACAACAACCGGTGGTAACGCTTTGAAGTTCTACGCTTCTGTACGTCTGGATATCCGTGGTAGCCAACCGATCAAAGATGGCGAAGAGATTCTCGGTAAACTGACTAAGGTGAAAGTGGTGAAGAATAAAGTAGCACCTCCTTTCCGCAAAGCAGAATTTGACATCATGTTCGGTGAAGGTATCTCCCATTCCGGAGAAATCATCGACTTGGGTGCTGACCTGGGAATCATCAAGAAGAGCGGTTCATGGTATAGCTACAATGATACTAAGTTAGGACAAGGACGTGATGCCGCTAAACAATGCATCATGGATAATCCTGAACTGGCTGAAGAACTGGAAGGATTGATCTTCGAAGAATTGAAGAAGAAATAATTTGCTTTAATTCTGCTTTATCCGCAGGCTAAAACTGAATAAACAAAGGTGGGAGAAAGTCGTTTACTACGATCATTCTCCCACCTTTTTCTCTTTTATATAGTTCTCTCTTTTTTCCTCTTATACAAAATAAATGTATGCCAATGTGCTCAAGCTGATTATTACCCAAAGCAAAATTCCTTGAACCAAAGGCTTTATTCCAACTGCTTTCAATACATCAATAGAAAGAGAAGCACCGATGAAAAACATGGTAATCGTCAGAGTTTTACGGGCAATACCGTTAATAGCCGCTCCCAATTGTGGTACTCCATCCAGCAAATAAGTATTTACTACCAATGCCAACACGAAGAAAAAGATAAACCATGGAATACTTATCTTTTGTCCTTTGCTCTTGAAAATAAAGGAAGTAGCAAAAGCCATCGGGATAATCCAAAGCGCACGGGTCAGTTTAATAGTGGTTGCCACTTTCAATGCTTCTTCGCCATAAGCAGCTCCTGCACCTACTACAGAACTGGTGTCATGAATGGCAATGGCCGCCCATGTTCCGAATTGTTGCTGATCCATATTTAATGCATGACCAATGGCAGGGAAAATGAAAAGTGCAATAGCGTTCAAGATAAAGATTGTACCTAATGCCACAGACATTTCACTGTCCTTCGCTTTCAACACTGGTCCCACTGCTGCGATAGCACTACCACCACAGATAGCAGTTCCCGAACTGATAAGATAAGCTGTATTACGGTCGATCTTGAACAACTTACGTCCAATAAACCAACCTATTACCAAGGTTCCGATCACCGAAATGACCGTAAACTCCATACCTTCCTTACCGGAAGCTAAAGCAGAATGAAGATTCATACCAAATCCCAATCCTACAACTGAATATTGCAACAGATATTTAGAGGTTTTCTTATTAAACTTAGGATGTGCTTGTCCGCAAGTCAATGCAAAAATAAGTCCGAGGAACAAAGCAACCGGAGGAGTTACCCAAGCCGACCATGCTTCCAATCCTGGAATATAGTCTAAAAAAAGAAAGAAAGTCAGAGTAGAAAGCAGTGCAACATAAATCATTTTATTATTTGCCTGCAAAGTTTTTGTAGCTGTTGAAATCATATCTTTTTATCTTTAATTGTTTTCCGGGTGCAAAGGTACGGTAAACAATCAAGACCCGCCAATAGTTTCTAATTATGCATTATAACTTTTAATTATAAGCATACGCTTCCCTACAACTACTCTTACACTGTTATAATGTCTTTCCCAAAAGGTGATAATGCCAAAGCTGCCAATTTAAAGTGCTGTAAGCCAAAAGGAATACCAATGATAGTAATACATAATATAGCCCCGAAAACCAAATGGGACAGACAGATCCAAATGCCACCCAAAAATATCCACAGGATATTCATCAATATATAAAGGCAACCGCCAGAGCGGTTTCCACTTCTTACCTCTTTACCGAAAGGCCACAAAGCAAGTCCTGCCAGTTTCAAGGTTTGCATACCAAACGGAATACCAATAATGGTAAGCATCATCAATATGCTTGAGATGAGGTATTCAACAGCAGTAAAGATACCACCAAGCAACAACCACAATAAATTCATTAAACAGCCCATATATAAATTGTATTAGTTATTTTTCCAATTTTCTTTTTGTTGTCTCATCCACTTTACCCTGATGTCACTTATTCTCTAGCATTATCATCCATTTCCAAATGGGAATCACCTCTATTGTAAAACCATCCTGTTCCACCGTACGTTCTTCATTACGAGTCACAATTTGTAACTTCTCCGCCTTTAAGAACTTTGCTGTTTTCAAAAGCCCATTTACTTCACGAGTAAAAGTTTGAGTATCAGAAATATTATATGATGCTTGAACAAGCCATTTCTGATCAGGGATATAAAAATCAACTTCTACATTTTGATTATAGAAATATAGCTCCTTTCCAACCATTCTATATAAAGAGACAGCTACTAAATTCTCCAACAACAAAGTTTCCGGATTAAAGATAAACAGATTCAAAATGCCATTATCAATAAAATAGTATTTCCGGTTACTCTCTCTTTCCGCAAAACGAGCTGCATAATTTTCAATACTGAATATCAGCCAAGTTTCTTCCAAATATCCCACATAGTCAATAACTGTTCGCACCCCCACGCTCTCTCCCGCTGAAGATACTATATTTTTAAGTCGATTGTAAGAAGAGGGTTGCATGACACTTTCAGCAAGTTTTTTCACCAACAAACTCATCGAATCCGAATTACGTAGTGCATAACGGGCCACCAGATCACCAAAGAATATTTTCTGATAAAGCCCGCTCAACCAAGAACGTTTATCTTTAAATGCTATCAATTCAGGAAATCCCCCATTATAAAAATAAGCATCAAAAGTGCGCACCACTTCATTACGTAAACTTGGAGTATAAAGCCAGTTTGTTTTTAAGATTATATCCTGCGAAAGAAGAAACTCACGAAAAGAATACGGATATACCTCCTGAATAAGAAAACGCCCGCCTAATGTCGTAGCAATCTCACTACTCAACATCTTCGCATTACTTCCAGTCACATATACACGATATTTTTTATCTACCAACCGACGAACGAACTTTTCCCACCCGTCTACAACTTGTATCTCATCCAAAAAGAAGATAGGCTGATAGGGGAAAGTCTCTTCGTATGCCAATTTTATATCGTTCAACTCTTCTGATTTCAAGCCGATAAAACGCTCGTCCTCAAAATTGATATATAGTATTTCTTCTATCGTATGCCCTTTATTCAGCAGTTGGTGTATCCGCTGATACATCAAATAGGATTTTCCGGCCCGGCGAATACCTAAAAATACATAATTACCTGCATCCTCAAAAGTGAAAGGACGTTCCATAAATGTTATATCTTTGACAAACTCTTGATTTTCACCAATTATTTGCTTTATTTGTTCCTTGTCCATATCTGGTATTGTTCTATATACAAAATACAAATATAGTATTTTTGTTTCGTATACAAAACAAAAAAAACGGTTATTTATTTCAGATAAGGAATAAACTCATAGCTATAACAGCACCTATCACATTGCCGACTTATTCTTATATACGATCTTCAACATCAACATATGAAGTAAATGTACATGATATTTCTCTCAATATATTCATATTTATTATCTAAGACTCACAATTGTGGATAATGTTGCACATACAAAACCAATGCTTCAGAAAAGTCAATATCAATACCTTGCAATTTCAACTTTATAGATTCACAACTTGCCCAACAAATACCACAAAACATATCCAACGGCCACCAAATAAATGAAACTATTGCCAATAAGAATATTATCCTAGATAACATCTTGATTAAGCAATTAAGAATATAGGATAACCATCCCTCTAAAACGCAAGGAATCTGTATAATAGAGAAAAGTATAATTAATATTGTCCTCATTCTAATTCTTCAAGTTTATATTTAGAAAAGGAGTATTCAAAACAAATTCATATTCTTTCAGAATAATGTCAGGCAATAAATAATCTTCTTTATCTGGCATATCTTCAAGAATAGTAACATCCGAAATATTCAGATTAAGACGAATCCTTTTGAAAAAACTTATTTCTGAATATTCTATTTTATTATCAACTTCTATCATTTGAATGGCAATCCTCACAATATTAAGTTCCTGTGTTTCTGTTAAAGACATATTAGCAATATCTTTCAAATAATCATTCAGAAATGATATGCCCTGCTGATTTATATCTGCTACGTATTCATTCAACTTGTTTTCCACATCCACCACAGAGAACAATTCGTTATTAGAAACGTAGCTCCTTATAAATTCCAATTCTTTAGGCGCAATATCCCCATCGCATGCCATACAGCAAAATGCTGTTTTTAAATACAACTCATTTATTTCCATAATTCTACTAATTAAATCCAATTTTCCTTCGTTGATCAAATTTTGTTTTTATTCCTAAGAATTTATCTCTGATAGCTTCATGCTCATGTATGACATCTATCGAGATACTTGGTTTAGAAGTTTTAATAACCTCCTCCAATACATTCATTGTAATCTTTCCCATTTTTCTCCGAAAAGTCAATCGAGCCGCCATGTCAACAATCAATTTAATATCCGCCGAAATATAGTTTTCTGTTAGTAATGCAAGTCTTTCATAATCAATACCGAAATCAACCTTTCTCTTTTGCAGATTTAATTCAAACATACTTTTACGTGTTTCTTTATCGGGTTGGGGAATATAGTATTTCAATTCTAAACGCCCTGCACGCAAAGCAGCTTTATCTATTTCTGTCGGTTTATTAGTAGCACCAATGACCAAAACTCCATTCTGACCACAATTATTCAATTGTGCCAAAAATTCATTGACTTCACCAGCCTCACTAACATTAGTTTGTCTGCTACGGTCTTTAATCATAGCATCTATTTCATCGAAAAACAAGATTGTCGGTGCATTCTTGCGAGCATCATCAAAAATTGCAGCTATTTTGCCTTGTCCACCATGAATATATGGAGATGCCACATCCGAACATTTGATATATCTATAATGAATTCCTGCTTCTTCGGCAAATTTTTCTGCAAAGAACGTCTTGCCGCATCCCGGAGGACCATAAAACAGTAAACCATTAGGAATGAACAAGCCTAATTCCTTCGCTTGCTCCGGGTGTTGCAGCAAATCAATAACATCAGATTGAAGTTGCACTTTCAAATCTACCATACCTGCTACATCAGCAAAAACTTTTCCAACCTTCCTAACTGGCACACACGTATTTTCTACCAAACTAGTATTTACTTTATCTTCATTAGATAACTTCAAAACCTTTATTTCACCATTTAATGCCTTTAAAAACTCATCAGCAGATTTAAAACGACTATCAATATCAAGAGACAACGCTTTATGTATCGTATTTATAAGTTGCTCATCCAATTCAAATTTATTTGCATCAAGTATTTTGAGAGGTTTCTGCCTTCCTTCTTGAACCGCATCTATCAATAAAATCCTTTCCTTTTGAAATAAAGACAGATCCATAAAATAAGGAGGTAAACCAAATAAAAGATGATAAAGTAACGCTCCTACTGAGAATAAATCTGTTTGTGGAGAAAAAATCCCATTGAATGCTTCAGGAGCTGTATAAAATGGATTTACTCCTTCTTTTATAAAACCAAAGTTTTGGTCTATGTATCTGGCATGCCCAAAATCTATAATTTTAGGTACTACTATTTCACTTGACAAATCAAGCATTACGTTCTGAATCGTTAATTCATTATGAATAACCGGACGAGAAAAATTATGAATGCATTTCAAGCCATTCAATACACCTGCTACAATTTGCTTTGCCTGATATACGCTACAGGTCTGTTCACGAGTCAAATATTGAGCAGCAGTTTCCCCTGCAATAAAATCAAAAACAATACAAACAAACCTTTGACCATTCAATTGTAATGTTAAGTTATCACGATACATTGTGATATTGGGATGCTTTAATTGCTTGGTAATCTGTAGTTCCAATACATTACCATCATCATCAAATTGCGAATGATGTAATTTTGCACAATTAATAACTTTGAGGAATAAGTTATTCCCCAAACCATATTTTACGCTATAAGTTTCAGCACACATTCCCTGCTTTACCAAGAAAACAACTGTGTAACCGTTTATCTTTTGATTTTTACTCAATATAGGCATATTCAATAACAATAGTTAGAACTCCGGTTTCTCATTTTCAGGCATATCTATCACATCAATAACAGCACAGACAAGTGGATGTAAAGTTTCTACCATCGGATTATTATTCACCATTTCCATTCCTTGATTAAGCAATTGCCGGGCACGGTTTGCATCCTTCCATGCATATTGCCTAAAATTCTGACTATAATGTCGTACAAAACCAACCAACTGATAAATTAAAGTGACAGTAATAAACAGAGAATTTATATCAGCTAATACTTGCCGTCCCACCTGAACATCCTTTTGACAAATCACCACATCTGTCTGACGACGAAGCTCCTCTACCTGATTATCATATTTACTCCCTAAATCACTATTCGCCTTTTCCAACCTGTCAAATTCGGTTCTTAATTCAGCTTCTATAGAATCCCACTCATGTTCTTTCTCTACTCCTTCTATTTTAAGAAATGCTCGACGCAAATCTGCCAGCAAATGCATTTTGCCATCATCACTATCTTTCTCGCCATCAAACCGCCCGGTAATATCATTCAGCATATTTTGAACTTCAATGGTTTCCGATTCTTTAATAGCCGGACTTGATTGCAACGAAATCAATTTCTGCTTTGCTTCATCGAGTCGGTTTTGTAAATCATAAATATCAACTCCCGTCGAACGCTGCGCTACCTCTATAACTTTTTCAACCGTTTCTCCAATAATCGGGAATGTCACTTCCATTATCATTTGTTGAGAACGATCAACTTTTAGTATTATATCCAAATCACTATCTGCCGGAATAAGTGCAGGTACATCATCTCCATTTATAGAGACATTAAACACATGGTCATTATAAATGGCACTTGTTCCTTCTACATTATATTCACCTTGATAAATTGGTATAACCATATTATCTGCTGACATACCCGGGCGAAGTTGTCTGGGCGTCTTTAAACCATTACGCACTCCAATGGCTGGAATAGGTTGATTTTTCTCTACCCCTTTAAGAGGTATAAAAATATCTCTATTCAAGCTTCTGTCATGTACTTCAATACCTATATTATATGGTAATACAGCATTACCGACCACAATGCCCTGCATTATATTCACCTCATTGGGAAAACAAGGAATTGAAGTACCCTTGTCATCATAAGCTATAATAGTGAACACATTAGTCTTCCCTTCCATCAACTGACATTCCACTACATCTCCAATTTCATTAATTTCTATCTTGCCACTCGACCAACCTCTATCATTTCTTATAAGTTCCACAAAAACTTTAGAAGAAAGCCTCCCTGTACATTCATCCGGTAATAATTTAACAGATACAAATTCCACAACTTCTACAGAACTAGATTCATAAGAAAGTCCTAAAGCAACAGTCCCAAAGCTGATCTTTTCTGTCACTTCACTATCAATACCCGAAGCATATAACGCAGCCCCTTTAGCAACAGCAGTCATCGGATCAACACTTGTATCAACATTAGATGTTATTTGTTCTTTTAGCATTTCACGCAATACAGGAGAATATGTAGGCCCTCCAACAAGAATCAAAGAATCTAAATCACCTCCCTGTATATTGTTTCGTTTGAGTAAGTCTTTGCAAATATTGATAGCTTTTTGAAAAACAGGAGCAACAACTTCCTTTATTTGCTGCTGAGTAACAACTATATCCAATTCCAATTCTGCCCCCTCATCATCCTCTCCAAATTCATCTAATTGGGAAGTTATATCACAATGTGGTTTAAAAGACAATTGATTCTTTGCCTGCTCTGCATAAAACTTCATAGCATCCCGCAATATCTGCTTCTTGGCATCATCTGCTAGGATTTTATCAATAACATAATTTTCCTGAAGATATGGAATTATGATTTCATCCACAATTGCATAATCTAAATTTTTACCACCAAGATAATTATCCCCCTCCGTATCCTTGACTTGCATGATTCCATCCTCCACCTTCAGTAAAGCTGCGTCAAATGTCCCTCCACCAAAGTCAAACACCAACCACACACCATCTTTCCTAGCAGAACTTAGTCCATAGGCCATAGAAGCAGCAATAGGTTCTTGCAGCAATTCGCAATGTTCAATACCAGCAAGAATTGCAGATCTTTTAGTTGCAGCTATTTGGTCTGCTTTAAATTTTGCAGGAATTGTAATAACAGCAGCATTGATTGAATCATCTGATACAAAAGACTTCAAAGCTTTCAACACTTCCGATGACAAATCCTCGGAAGAAAATGAACACCCCATATTAGAAGTTTCATAAGGAGTGTCCAGTCCCATTGTTCTCTTAAACTCAATAAAGACGTTTTCATTTTGTCTAGACCATTTCTTCGTAGCCCTAGATTTATCCTGACGAAGGTCATTATATGCACTATCCCCTACCTTGATAACCTTTTTCTTAGTAAACGAAACGCAGGAAGACAAGGTATCTTTTAAAGTATCTGTTTTTTTTATACATGGATCTCCATTTTCCATTCTACAAATTGCGGAATTAGTTGTTCCTAAATCTATTCCGTATTTCATTTTTACCTGTACCATATTACATATTATTTAAAGGTTTTGACTTACTGTTATCTGCGCTGATTGTATCATTACTCCCCTATAGTTGATTTGAGGTTTAATAATACTAGTTATAATTTGCTCACCTTCTTTCAATTCTTCAACCTCAACAAAGTTTGCAGTAACTTTCATCCCATCGCTATAAGTTTTTCCTAACATATCAACTAACTCATAACCATTAGCTTTCAAATTATCTTTCATCTGAATGATAGACTTTGAAAGTTGTTTATAGCCACGAACTCCCTTATCCATTTTATAAAGCGTCATTTCCATAAATGTAATACGGTCAGCCAATGTCTTTATTAAAGAATGATCTGGGGCAACATTCTCAATTTGCGCTACCTGTATAGAAGATAATGTTACAAGTGAGGCTGTAATCTTTTGCATCTCAATCATATCTAAAGAAAATTGATTAAGGATATCCTCATTCAGCTTATCAGCTTTAATCTTCAATGCGGTAACATCTAAATATCCTTTCGCAATTCGTCTATGTAGTAACCAATAAACCACAAACGAAATAATCGCAAAAAATAGGAATAAAGAAACACCCCACACAGTTCTTGATTTTAAATCATTAGTAGTTGCCTTTGCCTGCAAAGATGTATTTGCTTCATCAATTCTAACCCCCAATTGATTTACTATGTCTTCAATATTTCGATTAGTTGACTCTATAGTAGAGCTCATAGATTCTAACTTTTTACTTTGACTATCAATCATTTCCTTTCTTTTCCTTTTTCTCTTTGGCAGACTTCTTCTCATCTTTTTCCTTCTTCTCTTTTTCCTTGAGTTTT
>ENA-UESG01002351-UESG01002351.1-human-gut-metagenome-genome-assembly--contig:-NODE-2351-length-9784-cov-9.087772_pt1 | contig 9784 bp, 9 predicted proteins | sample MGYA00243002_ERZ508003 | MGnify/ENA primary metagenome ERZ508003 (study PRJEB26167, sample SAMN06115514) | human gut metagenome | host: Homo sapiens | place: China:Shanxi | collected 2015-12-02 | study... | reverse complement strand
AGCTAATCTCTTCCCCTACAGACGAAAATTGCGGTGACATCGCTGTTACCGCCTCGTCCAAGAATCCTATTTGCCGTTGGGAATGCGAATATAGGAAAACTTTTCTGAAATTCCAAAAAATTCTACTCCAAGTAAACGAATACCGGCAGGGCGTAGCCGAAGCCGCCCCGGTAACGCCGTCTCTCGTAGGTCGGCAGCGGGTTACCCGTCTTGGGATCAAGCAGATAGCGGCGGGCGAAAACGTCGCCGCCCGAACATCTCAGCGCGGTGTCGGCCAGAATACGGTCGCGCATGAGCCAGCCTCCGCGGCGGCGGACGTTGCCCCGGCCCAGCCGGGCCGGTCGTTCGAGGGCGTCGCGCAGTCCGTATGCCGCCGCGTCGAGCGACGCGGTGCGCCCCAGAACGATCAGCTTCACGCCGGGGCGTTCTTCGCGCAGGTCGCGGACGACCCATTCGGCCATGCGCGTGTCGCTGCACAACACCAGTCCCACGGTGTCGGTGCGCGCCGGGCGGACCGGGCGGCCGGTTGTGCGGCGGGTGCGCGGGGCAGGGAAGCGCAGGGTGCCTTCGATGTAGAGGTAGCGGCGCCCCGGCTCCTCGTAGTGGGGATCGAAGAGGTCGCCGTAGTAGAGCAGTGCGAAATCCATGCCGTCGAGCGAGTTGAGCGTTTGGTGCAGGTAGCTGTAGTCGCCCCGGCAGGCCGCCGCGATGTCGCGCACGACCGCTTCGTTTTCGACGCTCCACAGCGCGACGAGCGGCATGCGCATCGAGTCGATGACGGCGGCCGTACGGGCTATCTTGCGGCGGTAGCGTTCCGTGTCCCACGCGAGACGGCCGCCGGGCGTGTAGTCGCTGTCGTCGTAAAAGAGCGCCGGTATGGTGTCGTAGAGGTGGTCGAGGTCGCAGTAGGCGATGCCGATGCGGGGCTGGGCGAGGGTACAGCGGATGCCGGAGAGGAGGAGTGCGGCGAGGAGAAGCGTGCGGAGCAGAAGGGCCGGACGTTTCCCGGATCGGTTTTCCGGCCCGGTCCGGGGACGGAGCTTGGTGGCTGATGCCGTGCGGTGCGGGAACATGGGCCGAAGGTCAGATCGGTTCTTCGGGCAGGAACTTGCGCGGCGAACAACCCAGAAATTTGGCGATCTCGTTAATGTGATTCAGATTGTACTTCGTGCGGTATTTGGGACTTTCCACCTGCCCGATGTAGCCGTGCGAGACGCCTATGCCGTAAGCCAGCATTGCCTGAGACACTTTTTGGGCCATGCGCTCTTTGCGCACGGCTTCTATCACATAGTTGTCGAAGGCTGTTTTCACGGTGGCTTGTTTTCGAGTGTAAAACTAAAAAACGTGCCACGCCGAATTCCGCGTCATGTATAAGTATTACCTATCTATGTCTAAGTAACCCTTCCGGTTCTCGCCGGGGCGTAAAAAAGACGGAGGTTTTTCCTCCGTTGCCGTATATATCTTTTTGTCGGGATATTTTCGGATTCGCTTATTCGGAAATTACGCCCGAACCGACCAGCTCGTCGCCGTCGTACCAGGCAGCGAACTGTCCGGGCGAGAGGGTGCGTGCGGGATTGACCCAATGGATTTCGCCGGGGGCGATATGCAGCGCCGGGCGCCACAAACCGGGATGGGCGTCGCCCTCGCCGACGTAGATGACGTTCTGCGCGGTGTCGGTCGCAAGGATGAAGAGCGACTCCCGGCGGCCGCCGATGCCCAGCTCCTTGCGCTGGCCGATGGTGTAGAAATGCGCGCCGTTGTGCTCGCCGATCTTCTTGCCGTTGCGTACGGTGTAGCGCCACGGGCCGTCCGCTTTTTGCGGACAGCTGCGCTGACGTATTGGTCGAATGCATTTTTCGGTTTCACAGGCGTCTGTCTGACGATGGTAAAACTAAAAATTATGCCGGTGTGAAGATTTGTCATGACTTAAATTCACTTGTCTGTGGTACTTGTCTGGCGGTAAAGAGCGCGTATGCCGGCTTTGGGAATCAAAAGTACTTCAAATTAGGTGAGAAGGCAAATGCAGGCAGCGGGCCAGCGCGTCCCGCGGCCGGGGCCTTACGCCTCCCGGTCTTGTCGTACAGCCCCGGCGCGTAGCGCATTGAGCCGGCGTCCGATTTCTGCAACCTGTTTTTCACCTAGCGGGTAGCAGAAGATGAACACGACGGAAAGAATTGTTCCCGCGGCCGGCAGCAGGCTCATCATCGCCCGGATACCGTTCTGCACTGCAGCTCCCTGTACGGCATTTGCCTCGAACCCGTAATGGCCGAGCAGCCAGCCTGTGAGGGCGCCGCCGAGCGTCCACCCGAATTTCTGTGACATCGATGACGACGAGAAAATCAGTCCCGTGGCACGCCGTCCCGTCCTCATTTCCGAGTAATCCGCAATGTCGGCATACATCGACCACAGCAGCGGGAATATACTGCCGGCACACATGCTGATAAGCACCTGCAAAAGCATCATGGCCCATACGTCATGCGCCCCCGGCAGCCAGAAGGCCGCGCTCAATACCGTCGCTGCAGCCATCGCCCCGAAATAGGTGTTCTTTTTGCCGATGCGGTTGGAAACCGGAGTTACGAGCAGGATGCCCGCAATGTTGGCTGCCTGTCCCAGTACGAGGAAGATTGTGGTGAGTGACAAGGTGACGCCTGTGTCTGCGGCAGTTTCGGCCTGCACGTAATATTTGAAGTAGTAGACCGCCGCCCCGTCGCGGAGCGAATTGAAAATCAGCGCCGCGATCCCTGCGCCGAGCAGTATCCACCACGGGCGGTTGCGCAGCAGGTCTTTGAGGTCTTCGCGCAGCGGGTGTCGCTCCGTGTGTACGGGTTGCACGCGTTCGCGCGTCCAACTGTACGTGCAGAAGAAAAATACGATTGCCACAGCTGCCAGCACGGTCGTCGCCGCCTGCCAACCCGTTTGCGGGTCGCTGCCGCGGCTGAACCATCCCACCAGCGGCTCGATGGTCAGCAGCGCCAGGATGCTGCCGCCGAACGCGAAGAGCATGCGGTAGGAAGAGAGTTCCGTGCGGGAGCGGGGATTGTCGGAGATGACGCCAAGCAGCGATGCGTAGGGGACATTGATGAACGAGTAGATCATCATCATAAGCCCGTAGGTGATGTAGGCGTAGACCAGTTTCCCGGTCATTCCGAAGCCCGGAGTGGTGAAGGTCAGTACGCCCGCCACGCCGAAGGGCACGGCGAACCACAGCAGGTAAGGCCGGAACTTCCCGCGGCGGCTCTGCGTGCGGTCGGCCATGATCCCCACGACGGGGTCGACGAACGAATCCCAGAAGCGGGTGATGAGGAACATCGTGCCCACAGCGGCTGCCGGAAGCCCGAAAATATCGGTGTAGAAAAAGAGCAGGTAGGAGCCGAAAAGCTTCCAGAACATCGAGGATGCCGCATCGCCGAGTCCGTAACCGACTTTTTCGCGGAGTTTTATCTGTCCGTCCATTAGCATGTTATTGTTGTGACGGGCCGACGTCATCCCACGCATCCGTGCGGAAAGGGAAGGCGGGCAGCCCGATGGTGTTGGTCAGGTTGACGTCCCCCACGACGTTGCGGAAAGCGTAACGTACGGCGACGGGGTGGGGCACGGCTGCGGAGCGTACTTCGACACGGCGACTGAAATCATATCCCCGGTGTACGACGAAAGCCTCGGCCGGGTGGAAGATACGATCTTTTCCTGCGATTTCGAATCCTTTCAACGGCGTATCGACCGGATGCAGGGTCGAGTTGCTGCGGAAGGTCACCACGGCGCGCCCATCATCGAAAGCGACGCTTTCAAACCGCGGACCGCAACTGTCGATTCCCTCGCAGCCGTAGGTGCCCGTCAGTGCGAGCAGTGCCAGCCGCTGTCCCACGAGGTCTTTGCGCGGCGGGTGTATATCGAGCGCATCCCCCAGGTCGGTGTTGACCGCCATGCCGGCGTTGGGAATCAGGTCGAGGGCGCGAAGCTGCGCTTCGACCATCAGCGGGAGCAGAATCGGGTTCTCCTCATCCCGGAAACGGTGCATCGGGAGGTCGTAATCGAACGGCGCGAGCTGCACGTAATAGAACGGCATCTGCTCCCCGCCGCCCCATGCCGCCCGCCAGTCGGCCGCCATTGCGGCCATGTTGTGTGGATATTTGGCATGGCAGCCTTTGTTCGATTCGCCCTGGTACCAGATGAACCCCCGCAGCGTGTACGGTGCGAGCGGCCGGATCATGGCGTTGTAGAGTGCCCCGACCCGATTCTGGGCGTTGTGCCCGGCATCGGTCGTGCGTATTTTCCCGTTGACGGCCTGTGCCGCCTGGGGGGACATCCATGCCTCGATGCGCGTGGCGCCCCAGGCGCTTTCGATCAGTCCGACAGGAATGCCGAGGGCGCGGTGCAGCCAGAGTCCGAAGTAATACCCGACGGCGCTGAACCCGGAGGCCGAACGCATGGATGAGACTTCCCAGCTTCCGGTGCAATCCTGCTGCGGTTCGGATGCGGTGGCGCGGGCTACGTGGAAGAGCCGTATGCCGGGATAACCGCCCGCCTGCATCGCGGCGTCGAGCGCCCCGTGTACGGGCTGCGAATCGAAGCCCCGGAGGGGCATTTCCATGTTCGACTGCCCGGAGCAGAGCCAGACCTCGCCGACGAGGATGTCGCCGAGTGTCACCGGCTCGCCGTCATCGATGGTGAGCGTATACGGGCCGCCGGCGCCGGGCGTTTGCAGCAGCGTGTGCCAGTGTCCTTTGTCGTCCGCATGTGCGGTGTATGTCCGTGTGTCCCACGAGGCGGTGATTTTTACCCGGACACCCGGCTTGGCCCATCCCCAGATGCCGGCCTGGCAGTCGCGTTGGAGCACCATGCCGCTGCCGATAACCGCGGGCAGGCGTACCCGGCCCGCCCCGGTTTGTGCGAGGCAGAGCGCGAGCAGCAGGAGTAAGGTTCGTTTCATCGTTTCATTCGGTTATGTTCATCGGGGCCGTGCCTGCCTCTTTGCGTACGGCGCGGCGGTAGGCGAGCGTGTAGCGGGCGTCCATTTCGGGATGTTCTTCGACGGCGATTTCGACTTGGAACCGGTCGGTGTCCCAGGCCGGGAGCGGTGTGCGTGCCGTGGGACCCGCGATGTTCCGGTTCGGGGCGGTGGCGGGGCTTTCCCAGCGCAGAAGTTCGAGCGTCTGTTTGGCAGCCCGGAGCGTTACCGTGAGGACGAAAGGCCCTGAGGCGGCGAAGCGGTCGTTGAGTATCCAGATGGCAGCCTCGAACAGCTCGCCTTCCGTCCAGTCGAAGCGGGCGAAGCGCGCGCTGGCGCAGAGCGGCCGGCAGGCGCGGCGCACCTCTTCGAACGCGGGTTTGGGTACGGACGGGTAGACCACCAGCGAGTTGTTGGCCGCCGAGGGCCACGGTTCGCCGAAACACCAGTTGAGCGCCATGCCGCAATAGGGTTTCTGCCGCCGGGCCTCCTCGAAGATCGCCTTGTACCCTTCGCCTTGCAGGAGCGAGCTGTGGGCTATAAGTTCGTCGAGCGTCGCCTGTTTTCCGAAATAGCGTTCGACGGCCGGCTTTTCGAGCCATGTTTCGGGCTGGCCGTCCCATGCTCCGAAGGCGTGGTGTTCTTCCCATGCCGTTCCGGGGCGGGGTGGGAAAAGCTCTTCGGGCGGGATTACCTTTTCGAGGACTTCGCGCGGCGAGATGCCGGGAATGCCGAATTCGGTATAGGCCGTGAAATGGCTGTTGTTGATTGACTGGAAAATATCGCGCCCGTTCCAGTAAAACAGGTAGTTGCCGTGCGCCATGCCGTTCAGCGGCGAGGTCGCGTTGAAGGGTATTTCAGGCGACAGCCGGTAGCAGAGCGCGTTCAGCAGCCGCAGGGGCAGTGACTGGTCGGTCATCCCTGACCAGTTGTTGAACAGTTCATTGCCGCCGCACCAGATTGCCAGCGAAGGATGGCGGCGCAGGCGGCGTATAATCGAGGTGGCCTCTTGTTCCAGTACGGCGAGGTAATGCGGGTTGTCGGGATAGCAGTTGCAGGCCAGCGGGAACTCCTGCCATACGAGTATGCCCCGGCGGTCGCAGTACTCGAAGAAACTGTCCTTGTTGACGATGCCTCCGCCCCACGAACGCAGAATGTTGAAATTGGCCGCGATGGCCATGTCAATCAGTTCTTCGTAACGGGCGGCGTCGAGCATGCCTGGGAAAAGTTCGGGACAGACCCAGTTGGAGCCTTTGGCGAAGATAGGGCGCCCGTTCAGTTCGATTTGTGCCGGGGCGGCGCTCCGTGTCTTGGGAAACCCTTTGGGTTCGCTCCATGTGCCTTCGTTCATCACGAGCCGTATGCGGCGGAAGCCGATGCGTTCTTCGACGCGCTCCAGTTCATTTCCCCGGACGTCGAGCAGGCGGTAACGCGACGTGTAACGTACGGGCTCCCCGTGGTCGTGCGTCCACCACAGTCGGGGACGTTCCATGCGGGCCTTGAGCGGCTGTCCGACAGGCCCTTCCGCCTGGGCGGTGCAGTGTCCTTCGGCATCCAGCAGCTCCCAACTGCCGCGGCAGCCGTCGCAGGCACGGCCCTCGGCCGCGATGTGCAGGTCTGCGCCCGCCAGGTCTTCGTCGAGCGTATAGCTGACCAGCACGTCCGTCAGGTGGGATGCGTGGCGGAGCTGGAGCCCCGTGTCGTCCCAGATGCCCAGCGGTACGAGACGCGGGTGCCAGTCCCAGCCGTAGCCGACGGCCGGCTTCACGACGTCGGACGCCTGCGTGCGGTCGGCTGGTTCGGGGTGGCGTTTGGGAACGGGATAGACGAGCACTTCGAGCCGGTTGCGGGGCTGCAGGTGCGGTGTGAGTTCTACCTCGACGGGTGAGAACATCCCTTCGCGGGCAATGAGCGGCTGCCCGTTGAAGCGTATCTCGTACCGGTAGTCGATTCCCTTCGATACGAACCACAGCTGCCGTCCGTTTTCGCACGGCGGGGCGTCGAACTCCGTGCGGTAGGTGAAAAAACGGTCTTCCATCCACGTCATGCGGCGATAATTGTCGCCGTAATTGTAGTCGGGATACCCCTCGGCACGGGCGATGTCTGTCTGTACGGCTCCCGGAACCGTTGCCGGGCAGAAGTTCCCTGGGGCGGTTTCCCTGTCCGGGGCATGTCCCAGTTCCCAGGCGAGGGGAGTTATGTCGTGGTTTCTGATCATTTTAGAAGGTGTATTCGTTGCAGAGTGTGAATTCGGCGGGTTCGTCTTCCTCGATTTGCGGGTAGCGTCCCAGCGGTTCGTAGAACCGGTTGTCTGCGGTGTCGTCGTTTACGGTCGAAACCTCGCCCGCCATGCAGTGGCCCCCTTCGGCCCAGAAGGTGTGGTACATGTAAGGCTCGAATGTGATGCTCTGTCCGGGGCGGAGGCGCAGTACCTCGCCTGCGCGTACGGTCGTGGTGATTCCGTCGATCTGGAACGAGCAGGGGGCGTCGGTCATGCCTTCTTTGTCGTCGGCGCGCCACAGTTTCATGCAGAGATCACCACCGCCCCGGTTGATGATGTCTTCCATCTTGTGCCAGTGGAAATGAATGGGGGTGGTTTGCCCTTCGCGCACGAACATGATTTTCTCGCAGTAGGTCTTGCGGTCGCGTGCGGGGTTTCCGTTGCGTATTGTGAAGAGCGTCAGCCCTTCCTGTGCGAAGTTCCTCTTGCCGAAGTCGGTGACGTCCCAGCCCAGCGCGTTGTCGCGTATTTCGCGGCATGTTTCGCCGTGCGTGCCCCACATGCGGGGAGTCCATGTTGCCCATTCGGGGAGCAGGAAGCGGTGTTCGGCAAGGAAATCCAGTGCTTCGCGGATTGATTGGTTTATTTCGGAGCGTTTCATTGGTCTTTGTAATTTGAATGGATGAATTCGGTTAGTTGTCCCAAAGTGGGGGCGCCGCCCGTGCTGGTGGCGCTGAAGAGGTTGAAGTGGGCCGAGGCATTGGCGAAGCAGAGGGCGTCGTGCAGCGGCATCCCTTCGTGCTGGGCATAGAGCATCCCGGCGCAGAAGGCGTCGCCCGCGCCTACCGATGAGATGATTTGCTTCGCGGCGACCGGAACGGAGCTGCACCACGAGCTTTCGCCGTCCCGTGTGCGGGCGTAGCCGCCCTCAGGGCAGTGGATGGCGCAGAGGCGGCCGACGCCACGCTGTACCAGCGTTTCTGCGGCCTCTTCCATGCGATCGTGCAGCAGGACCCCTTCCGGGTCGCGCAGCTGCAGGCCGCAGACGGCCCCGGCCTCGATTTCGTTGACAATCAGGTAGTCGATGTAAGGCAGGCAGGGTCCTACGATGCGGCGGAAACGGTCTCCCTCTTCGGAAACCACGTCGACCGAGGTCTCGTACCCCTGCCGTTGCAATCCTTTCAGGACGCGGGCGGCCACGACGCCGTATTCGGGGTCAGGGCTGTCCAGCTCGTCGAGCAGCAGCAGGTAGCCCAGGTGGAAGATGCGTGCCTGGGTCTCCATTTGCAGTACCTGCTCCGCTCCGAGACGTGCGTTCGCTCCTCGGAAATGGAAGAAGGTGCGGATGCCTCCGTCCCGCTCCGACATGACGTCGGTGTAGGATGTGGCGGCGTCGGGGAGTACGAGCATGTTATGCCCGTCGATTCCGAGCCGGGCTATTTCTCGCTGCACGTAATCGCCGAGAGCGTCGCGCCCGATGCAGCCGCCGGCGTACAGCGGCAGGTCGGTACCCAGCCCCGCAAGGTCGGCGAGCACGTTGTGGGAACAGCCGCCCAGTCCCTTTTCGACGCGCGAGATGGTCGTCAGGTTGCCCCGTGCGGGGTATTGTTCGATGATTTTCACGTTGTCGACCAGCCATGTGCCGGCCGAGATGATTCCTCGTCTGTCCATTTGTCGGGGTGTTTAGGCTTTGCCGTCGCTTTCGAAGAGCCGAATATGCGCCGCCACGACTCTCCTCGAAGCCTCGGTAATGCGGTTCTTCAGGTCGATGTAGTTCGGTGAGGCGTTGCCGGCGATGTAGCTGCATGTTTCGTCCATGGCCGCGAGCTGCATCGCGGTGGCCACATTGATTTTGCTGATGCCGTTGCCGATGCAGGATTTGAAATCCTCTTCGCTCGTGCCGCTGCCGCCGTGCAGGACGAGCGGAATGCCGTTGCGTGCGTCGATTTCGCGCAGCCGGCCGATGTTGAGGCGCGGCGTGGCGATATAGCGGCCGTGCAGGTTGCCGATGGCGATGGCCAGGGCGTCGATGCCCGTTTCGGCGATGAATCGTGCCGACTCCCCGACATCGGTGAAGACGTCGGCCGTGGCGGCATCGCCCGTGCCTTCGCCGCCGAAGCCGGTGTCGCCCACGCGTCCCAGCTCGGCCTCGACGTCGACGCCGGCGGCGTGTGCGAGCCGGGCGACCATGCGTGTTTGGGCGATGTTCTCTTCCAGCGGCAGGCCGGCGCCGTCGAACATCACCGAATTGAATCCTGCGCGGATGGCGCGGATGCAGGTTTCGGGGCTTTGTCCGTGGTCGAGGTGCACGGCGACGGGGACCTTGGCGCTGCGTGCCGCCTGCAGGAAGACGGGGGCCATCAGCTCCATGGGCGCCCCCGGAAATTGTACCTCGGCGAGTTGCAGGATGAGCGGTGCGTGCAGCTCTTCGGCCGCAGCAATGGCTCCCATTACATTCTCGACGCTCAGGCAGTTGAATGCCCCCACGGCGTAGTGCCGACGGTGGGCGTCCCGTATGATCTCTCGGAAAGGGGTTAACATAATTAAATTAATTTAAACATTCTGGCCGGATAATGAAAAATTTCGATATTCAAAGGTAGTGTGTTCCGGCCGGATAA
>ENA-UESG01002324-UESG01002324.1-human-gut-metagenome-genome-assembly--contig:-NODE-2324-length-9912-cov-4.359126_pt1 | contig 9912 bp, 7 predicted proteins | sample MGYA00243002_ERZ508003 | MGnify/ENA primary metagenome ERZ508003 (study PRJEB26167, sample SAMN06115514) | human gut metagenome | host: Homo sapiens | place: China:Shanxi | collected 2015-12-02 | study... | reverse complement strand
ACTTTTTCAAATGTATAATGATTAATGGTAATATACAATAGGGAGAAAAGGCTACTTTTCAACCCCCTCGCCCTACGGGCACTCCCCCTATATTTCTTCGGAAACACAGGGGGGAGAGGATTGAAAAGTAGCCTTTTCTCCCTATTGTATATTACCATTAATCATTATACATTTGAAAAAGTAAGACATCAGAGTATGGCATAAGTTCGACTCCCCTTTGGTCCACGAGACCGAGCAGTATGTTTCGTCCCCATACTCTTTACATGCTGTTTTGCAGCTCCCTGTAATGCTACGGGGCATGGCAGGGAGAGAGGGGAGGACTTAATTTTGTTACTGCTGTTGGTATTGCTCTTTCTCCCCTGTGTTTTGCAACGCAAAATATAGGGGAGAGACCGAAGGAACGGTAGTTTCTGAGGAGAGGGGTTAGAAAGATTGTTCGATTGTTGTATTGTTTAACCTTTCCGTCACTATTGTGCCTCCTCCCCTATATTTCGCTATTGCAAAGCACCGAGGGGGAATTGAAAATCATTCTTTCGGATAATGAGGACTGTATAGCATTTTCTTTTTGCGAACGACCAACCGCCCGTCTTTCACGAATTCTTCTCCTCGTTCACCGAGGTGACGTATCATTCGGGCACGCAGCTTTTCCAACCGTCCCTTGTACTCTTTATCGTTAACGGCATTGTGGAGTTCCTGCGGATCTGCGACAAGGTCAAACAATTCTTCCTGCCCTGTGTAAAAACGCCATACATACTTTATTTTCCCATCGGTCAACGCACACCAGTAGTTGTCACGACTATAACAAGTGGCATGTTCCAAATCGATATATTCTCGCCACCCGGTATCGGTTCCTTTGGCCAGCGGTAAAAGAGGGCGTCCGTCCATATCGGCAGGGACGGTTGCCCCGGCTATATCCAAGAAGGTAGGTAAAACATCGCGCAATTCCACCGGATTATCTATTTTCTCCGCAACCTCACCGACACTTGCCGGCCACTTCGCGATACAGGGAACATGAACCGAGCCCTCATAGGGATAAGTCTTTCTCCAATGATAGTGGTCGCCCATCATATCGCCGTGATCCGATACGAAAAAGATGAGAGCATTGTCATACATACCTTTGTCTTTCAACACTTGAACGATACGCCCTATTTGTTCGTCGATAAAAGTAATATTGGCATAATAGTGTCGCTTGGAATTACGGACATATTCATTACCGAAATTTCCGTAAGGGGCATCCGAGGCAGCCTCTTCGGGATTCAACCGCTTTGCGTATCTACCGCACCAATCCCCTATCGCCGGGTCGGGAACATCGACGTTATCATACATATCCAGAAAACGTTGCGGCGGATCATACGGACTGTGAGGACGGGCAAAAGACACTTTGAGGAACAAAGGACGGCTCTCGGGGTCATAATGGCTGATGAGATTGCAAGCCATTTCGCCGGTCCAGTACGTGGGATGTAGTTTTTCATCTAATTTGTAAACCCCAGCACCGTGATCATTCCACCAAATACCTGTTGCATCGGGGTTCTTCCCGGGAGCTTGCACTTGAAACCACTGTCGATAATCACTGGTAAAATGGGGGTCTTGCCTGCGGCCGCTCTCATCTAACAACGTTCCGTCAAATCCGTGTTTCACCCGCTGGGGATACCAATGCATTTTCCCGATACCAAAGGTGTAATAACCGGCGTCTTTCAACATTTGAGGCATCTCGTACTCATACTTCGGCGCTACCCGTCCATATCCTAACATTCCGTGATGCCACGGCGACATTCCGGTCAACAATCCGGCACGGGCAGGCGTGCTGCTGGGACAAGACGAATAGGCATTCATGAACAAAGTTCCTTCGTTGGCAAGTTTGTCCAAATGAGGGGTAATGACAAACTCATTTCCCATACACCCCACAGCATCGCCCCGCTGTTGGTCGGTCATAATCAATATAATATGGGGTTGTTTTTGTGCATTCGCAAATGAGGAGCAAAATCCGGCAGAGAGAGCCAATGTGCATTTCAGGTTAGTCAAGGCATTCATAATTATCGTTTATTATCACACAAACGATACAAAAATATGATTTCCACAAGTCAAAAACAATAAAACCTCGGAAAACTCTACCGGTATTTCGACAAATGCAATATCCGTTGATTACTGCTGCCCCGGAAAGAGAGAGCCGGATCAAAGAGCGATTGGACGAACGGACCATCGACAAGGGTGTCGATATAGTCGAGACAGGGACGGCGGGTCTCGTCTTTTAACAGGGACTCGTAGGTATAGCCGGTGTAACACCAGACGTTTTTGTGAGTTTCCTCTTTGAGGCGACGGAGCAGAGCCAACAACGCAAAAGGGTTGTAGAAAGGGTCGCCGCCCGAAATGGTGATTCCATCGAGAATGGGATTGTCGTTTATCTCGGCGACGATACGGGAGAGAATAAGCTCCGTGAGCGGCTCGCCGGCCACCGGACTCCAACTGCCGGGATTGTGGCATCCCCGGCAATGATGGGTACAACCGGCCAGATAGATGGCATAGCGTACCCCGAAACCGTCGGAGATAGTCTCGGGGTAAACATTGATGATGTGAAGCGGTTCCATTATTTGTGTTTCACACGGTCGCGCTCTTCGGCCTGCTTAGCGGAATTCCACGATTCGAGGCTTCCGGTGAGGTAACCCGTAATCCGTCGCATGCGCGATATATTCTCACTCTTGCAAACCGGACATTGCGTATAGATGACACCTCGGTAACCGCACGAACGACAGGTATCTACCGGGTGATTGATCGACCCGTAACCGATTCCTTCGTCGTGCATCACTTTCACGATTTTGAGAATGACAGAGACATTCTTTTTCGCTTCACCGTCGAGCTCGACATAGGTAATGTGCCCACCTTTCGTGATAGCATGGAAAGGAGCTTCTTTCTTGATTTTCTCGACAATACCCACCGGTTCTTTCACATCGATATGGAACGAATTTACGTAGTAGTCCCGATCGGTCACGCCCGGAATAACACCGTAACGTTTGCGGTCCATACGAGTGAAACGTCCCGAAAGCCCTTCGGCCGGAGTAGCCAAAACCGAGTAATTGAGATTGTAGCGGGTCTTGTACTCCTCGACAACATTGTTCATCACCCGTATGGCATCATAGAGTGTGTTCCATGCCTCTTGGTTATGAGCATGGCCTTCGCCGTAAATAGCACACATCGCATTGTGCCCGCCAATGAACCCGATACCCAATGTCCCGCTATCGATGACATCGCCCACCTCGTCGTTGGGTTGTAGCTTACCACCACCTTTCCAAACGTCGTTGCCCATCATAAACGGGAACTGACGGGCAAGCGCTTTGCGCTGGTATTCATAACGCTCGTAGAGTTGCTCGGCAATCATCGATGCCACACTGCGCACTTTCTCCAAAAATAGAATACGGGCTTCCCGACGAATAGCATGCTTGTCGCCGTCGGGATGCAGCTCTTCGGCCTCCCGCCGGGCCTCGATAGCCAACCGGGGCATATTCATCGAAGTAAAGGAGAGATTACCCCTCCCCCACGAACTTTTAACGCCGTGTAAATTCTCGAAGACCCTTGTACGGCATCCCATCGTCGCCACTTCGTAACGGAAACGGTCGGGATCATCGGCTTTCCAAAGGTCGTTTTTGTTGTATTCGGTATCTAAAAAGAGGAAGTTGGGGAAGAGCGAAGTAGAAGTCGTGCGACAGGCTTCGAGCAACAGGTCGAAATTGGGCGCCTTGAATTTGATTTTTCCCGCCATCGCACCCTCGAAATCGGCCATCGCGGCATCGTAATCCTCATCGGTGTAAGAGATACCGTCTTTTACCTTAAATATCTGTATGGGGAATACCGGGACTTCACCGCTGCCAAGCCCCTCGACAGTCGCCGAAAGCAACTCCCGCATGACCATACGGCCTTCGGCCGAAGTGTCCGTCCCGTAATTTATCGAACTGAACACCACTTGATTACCTCCACGAGAGTGCATCGTATTGAGATTGTGAACCACCCCCTCCATAGCTTGATGCGTATCTTTACGAGTCATTTCGTGACTTTGTCGCCAAGCGGTATCGAGTTCGGCAGCAGAGACGCTTACCCCTATCTCTTTCAAACGCTCGCCCAAAGCGGCCCTCTGCTCTTCGGTCATATCGATCGAAACGATTTCTTTCCGAAACCAATCTTTCAACGCCGGCATATCTTCCACTCCGTGCAAACGACAAATAAAGCCTATCCCGTTTTCGAGGTGCTTGCGGAAACTCTTCAAGACACCCGGCGCCATAAAATGGTCGAAAGCCGGAATGGATTGCCCGCCGTGTTGCTCATTTTGGTTGGTCTGAAAAACAATGGTGGCCAACGTGGCATAACTCTGTATGGACTGCGGCGTACGCACCGTACCGTTTTTGGTATGGAATCCCCGGTTGAAGATGTCCTCCAAATCATATTGTACGCAAGTGGTCGTCTTGGTGGGATAGTAATCGAGGTCGTGAATGTGTATGTCGCCTTCCCGGTGTGCCCGTCCATAACGAACCCCGACCAAATATTTATAGGCATAATCTTTCGTGACCTCCGAGGCGAATGTCATCATTTGCCCTGCCGGTGTATGAGACGACATATTGGCGTTGCTCAGGTTTACGTCGTTCTTCTCGACCGCCACGATACCGTCCATCACCTGCTTCATCGATGTGCGCTTTTCACGTTCTTTGGTACGCCACTCCCGGTAAATGATAAATTTCTTCGCTACCGAGGGATTGCGCATCATCAATTTGCGCTCTACCAAATCCTGAATCTCTTCTACCGAGATATTCTCCCTATCGATGGCAGCGGCAACCTCGGCCGTAACTTGTTTAATAGAGGTCTCGTCGTCGTTCATACCGTCGGCACGATAAGCCTTAGCGATAGCCCGCTCGATTTTCTCAATCGAGAAGTTCTCTTTGGATCCATCACGTTTCGTAATGGTAATACATGCATAGTCCATGCTGATTGTTATTAAAGATTCGATACTGCGAACGCCTCCTCGAACGTTCATTTGCTTCTCTCCCACTTCGGCAGGTCTTCTGACTTTTCCCAATCCGAAAACGCCTTCCCGATATTCAGAAACAGATTCTTTATCAGTGGCCTGTGTCAACGGACTTTCGCAGGAATTACAGCAGCGGGACTGTCCGGGATTCTCACCCGATTCCCTTTTTATCGATTGTGCCTCACAGCGACAACCGAACCGAAATGCGAGTGTAAAGGTATATAAAATTTTTACAAGAAACAAACAAATCTACACACAAAAGTTTCCTGTTTTGGAAAACTTTTAGAATTATTTTATCAAGAAAGTTTCCCAAAACGGGGAATTATTGCCCATTAATATAGCACTTTTATTTTTTCTGAAACTGCCCGAAAAGATAGTGTTTTCATAGAGTCTCCCAACTTTACTTGTCGGTTTTCTTACTATTACAAGCGAGGTCGATAATCAGTGAGAATATCGGCTCAGTAGGAAATCTAAGGGAATTGCCCTTTTGCACAAAAAATGCCAAACCATAAAGTGAAAAGCCCGCCCTTCTCCCCCTGCGTTTTGCCATGTAAAATATAGGCAAAGTGGCACGTAGTGACAGAGGGAGTAATACTACAAAAATACTATATGCCATCTTTCCAACCCCCTCGCCCTACGGGCACTCCCCCTATATTCCCTAACGGAAACACAGGGGGAGAGGATTGAAAAGTAACCTTTTCTCCCTATGATGTTTTGCAACTCCCCGTAATGCCACAGGACACGGCAGGGGAGGGGAGATTGCAGCCCAATCCGTTCCCCTTGCTGCGTTTTTTCAACCCCTCCGTCCTTCGGACACCTCCCCTATATTTTGCTGTGCAAAACACAGAGGAGGAGTACACTTTGTATAGAAATTTAAACAAGAATCAACCTTTCACCGAAAAGTCCGGATTGTGTTTGTCGACAAGAGACTCATCGCTAAAATCCATATCTACCCCACGGATTTTCGGCTGAACCGTAAAAGGCAGTTCAGTAGATACTATCGGAATCAAAGGATCGTTCATCGAAAACAAAAGGAGGAATACGTAGAAAACGCTATTCCTCCCTGTTATAAAAGTACCCAATCGATTTTACAAAATGAGCATGGCGTCGCCGTAAGCCCCGAAACGATAACCTTCTTTCAATGCCGATTCGTATGCCTCCAAAACGATGTCATAACCACCGAACGCAGCTACCATCATAAGCATAGTGGAAAGGGGCATGTGAAAGTTCGTCACCAAATTGGTTGCCACCGTGAAATCGTAAGGAGGGAAAATAAACTTATTGGTCCAACCGTCATACGTTTTCATGTGCCCCCCCGTACTTACAGCACTTTCTATCCCTCGCATCACCGATGTACCCACGGCACACACTTTACGACCCTCGTCCTTAGCATGGTTCACGAGTTCCACCAATTCGGGAGTCACTCTCATCTGCTCGGAATCCATCTTGTGTTTCGTGAGGTCCTCGACATCGATTTCACGAAAATTACCCAAGCCGGAATGAAGGGTGAGGAAGCCGTAATCGATTCCTTTAATTTCCATTCGTTTCAACAGCTCACGGCTGAAATGCAGACCGGCGGCCGGAGTGACAACAGCTCCTTCGTTACGAGCAAAAATATTCTGATACCGATCGGCATCCATCTCTTCTACCGGACGGGCGATATAGGAGGGCAACGGCATTTCTCCCAGCTTGTAAAGAGCTTCCTTAAACTCATCGTGGGAACCGTCATAAAGGAACCGTAACGTGCGCCCTCGCGAAGTCGTATTGTCGATTACTTCGGCCACCATAGAATCGTCGTCGCCGAAATAGAGTTTATTTCCGATACGAATCTTACGAGCCGGCTCTACCAAAACGTCCCACAACCGATTCTCTTCGTTCAATTCCCGTAACAGAAAAACCTCTATCTTAGCTCCTGTTTTTTCCTTATTGCCGTAAAGACGAGCCGGAAAAACTTTGGTGTCGTTAAACACGAACACGTCTTTCTCGTCGAAGTACTCGATAATTTCCTTAAAAATGCGATGTTCTATTTTCCCCGTCTTCCGGTCGATTACCATCAACCGGGATTCATCACGGTTTTTAGCCGGATATTGAGCGATTTGCTCTTCGGGTAGTTTGAATTTAAATTGGGACAGTTTCATATCTTTAATTATTATTCTTTTTTCTCTTCTTCCAAAACGGGTTCCACGTCTATATGGTCTATCATGTCGGCGACCTGTTCGACCGAAAGGCAATCGGCAAGAGTCACGTCGCCCACTTGTGTACGGATCAATCCCACAAGGTGGGCTCCACTACCGAGCGCCTCTCCGATGTCACGAGCCAAAGCCCGAATATAAGTTCCCTTGCTGCACACGACCCTGATTTTGATTTCGGGCAATTCGCAAGAAAGCAACTCTATTTCGTCAATAACCAATTCTTTGGGCTTCAAATCGACCGCCTGCCCTTTACGGGCCATATCGTATGCCCGGCGGCCATCGACTTTACAAGCCGAATAAGAGGGTGGTATCTGCATAATCGAACCGACAAATCGAGGTAAAGTTCGCTCTACACTTTCACGGGTGATATGTTCATGGGGATAAACGCCATCTATCTCTGTTTCCAAATCGAACGACGGTGTCGTCGCTCCCAGACGCAAAGTCGCTATATATTCTTTGGTCTGATATTGAAATTCTTCTATCCGTTTCGTCGCCCGTCCCGTGCATATAATCATCACGCCCGTAGCCAACGGATCGAGAGTTCCCGCATGCCCCACCTTCAATTTTTTTTGTTTGATACGGCGGAGTATACGCAACCGTATGCGCTTGACCACATCGAACGAAGTCCAATGAAGCGGTTTGTCGATATATATGATTTCGCCTTCGTTAAAGTCCATATCGGCGATATTAGTGAACAAGCGAATAAATTATAGCACAAGCTCCCATCGCCACACAATAGATAGCAAAATATACTAATTTGCCATTATTGACTAAACGGAGCATCCACTTGCACGCCAAACACCCCGACACGAATGCGGCAAGAAATCCGATAATCATCACCGGTACGGACAATCCCGACTCCGCAGGAGAAAACCCTCCTTTCATCAAATCAAGAAGAGCCTCGCCCAAAATAGGAATAATCAATCGGGCCACCTGTTCTTTTTTGTTTCCCAGCATGAGTCCGGTCGCAATAGTCGTACCGGAACGCGAAAGTCCGGGTAAAACGGCTACCGCCTGCGAGAGACCGATGATGAATGCATCTCGATAAGATATATCTTCTTTCACCCGAGGCCGGGCATAATAAGCGAATGTCAACAACGCCGCAGTTACCAGCAACATGATGCCGACCAATAACAAACCGTTGCCAAAAAACGATTCTACATAGTCTTTCAGAAACAGCCCTACGATACCTACCGGTATCATGGACAAAGCTATTTTTGCCAGATATTTCGTTTCGCTATTCCACGTAAAACGGAAAAGTCCACGAAACAAAATCTCCACTTCCTTCCATAGCACAACAATCGTACTACATACTGTCGCCGTATGCACCAACACGGCAAAAGTGAGGTTTTCTTCACCTTGTATACCGAACAATGCATTCGCGATTTCGAGGTGTCCGCTGCTACTTACCGGCAGATATTCGGTGAGCCCTTGCACGAGGCCCAATATAAGAGATTCTAACCAAGTCATAATGTGATCAATGAAAATTAACGATATTATTTCGAATTACGCATGATCGCATAGACCATGAAAACGAAACCTGCAAAAGCTATACCGGGCGCCAACACGATACGACGGAAACTAAATATATCGGGGTTATAGGCCTCCGGTGTAGTACCGGGCCCCAGCATAAGCAGGAAACCGACGACGATTACAACGAACGCCACCGCTATAAGTATAATATTAGTCTTGCCGAGGGCAAACTCCGTTTTCTTTTGCTCTCCCGGAACAACGGACTCAGATTTCATTTTCTTAGATTCCATACATAAAAGTTTTTTCAAATATAATACAGGTCATCTCTATCCATACGAATATAACGATTAACAGCCCAATAAGCCGAAACCGCCGTTAAGATAATCCCTAAAATCAAAACCGACAAAAAGACCAATACCATCATGGGAACAGACAGCAGGGTCGTGAAGTTCTCCATCTCGGACATCAGATAATATATGCAACCCGAAAGCAACAACATAGCTATTACCGATGCAACGATACCGTTAATCACATTGGAAACGATAAAGGGCCGACGAATGAATGCCGGTGTAGCCCCCACCAGTTTCATCGTGTGGATAAGAAAACGCTTGGAGTAAGCTCCTAATCGAATCGTATTGCTTATCAACGCAAACGAAATGAGCATGAGAACTATCGCCAATGCCAATAACACCAGTCCTATACGACTCATATTGTCATTGACCGACTGGATAAGGTCTTTCTGATAAAGAATATCGCTGACGATCACTTGCCCACGGAGATTTTTTTCAATGACGGCCAAACTGTCGGTATTGGCATAATCGGCTTTCAATTTAACCTCAATAGACGATTGAAGCGGATTGACTCCCAACACGTCCTCGGGATTTTCTCCCAACTCGATCATCACCTCTTTCAAGGCATCTTCCTTCGATATATACTGCGCCGCCTTCACATATTTGGAACGTTCGAGCATTCTTTGCAGTTGATGCACCTGACGCTCGCCGGCCGATTCGTTCAAGACAATGGAGAAACCTATGTTTTCTTTGACATGACGGGATAGATTAGTCGCTAAAAATCCCATCAAAACCATAATCCCCAAGATAAAAAGAACCAATGAAACGCTCAATGTCGAAGTCATTCGGGCATTCAGAAAAGAAATCCGTTTGCTGAAAGAAGCCTTATTGTTCATATCTCTCTTTTTTACCAAATCGATGCACCTTTTTATGAGGGAAAGAACCTCTG
>ENA-UESG01002319-UESG01002319.1-human-gut-metagenome-genome-assembly--contig:-NODE-2319-length-9917-cov-2.470630_pt1 | contig 9917 bp, 7 predicted proteins | sample MGYA00243002_ERZ508003 | MGnify/ENA primary metagenome ERZ508003 (study PRJEB26167, sample SAMN06115514) | human gut metagenome | host: Homo sapiens | place: China:Shanxi | collected 2015-12-02 | study... | reverse complement strand
TAGGCATCGGCCTTCTCCCGTTCAGCGGAATTGTCGCCGCTTGATTCGGATTGGTTCGCCGCTTGAGGATGTACATCATCTCGCTGAGCATCAGCCGCAGCCGGCTCATCAAACGCCGCGAACAATCTATCAGCATTCGGCGATTTGGAGATGCGAGAAACGACTTTGGCCGCGCGAGGCAACGCACCTTGAGCGCGGGAAATGCCCTCAAGCACGGATTTACGATGCTTTTCCTGCTGTTTCATCTTTTCCCATAGAGCCAGCACAGCTTCCGGGGATTCGGGTTGGGCAGCTTCTCCCCCGTCGTTACTGTCAGCATCAAAAGCATCAGAAGAATCAGAGGAATTGCCGGCATCATCAGCCGCAAACACATGCGGATGCCGAGTGATGAGCTTGTTCACCAACCGATCGGCGACCTCATCAATACCGAACGGGTCCTCAGTATCCGATTCGCAGACCCGCGCCTGAAACACGGATTGCAGCAACACATCACCCAGTTCCTCGCGCATGTTGTCACGGTCGTGAGTCTCCACCGCGTCGACGTATTCGTAGGTTTCCTCGAGCAGATTCTTGAGCAGCGACTTGTTCGTCTGCTTGCCGTCCCACGGGCAGCCGCCCGGCGAATACAGCACATCCACCACGGCCTTGACCCGGTCCAGCGCCGTCGCTGCCTCAGCCACCGGCTTCAATTTCGAGCAGTGTTCGAAGCCTGACGGCAAACGGTAGGCTGAAGCATGGTATTCCGTCATGTCACTCATCTTGCTCATAGGTTTGCTCCTGTTCTCATCTGGATGAACCATAACCACCCCCCGCAACGTGCAGAAGACCTAGATCATATTATTTGTTGCGGAATGTTGCTAAATCCATCTGTATCTCTCTAGCCAAGAACATTTCCAATACGCCAAGACCCCTTGGAATTGTTGCTGTTCCAAGGGGTCTTAGTCAGAAACAAAAGGTGCTAGTTCAGCACACTTTCCACATCCAGTTGTGCGGGTCCTCGACTTCGCCGAGCTGGATGCCGAGCAGCTCGTCGCGCAGTTCGCAGGTGAGCTTGCCGGAGCCGCCGTCGGCGACGGTGACGTCGAACTTCTCGGACTTGAAGCGACCGATCGGGGTGATGATGGCGGCGGTACCGCAAGCGAACACCTCGGTGACTTCACCGGACTTGATGTCCTCGAGCAGCTGGTCGAGGGCGATCATGGTCTCGACCACGTCGTGGCCCTTGTCCTGCAGCAGCTGAATCAGAGAGCGACGGGTCACGCCCGGCAGAATGTTGCCGGTCAGGGACGGGGTCTCCACGTGGCCATCCTTGTGCACGGCCATCATGTTCATGCCACCGAGCTCTTCGAGGTAGGTCTTGGTGGCGGCGTCCCCGAAGCACACCTGCTCGCAGCCGTTCTCAACCCCCTTGTACTCGCCGAGCAGGGAGGCGGCGTAGTTGCCGCCGCACTTGGCGAAACCAGTGCCGCCAGGGCCGGTGCGAAACCACTTGTCTTCAACCCAGATGCTCACCGGCTTGACGCCGCCCGGGAAGTACGGGCCGGACGGGGAGGCGATCACGCAGTAGTCGACTTCCTGCGGGGCGCGCACGCCGAGGAACGGCTCGGAAGCGAACATGAACGGACGCATGTACAGGGTGTACTCGCGGCGGGTCGGAACCCAGTTCACGTCGCGCTTGACCAGCGCGGCCACGGAACCGAGGAAGTCGTCAATCGGCAGCTCAGGCAGGTACAGACGCTTGGCGGAGTTCTGGAAACGCTCGGCGTTCGCATCCGGGCGGAACAGCCAGGTGGAGCCGTCGGCATGACGGTAAGCCTTGAGGCCCTCGAAGCACTCCTGTGCGTAGTGCAGCACGGAAGCACCCGGGTCCATCTTGAGCGGTGCGTACGGTTCGACGCGGCGGTCGGACCAGCCTTCGCCCTTGGTCCAAGTCATGTGGGTCATGTTGTCGGAGAACACCTGGCCGAAAGCCGGCTTGTCGATGAGGGACTGGCGCTTCTCATCGGATGCGGGGTTGTCGTTCGGCAGTACGGTGAACGGTTCGGTGAGCTTGTCGAGTGCTGCCGGATCGTGGTGCGTGTTTTCAGTCATCACTAGCTACTTCTTCTTGACTTTGGCGGCCCGAAAGCCACCATATGGGGTGTGTGCTGTGCGCTTGTGGCGCGAACTCTGTTGCATACTTTTGCACACCCATGTGTTACTCGTGTGGCAGAGTTCACATGGTGAAAAACGAAGAAGCCCACACCGTTCTCAACGGCTGCGGGCTTCCACGTTTCAGTTATGTTCTGAATTGTTCGCTATCGAAGCGACCGACTCACTTGGCGTCGGCAGCCGGAGCAGCAGCGTCGGCAGCCGGAGCAGCAGCTTCCGGAGCGGCGGTGGACTCAGAAGCATCTTCCGGCACCTCAACGGTGACGACGGACTCTTCCGGGTCCTCAACGTCGAGCTCAACGCCTTCAGGCAGAACAACGTCCTTAGCGAACACCTTGGTGCCGTCGGTTAGGCCCTCGACGCTCACAACGATCTTCTCAGGCAGGTTGGCGACGTCAGCGCGAACCTTGAGCTCCTGAATGTCGACGAATGCCACGGCAGCGCCCTTCGGGGTGCCTTCAACGAAGACCGGCACCTCGACGTCGATCTTCTCACCGGCCTTGACCTCAAGGAAGTCAACGTGCTCGATGATGCGCTTGACCGGGTTCTTCTGCACGTCCTTGACGACGGCCATCTTGGTGTTGCCGTCGAAGGCGATGGTGAACAGGGCGTTGGTGTGACGCAGGGCCAGGGTGGTCTCGCGCATCGGCAAGGTCACGAAGGCGGGCTCTTCGCCGCCGGCGTAGATGGTGGCCGGAATCTTGTTGGCAACGCGCAGACGACGAGCAACGCCCTTGCCGAACTCGGAACGGGCCTCGCCCTCAAGCTTAATGGTGGTAGCCATAATGGATACTCCTTGTATCTTCGTTTCGTACTGTCTCGCTCAGACGCCACGACGCGCCGAAAGACACCCTACAAGGAGTGAAATACGCCGAGTCGATAACGGAATCTGTGTCATGTGTCAGCATGCCACTTCCCTCGCCAAAGCAACAATTGTCAAGTATACGCCAACCCCGGACCTTGCGTAATGATGCTTCGATGACACTGCATATAGGCCGTCCCAGCTACGTCAACGTACGGTTTCCGCGAAATAATCCCTAACTTTGTGAAGAACGTACGCTTACCCGTTCTCATCATACGGTTTTCACGAAATCGTTCGCCATTTCGTGAAAACCGTACGCTCAGCGACACTCAGTGTACGGTCTTTCACGAAGTTGTGGATGATTTCGATAATAACGTACGATGGTGAGTACCATATCGGGAGGTTGATATGACTCGTTCGGACGACGTCATCAATGAGGATGGCCATGACGTCATCGCCGCACACACTCGCGTTGTCAGGGGCATGGCTGCGGCACTTGCCGCGATAGCCGCCACAGGAGCCGGCGTCACAGCCGCGGCCGCCAACGTCATGTTCATGTTCGCGCTGGACACCAAGGCCAAACGTTCGATGTTCAACATGCCGCACGAGGAGACACCGAAAGGCATCGAATTCGACATGTCCGAGCAGCTTGAGGCCGCCCGGTGGTTCGAGGAGGCCAAGCAATCGGTCACGCTGCGCAGCCATGATGGATTGAAACTCCACGGCTGGCTGTTGGACCCGGATTGTTCCGACCCACAGCCGCATCTATACGCGATCTGCTGCCATGGCTATGCCGGAGAGCCCGCGGAAATGGCCAAATGGGCGCATCGCTATGCGCAACTCGGTTTTACGGTCCTGCTACCCGCGCAGCGCGCCCATGAGTTGAGCGAAGGGCGTTACGTGGGTATGGGATTGTTGGAAAGCGACGATCTGTTGGGCTGGGTTTCGCTGATCACCGCAGCTGATCCGGATGCACGCATTCTGTTGCATGGCAATTCGATGGGCGCCGCCACGGTGATGATGGCGGCCGGCGATGCGCGACTCCCCCGCAACGTCGTCGCCGCGATTTCCGATTGCGGATACAGTTCCGTGGTCTCGCAGTTTACGGATAATGCCGAGGCGATGTTCCGTTTGCCGCACTCGTTGGCCGTGCTGCTGGTCAAAGTGGCCAGTCATGTGTCTGAACGCAAGGCTGGATACCGGTTTGAGGACGCCTCCTGTGTGAAGGCATTACGGCACGCGACTATTCCGATGATGTTCATTCATGGCGGAGCGGATACTTTTGTCAATCCGAAGTATCTGGACATCAATTACAACGCCTGCGCCAGCATCGACCGCGAGAAGCTGCTGATTCCCGGCGCCGACCACACGATGAGCGCCAGCACCGATCCGGACCGCTATTGGCGTCGCGTTAACAGCTTTGTTAAGCGGGTGTTTGGGCTGTAGTAGATATAGAGCTCGGCTCCCCTCTGTGAGGGGAGCCGCCAGCGAAGCTGACTGAGGGGAGCACCCGTGTATGGGCTACTCCCCTCAGTCTCACTCCGTTCGACAGCTCCCCTCACAGAAGGGAGCCAAGAATGGTTACGCGAGCAATTCCTTGACGGCGGCGATGACGGACTGCAGACTCTTCTTCGCGTCACCGAACAGCATCTGGGTGTTGTCTTCGAAGTAGAGCTCGTTCTGGATGCCGGCGTAGCCCATACCGCGGCCGCGCTTCATGACCACGACGTTCTGGGACTTGTCGACGTCGAGAATCGGCATGCCGGAGACCGGGGTGCCGGGACGGCGAGCAGCCGGGTTGGTCACATCGTTGGCGCCGACGACCAGAGCCACGTTGGCCTGCGGGAACTGCGGGTTGATCTCATCAAGATCCACGAGCTCCTCGTAGGGCACGTTGGCCTCGGCCAGCAGCACGTTCATGTGGCCAGGCATACGGCCTGCGACCGGGTGGATGGCGTAGGAGACTTCCACGCCGTGGCCCTTGAGCAGTTCGCCGAGGTCAGCGAGCTCGCGCTGGGCCTGAGCCTGAGCCAAACCGAAGCCGGGCACGAAGATGACCTTCTGCGCGTAGACGAGCTGAACGGCCAGATCGTCCGGCGTGGTCTCCTTCATGGTGCCTTCCGGACCGTCGCCAGCAGCGGCGGCGTCAGCACCACCGCCGAAGCCACCGGCCAAGACGGAGAGCAGCGGGCGGTTCATGGCCTGAGCCATGAGGATGGACAGGGTCACACCTGCGGAACCGACGAGTGCGCCGGCCACGATCAGGGCGACATTGTCAATCGCCAGACCGGACATAGCCACAGCCGTACCGGTGCAGGCGTTGAGCACGGAGATCACCACCGGCATATCGGCGCCGCCGATCGGAATCACGAAGACCAAGCCGTAGCACAGGGCGAACACGGTGGTCAGAATCGACCACAGCAGACGCTGTTCGGGCTGGACGCACAGCATGACCAGCGAGGCGACGGACAGCACGGCGAACAGAATGTTCCATACGCCCTTGCCCGGCAGGTTCAGCTTCTTGACCCACTTGATACCCTGCAGCTTGCCGGCAGCGATGAGCGAGCCGGTGAAGGTCACAGAACCGATGAGAATACCGAGACCAGCGGTGATGAGCACCACGATGTCCGGGGTGCCTTCCTTGGTCAGGATGTCGTTCAGGGCCACGAGTGCGGCGGCGCCACCACCCACGGTATTGAACACGGAGACCAGCTGCGGCATATCGGTCATCTTCACCTTCTTGGCGGAGACGACACCGGCCACGGCACCGATCAGGATGCCGACGACCAGCACCACCACGGCGACAATGTTCACGAAGCCCTTGGCGAAGAGCACGATGAACGCCATGAGCACGGCCACGACCATGCCGAACGCGGAGATCTGGTTACCCTTGCGGGCGGTCTTCGGCGAATTCATGAAATGCAGACCGACCACAAACAGGACGGCAGAGAACAGGTAGACGAACCAAGCGACGATGTCGATGGCGCCAACGGTTGCGGAGGTCATTACTTCGACTCCCCCTTCTTCTCGTTCTTGCTGGACTTGAACATCTCAAGCATGCGGTCGGTGACCACGTAGCCACCAACGACGTTCATGGTGCCCAGCACAGCGGCCAGGAAGATGAACACGTAGGCCAGCGGGCTATTGGCTTCGGCTGCCACGATCACAACGCCGACGATGACGATGCCGTGGATGGAGTTCGCGCCGGACATAAGCGGCGTGTGCAGGGTGGCGGGCACCTTGCCGATGACCTCGATGCCGATGAGCAGCGCGAGGACGAACAGGGTAATGGAAACGACGAGAGTAGGCATGGTATTCCTTCTTCCTTACTTCTCGGACTTCTCGGCATCGGCAGCAGCTGCCGGGGCGGCGGCGCGGCCGGCAACCACCAGCGCGTCGTCAAGTTCTTCGGTGAGATCCTGGCCGAGCTTGCCGTCACGCACGAAGTGCACGAGGATGTCGGCCACATTGCGCGAAAGCAGGTTGGATGCGGTGGTGGCGACGCCGGAGGCCAGGTAGGGAGCGCCAATCAGCTTGACACCGCCCTCGGTGACCTGCTCGCCGACGGCGGAGCCCTCGACGTTGCCGCCGAGGTCGGATGCTGCGCAGTCCACGATCACGGCACCACGCTTGAGACCCTTGACGCCGGCTGCGGTGAGCAGCACCGGGGGCTTACGACCCGGGACCTTGGCGGTGGTGATGATGATGTCAAAGCCGGCGGCCTTCTCATCGACGGCAGCCTGCTGCTGAGCCTGCTCTTCGGCGCTCAGCGCGCGGGCATAACCGCCCTCGCCCTGGCCCTTGGAGAAGTCAAGTCCCAGATCAAGGAACTTCGCGCCGAGGGACTCGACCTCGCCCTGGGAGGCGGGACGCACGTCGTACGCGGTGACGACCGCTCCTAGACGCTTCAGCGTACCAATGGCCTGCAGGCCGGCGATGCCGGCACCGAGCACCAGCGCCTTAGCCGGGCGAATCGTGCCGGCGGCGGTGGTCATCATCGGCAGGAAGGAACCGTAAGCATCGGCGGCGGTGATGGCTGCCTTGTAGCCCATCACGGAGTTCTGAGAGGTCATCTCATCCATGGACTGGGCGCTGGAAAGCTTACGGGGCAGCTTTTCGATGGCGATGCCCACCAGACCGGCCTTCTCGAGCGCGGCCATGTAATCGGCATCGGTGAAGGAACCGAGCATGCCAATGACCCACTGGCCGGCCCTGAGCTTGGCCACGGTCTCGGCGGACGGTCGGTCCACAAAACCGAGCGCGTCGGCTTCGGCGAGCACCTCGTCGCGGCTGGTCACCTTCGCACCGGCCTTTTCGTAATCCTCATCGGTGTATTCGGCGGCAATGCCGGCACCGGCCTCAATAATCGAGGAGACTCCGCTCCTCTTCAGCCGGGTGACGATATCCGGCGTCAACGCGACGCGGGATTCCGTTTCGGACGTTTCATTCAAAACGCCGAACACCACGGTGGCTTCTGGGTTTTGCGCCATGAGAGCCCTTTCTTGTTCTACTTCAAAATGGACATGGTTATCCGCATAGAAAGTATAGTCGGAAGGTAAAGGCCATGACTTGAGATTCCGCCAATCGAAACAGAAACGAACCCGAAATTAGTGAGAAATACGAATGTGTCCATGTGCATTGCGGATGAATTGCTCGGAAGTCGTCCAACAATCACCCGGCATCGATTAGCAACCAACCGCTCAGTAATTATCGACAATCACCGTTTCGTAGCTCACGGTTACTCAACAATATCGGGACCTGTGCAATATTTTGCCACGCACTCCCCTAACCCGCCAGAATCCTACGGTTGCGTAAGGTGACGAGTTCGGTTTGGGCGATTACAATTTGAACTTTGAGAAGCGTTCGCCTCATGGCTGGACGACACTGAAAGGTTTACAGGAGCAAGACTTGTCGGTTATCAATTCCGTCACGCAGCACACGATCAATCTCACCCGTAAGGCGCTCAGGTTGGGATCCGACTTCGTCCACCCGGTCCACGACGACACCCCGGACGAGCCCGATTACCTGTCCAACGCCGACGTGCCGGTCGAGACCAATATCGCTTTGCCTCACAGCGACGATTGGGACGACGGCCACCTGACCGTCACCGACATCGACCCCGCCACCGGCCTGCTCACCACCTCCACCGAAGGCAATCCGCCGCTGGACGAAGGTACGTCCATCTACGACCTGTATGCGGACCGCGCCGAACGTATGGGCGATGAGCCGCTGTACACCTACAAGTCCGGCAACGATTGGGTGACCGTCACCGCCAACGAGTTCCTGGCTGACGTGCGTGCCGTGGCCAAGGGCCTGATTCATTACGGCCTGAAGAAGGGCGATGCCGTGGCATTCATGTGCCGAACTTCCTACGACTGGGACCTGACCGACGCGGCGATCATGGCGTGCGGCGGCGTGCTCGCCACCATCTACGACACCGATTCCGCCGAGCAGATTCGCAATATCGTCAACAACTCCGATGCCCGACTGCTGATCGTGCAGGACACGGACATGCGTAAGAAGGCGGATGGGGCCGTCGAAGAGTGCCCGTCCCTGGAGCACATCATCACCATCGAGACCGGTGGCTTGGACGAGATCAAGGCCTACGGCACCACGGTCTCGGACGAGGAGCTGGACGAGCGCATCGATTCGGTCAAGAAGACCGACCTGTGTTCCATCGTGTACACCTCCGGTTCCACGGCCGCGCCGAAAGGCGTGGAGATGACCCACGAGCACTACTGCCAGACCGCGCTGAATCTGCCGGCCTACATGCCCGATCTGCTGCACGACAAGAGGAACACCATCCTGCTGTTCCTGCCGCAGGCCCATTCCTTCGCCCGCGCCATCAACTACATCGTCGTCTCCTCGAACGTCCGCATCTACATCGCCACCGGCATCAAGACGCTGATCAGCGATCTGCAGGTGGCCAAGCCCACTCTCATGATCGTGGTGCCGCGCGTGCTGGAGAAGGTGTACAACGCCGCGTCCCAGAAGGCCGGCCACGGCCCCAAGGGCGTGGTGTTCGCCTCCGCCGTGGTGGCCGCGCAGAACTATATGAAGGAGGTCTCCGCCAATGGCAAGGCAGGTGCACTGACCCGCACTCGCCGCGCTGCCTTCGATCCGATTGTCTACTCTTCGCTGCGCGAAGTGCTCGGCGGTCGCGCCAAGTGGATTGTGGCCGGCGGTGCCCCGCTTGACCCGGAACTGCTGGCTTTCTTCCGTGGCGCGGGTGTGCCTGTATACGAGGGCTATGGTCTGACCGAGACCACCGCACCGTGCGCGTTCAGCCCGCTGGGTACGCCGTTCCACGCTGGTTCCGTGGGCATCGCATTCCCCGGATTCTCCCTGCGCATCGCCGAGGACGGCGAAATTCAGGTCAAGGGTCGTGCCGTGTTCCCGCGCTATCACAAGAACGACGAGGCCACTGAGCTGTCGTTCACCGAAGATGGCTGGTATGTCACCGGCGACTTGGGCCGTATCGACAACGATGGCTTCCTGTACATCACCGGTCGTAAGAAGGATCTGATTATCACTGCAGGTGGTAAGAACGTCTCCCCCGGCCCGATCGAGGAAGTCATTCAGCGTTGCGAGTTCGTCTCCCAGGCACTGGTGCTGGGTGAGAAGCGTCCGTTCATCTCCGCATTGGTGACGCTGGACGAGGAGTCGCTGCGCCCGTGGCTGGCCGCCAAGGGCCTGGACGAGAACATGCCGCTGGAGGATGCCGCCAAGAACGCCGCCGTGCGCGCCGAAGTGCAGAAGTGGGTCGATCAGGCCAACGAGGGCGTCTCCCGCGCCGAGTCCGTGCGCAAGTTCATCATCCTGCCCGAGGAGTTCACTCAGGAAAACGGCCTGATGACCGCTTCCATGAAGGTGATTCGTCCCAAGGTCATCAAGCGCTACTCCACCCTCCTCAACACCCAGATGTACACGAAGCGGAAGTAAACCGTATAGCAAAAGCTCCCTC
>ENA-UESG01002312-UESG01002312.1-human-gut-metagenome-genome-assembly--contig:-NODE-2312-length-9942-cov-3.789154_pt1 | contig 9942 bp, 7 predicted proteins | sample MGYA00243002_ERZ508003 | MGnify/ENA primary metagenome ERZ508003 (study PRJEB26167, sample SAMN06115514) | human gut metagenome | host: Homo sapiens | place: China:Shanxi | collected 2015-12-02 | study... | reverse complement strand
TGGCTCGTACGTTTTTTGGGTAGCAATAGGCAACAGCTAATCTCATACACCTATTACGATGAAATTTCCGTTTAATACATAGTCTGGAGTTATGCAAGACAGTCCAGTCAATGTTACATTTGCATTGTCTCCATACCATGTACCAGTTCCGCTTCCTCTGATAAATAGCGTTGCCGCACTACAGAAAGCTGTAAAAGCAATAGGAAATACAGCTTTATTGTTTGAGATCATTCCCCACTGTAGAATTAAGCCGATGTCCCATTTACAATAACCATTTTGTGCCAGACTGTATGAAACTATTTTTCCCTGTGAACTCAACGCAGACAATGCAGTCATAACAAACTTCGTTGTAGCAATCTGATCTGTATTGGTACCAGCATCTGCTGTTGGAGCCGTTGGTATGCCTGCGAAAGCCGGGCTTAATAATGCTGCTTTTGCTGCCAGTTGCGTAGCTGTCGCATAATATGCCGGTAACTGTCCGCCTAATTTTTCTGCATTATTAGCTAAAGCAGCAGTACCACCATCGGCTGGCAAGGTCTCCGGTGCCCAAAGCACAATCTTCAATACCGCACTCCCACTTTCAACAGTGCTACCAACTATTGATGGCCATATAGGTTCATCGGCTCCGAGTGTACCCGCCTGAGTAACCTTTGCTATGACCCCATTCGGCAGCGATGGCGACCAAACCAATTGTCCGACTACCACAGGCTTCTGCTCCTGCCACAGCATTTCAACGAAGCATCGTAGAATATCGTTGTTGTTTTGCAAAAAATCCATCATTGCAGCCTGTGTAGTTGCACCTTCTTGTGCAACACCATTTACCTTGTTATAAACCTTAAGGGCATCACCCATAATTTTAAACTTCGGAATTTTTAAGGCTGATTCAGCCATCATAAAACCTCCTTCACAAATCCCTGCCAGGTTACATCAACAATTCCTGCGACAGGGTTATTATTTATATCCAACAGCTTGATCCTACAAGGATTACGACTGATAACCGCCGCCCTCGCAATAGTTACGCTGCCGGAATAATCTTGCACAGCATCAATCCTGACTGCTGTTGTATAGTAGTGTGGTGTTTGAATTTCAAGAGAAATACCTTCGATCGGCACTTCCAAATTTTCAAAATGTTCTTCCCTATCCGGTACATCCACGATCATGACTAACGAACGCAATACAGATTCTTCAGTTGTATTCGACGGAGCAAGCACGCGGATCTGAATTACATCACCAGCTTTGACCTGAACCTTACAAGTGTACGGCTTAAATAATACGGTTTCATCCGGCCAAAAAGCCCAATCTTCCTCATCCCAAAACGGAGCATCCGGAGAATCCCAAAAATTATTTTTGCCGGTAATCCTGTATTCAATTGCTGCTGGACCGCTGATATCATAACGTAGCCAAAATTGTCCGGAAGCCGGCACAACAAGCTGTGCATTAAGATAAAAGGCATTATACTGCTCACGCCAGAAAGCCCAATCAGGTTGTACCCAAAACTCGCATTCAGGATAGCCCCAGAAGTAAGACGATTGTGGAGCATGGATATATCCATCATCCAAAATAACGCCATTAGTAACAACTTTGCTCCATTGATCAGATGCAAAGTCCTCTTTGTAAAGCACGTTATCTTCAAGCGGATCTCCCAGATTCAAAACACAGTAAGACATACCCTGGCTTTCCTGCCCGGCGTTATCTACAGCTTTTATCATCACTGTATGTACGCCTTGGCGCAGCGCTTGCGTTTCAAAAGGCTGCAGAGTAATAAAACCACTATGCAATTCGTAGGCAGCATTCCAATTTAAGCTATTACCCTGAATATACTTGATCTTAAAGCCAGCAATATCATTCGGGTTCGGATACTCAAACGTCCACCAAAAACGACGGGTGCCGCTCGAAAGTTCTTCGTGATCTAAAGTCGTGACATCCGGCGGCAACTCATCGATGCCTGCGGCCACCGGGCCAACGATAGTACCGGTAGACTGCCGGAGTTTAAGGACAGTAATAACCTTGACCATATACTCGGTAAATGGTTGCGTGTCTAGTTCGCACTCCATACCATATACCGACGCCGCAACCTTCCATGTACTGCCGTAATTATCAGAAAGTAAGACAGTAAAATAATCTGCCTTAGCTCCGTCCGGGAGTTGCCATGAAACAAACATCCTGCAGCATAACGTTCCCTGCTTATTTTTATAAGCAACCTGCCGAGCCTGAAGGTTGATAACGTTTTGAGCATCGTTATCTGTATCCAGTGAATAGTCCGGCATCGGGATCTCGTAATTCTCGTCGAAGATGGCTGCATTATATTCGAGCGCTGTAATCTGGCGCTGATACTCTCCATTACGTGAAATGCTTGTCACGATAAAAGGCTTGCACGTACGTTCTACCGGCCCAAGAGCAAAAATATCATGCACCTGCGGTGGATCAGCTGCATCAAAACCAGTTTCCACAGTGACAGAAACCATACGCCCAACAACATCAATACTGCTTACTTTCCTGCTGTGCAGATTGTCATTGATACTGCGATACTGGAATTGATAATCCAACGTCATATCAACGGTATCCGGATCAATAGCCAAAGTCACAACATAAAGGCCGTTATTTTGATAAATGCGGCCACTGTGGCTCCACTGCGGCACATCATGAGCAACAAGTATCTGATCGCCAACCATACAGCCAACAGCATCAATCTCAGCCGAAAATTCAACACTCTGCAGCAGCAGCTCATTGCACTTCAACTGATATTTTGCTTCACGGTATGCCTGATCCCAGCTGGTAATTCCATTGATCTGTATCTGCGTAGTTTTAGGGATTATACCTGGCTCGTCATAATTGTCGCCGTAGCAGGTCATAGTATCACGTTCATAATCCTTAGCCGCATTATTGAAAGTCAATTCGATAGCATTAGCGCGATCCTTCGTTCCGAGCCAGGTTTGTTTAAAACTACCAGTAACTATATTACCCATCGTAAACATCTGCACCGGCTGCGAAACATGATCCCAAATACAACCAAACCTGGTACCGAATTGCACAATTTTTCCACGACCAACAGGAGCAATGTCTGTATTTACCTGCTGCCAAAATTCGCCGACAGTCGCCATCTCAATGTTGATTTTTAAATTCATCTTATCGCAATGCTCTGCCCATTCCTCGAAACGGTCATACATCATCAGCTCTGCAGGTACACCACGAACGTCTATAACGTTTTGACCAGTACGAGGATCTTCTAATAACCTGGCACCGTGGCAATAGTCATAAGCAGCCCAGGCCGGATTATTAGCTTCTTTTTCCTGGTACCCAACAGACGGATTATAGACCAGGACTGTCGCGCGTTCTTTGATAAACGTCAAATTCGGCGCACTCCCAGAAAGTTGATTTGTGGCCAGTGCTTTAAGACCGATAAGAGCCTTGTTTGGATAAATAAAATCGTCATAAATAACGCTTGATACTGTAGTCCACCAGCACTTCACACCATCCCTGGTACTATTGGTAGCCGCGCTGCGTCCGATCACCGTTACACGAACTTCATATTCGCCAGCTGGGATATTATCGATACGAAAACTACGCCTAACCGCAGTGCTTTGTGCAGCGCTGACACGGCCATTCTTGGTTACTTCGGCAGTTGTGCTGTAACCATCACCTTTAGCCTGCATTGTTTGTTTATCAAACCTAAATGGTCCGACATTGATGCTTCCTGTTTCACCCGGTGAAAATGATCCGGAATACCAACCGAAAGTACCAGCAAAAATCCAAACGTCTTTAGCACTTGGCTTCCCGACACGAATTCGCCAATAAATTTGTTTAATAGTATCCCCATCGCTGTCTGTAGTTTCTGATTTCACCCGCTGCACTCTGATTTTCCAATTTCCAAGCTCCGCAGAACCATCAATCAACTCAGCATTAACTGGGTTAGGTTTTACTATGGTATAGCTAGTGACCAACGGCTTCCATTCACCACTACCGCGAAGCGCATAATCAGCATTGATATCTACCCAAGCGGTACTTAGATTGCCATCGTCATTGGCGTGATACAAGCCTTGGCTAAATTCCACATCAATTATGATGCCCTCGGTAGTATTGCCCGGAATAACATCTGTACGGTATTCATTGTTCAGAATTTCGTACCCAAGCGCACGCGGTGTGATAACATCGTTGAAATTATTTATTATTTCCTGATTGTTGGTACCTGGCCGAATATCAACAGTGACATCCTTATAATTTTCAATTGGATTATCATTGAGACTGACATTGCTGATCGTCAGCGGTCCTTCACCGGCACAAACCATCCAATTCAATACCTGATCGTTATTATTATTGGTTATGAACTTAGCAATACTCTGTCCACCAGATTTTACCTTGCCGTAGGTTATAGCAACAGCATTGCCTTGACCATCCATGGTCGTAATACCATTCCAGCTGTACGTTGGATCCTCTGTGGAATTGTTAAACTTTCCAAGAGATACCTTTGGCATTAGATATTTAGAAATCAATGTTCCACCAACGAGCATTATTCCCATTGCAGCTGCGTAACCCCAAGCCGTATTCACAGCAGTAGCAGCTGCACCCCATGCACCCCACGCACCACCAGCCGCAGCACCACCAACACCCATTGAAACAACGGTCAACGCAACCATGGCTACAATACCAAAAATGCTTTTGCCGCCCTTACCGACGACCGGATGAACGGTTATAAAAGCTCCGTCCATAACCAGCCATTGATCTGGATGCTTGACGATAGTACCGCTGACCTGGATGTGCAATTCCTGATCCGGCAGCAGGGTGCGGTATTCGGCGATATAGCTTTCAAGCATTTCGCCGGTACATTCCACCTGCTTTCTTGACCTGTCTTTATCCGGTTCGAACGGATTTTTTACAAAAACAATAGTAATCAAGGGCGATCACCCCACAAATTCATAGAATCCCTCAATCTGCTTCTGCCATGCGATAGACGTAATACTATCAACGCAGCAGCCGATTTTTTCACGTGTATGGATAAAGCGGCCGTTACCGATATAAACCCCAGTATGATTTACTACTCCTGGCGGCGAATTAAATCGCAGCGCAACCAGGCATGGTACCGGCAAAGTTTCTCCTTCTGCAATCCGGCGCCATTTCGTAGTAGCAACTTCGCGCCTCAGTATCGCATTGATCCTAGCTTTATCTGAACAGTCCGAATAATACTCACCGATTTCTTTTCCACAACGACGATAAATCTCAACAACTAAACCATAACAGTCAAGGCCAGACTTAACATCGCGACCTAAGTTTTTAAAAGGTACGCCTATCAGGTCGGCGTATTGAATTTCTTTAGACATATAAGCCTCCTTGATCTATACCCGGGAACCCGCCAAAGCGTTTACTGTTCCCGCGGGCCCGGCAATCTGCCAATGTATGATTACAGCCCTCAAGGTCAGACGTGCAGGCGCACTCTGGTCCTTTGTACCGAAAAGCACAATTATTTTTCTTGTAGGTATCCCACGGCCGCCGGGCCTGCGAAGGGTAGCTGTTGCCGAGTGAAAACGTTACCCACTGTTCAGATGCCGTAGCATCGGTTACGGAATAAACTTCCTGCAGCTCTGGTACCGGATTATCCAAAGCTGTCGACAATACGACATATAATGTTACCTTGGCATTTACACCACCACCGCCATGATTTAGCCAATACTCCATATCACGTGTTGTATTATCTACCTTCAGCTCAACGCTTGGTATAGATCCTGACCCATCCTCTTTGACTGTACCAATCTGAAACGGGAATGCCTGGTATAACTGATCGCACCAGTAAATATCCTCAGTATTTGCAACAACGTGAATATTATCTTCAGCTTCCAATCCCGGCAATTCTATCTTCAGCAAAATCAAAAAAGCGGTCCCACTGCATAATTCGTTCTTGGCAAGCTTGGCCAATGTTGATAATTTAATCGCCATGGCCTACACCTCATTCAGTGTTATAGACACCGTATAATAATGCAGCATCTTTGCTTTGATCTTCGGTGCCGATCCAAAACGTACAGCGTACAGTTTGCCTGATACCGGATCAGTCCAGTCAAAAGCTTCAGCACCAGCTTTTACAGTATTGCAGTAAAAGTCTACAAGCAGCTCTTTTTCCGTGTCCGGCAGCGAATTCCACTCGACAGTAAAAATCTTGCGAATACGTGTAAATTTAGGACGTGTCTGCTGGGATCCATCTTCATATTCTGACCTCAACGTTGGATCGGCCAGTTGTTCGTCCAGCGGATAATCAGGATTTCTAATTCCAGCTGGGAAAATATATTTTGATGCCATATTATCCCCCCTAATAAGTTGTGACAGCTGAACGCAGCACATCGCGTAATCCGCCTTCATTGTTTTGTACTGCCTTCAGTACGATTCCAAGCACAAGGCGTTCTCCGTCAAAAGTTGCACTACCCTTGGCAGCTTGTACCGGTTGCCCACTTTCATTAGTGATCTTCACTTCGATATTTTGAATACCAGCATTACCGCCATTTAAAGCAGCTCTGGTTTGCTCTGCAGTATAAACACGTCCTGGCGTATTTAAGTCAAGGAGCTCTGGACCTTTTTCGCCAACAAGATACATTCCCCCAGGCGCATAACCGCCAGAAGCAAGTCCGCCCATAAAAGAGCTACCAGAATATTTTGTTCCACCAATACTAAAATTGGCCGAATGAGAGAGAATCCCGCCAAGATCAACATTGCCGCCACCCATACCGAACATGCTTGTAACCATGTTCATGACCAGCCCCTGCATAATGACTTTCATCATCATGTTCCAAATGCTATTGGTAAAATCCTCAAAAAGCTGTTCCGACATTTGTGAAAACGATTTCTGTTCCGTCAACATATTCTGGCCAAAGTTGGTAAAGGTTCCCAAGATGTCATCTAACCCTTGCCGCATTGTACCCAATTGATCATATTGCAGGTTTTTGATCTCATCCATTGCTGTACGCCAAGAAGCTGTTAAATCCGCCGATTGAGCATCCTGAAGCTCTTTTGTTGCTGCAGCATACTCCTGTTTAATACGCAACTTTTCTTTTTCAGTAAGTTCAGTATCTTCAAGTTGCTTCTGCAGGTTGTTCCGATATTCTTCAAGTTCAGAAATACGCAAATCATTAATTCGACTGATATGCATAGAATGGGTATCTTCCAGTGTCTGGTAATAATCCATGTCCATACCATGTTTTTCTGATAAATAATCCCGATAATTCTGAGTAGACTGCAAATCTTTGTACTTTTCTATCTGACTTACTACTTTAGCTATTTCAGCAGGAACCACAACGGCAAGTTGAGCCTTGCTGATTGTAGAATTCATTTTTTCTATTTCTTCAGCAAGCGAAGCATTTGCAACATCAAAAGATGTTCCAGTCTGTTCAATAATCTTGCGGTTTACTTCCTGTGACAGTTCAGCGATTTTCCCTTGATATTTAGTCAGTTCTTTAAGTGCTTTTTCGGCATCACGTTCAGCCTGAGACTTCCCAGTTTTACCATTCTTGGCTTTTTCTGCACTATCACCGAAGTTTTTTAATTCCAAGTTTTTAGCATCAATAGCAGCGGCTTTGTCAGAAGCATCTTTCGCCCTACGTTTAGCAGCAATTTGCGCACTATAATCAACAGCATGTATCCCGGTATCAGGAACAGTGATGCTATCATCAATAAGTACACGACCGGTTTCATCATAAGTAAATTTTCCGCCGTTATTATAGTGTTGATATTTCTGATAAGCACCATAACCAATAGCGGCTACCGCGGTACCAACGCCAGCAAAAATGCCTACTCCAGCAGTCAATTTCAAAGCTTGAATTGCCTGAGTAAGGTTTAAAACTGTAGAAATCAATATCCCACCTTGAAAGGCAGCATTTGCCATACTCCCAACCCATCCGTCGGTTTCTCCAGCCACCATCGCTATTGCTCCAGCGGCACCAGTCGCCGCACCAGTAAAACCAATTACTTTGTTATAAAGTCCTACTGTAGCAGTCCCTTGCCTTCTTGCGGCATTGGCAGCAAGCAAATGTTTCTCTTGTGCATTAATCAACTCTACAGCTAACTCACGCTGTCCTTTGGCAGCTAATCGTGCCGCCTGATATTGCATTTTTCCAGCTTGATCTGAAGTCGCCCCCATTATTCTGTACCTATCATTAAGAGACTGAATTCGTACAGCCAAACCGTTATATCCATCTGCAGTTAATTTGGCAACAGTATTTTCAACCACCTGACGTGTCTTTGCAGCTGCAACGGCTTTATTATGAGACTGCTGCACTACGTTTGAAGCTTGGGTCGCAGCTTGTATCTCTATCTGATAACGTTCCATAATGGATGCTTTTCCAGTTTGGTAATACCCTAAAGTTCGTTGAACAGCCCCACCCAACATTGTCTGAGCTTGATATGCTCCGTTTGTATTATTTGTAACCTGCGCTACATCATTAGCAATACTGCCAACCTTCCACGCCGCAAAACCTGTTGCTATGGTAGTTACATTATCAGCAGCCCACCCTAACCCAGATCCCAATGTACTAACCGCCGGAGTAATTATTGTTGTCATTACTTTCCCGACTTCAGCTGCACCTTTACCAGCATTTATGATATGGTCGGAAAATAATTTCATGTTGTTAATAGTTTCTTTATTCAGTTCAAAACTCTCCTGATCAAGAAACATATTGGCAATATTGCCTAAAGTATCTTTATACGCATTGTAAATATCAACAGTGCCAGTCGCAGCCGATCTAGTAAACCCTTCGGTAATCTGATCCATTAAGCCAGCCATAGTTTTTGGCGTTTCAAGACTTGCACGTTCAAACCCCTTCATCCTCTTCATAAGGAACTCAAAAAGCCCCTCACTGCTAGCTTTAGCGGCGGCAATATCAGCATCGGTCAATCCCAAAGCTACAGCTAACGTACTTGATTGCGGGCGGATACCACCCTGCACCAAATCCCGAAGTTCCTGCACAATCTGGTTTCGTGGCAAACCTAAAGATTTAACCGCATTAACACCGACCGTTGTAAACTCCTTCAGCTGTTCGATATTCATGCCACCGGCAAGGCCAGGTCCCAACAAAGCTCTAAACGCTTCAACTAGATCTTCACTTGTTGCTGCAGTTCGCAACGCCGCATCATTCAAATCGCTAAGAATACCCTGAGAGATGCTCATTGCCTGGTTCCATTCCAACTGCTTGCCGTTAAGTTCAGTCATCGACTGTAATATACCGGCAATACCCAAGCTGTTGGTTTCCATTCCTTTAGCAAATTCAAAAGGACGTTTAATGAGTTCTGCACTCATATCAGCCAAGCCGTACAAACCGGTTAAGGCAGTTACCAAACCAGCCGTCTGTCTAGCTGCAGACGCAAATGTCGGCCCCAAAGCACGGCTCGAACTATCAATTCCATCAATAGATCTTTTTGCTCTGCTGAGTCCGGGACTCATAGCATCCACTAATGATATTTTTACTTTTGTTTCAGCTACTGACATCTTATTTGTCCCCTTTCTCCAGCGCAGCTTCGATCTGTATCTTCTCGATCACCTGTAATTTTTCCAATAATAGCCGTGACATATCAATCCCGGATACTCTTAATAAATAATCAGCTTCCAGCCAGTCAATCCCTATGGGATATGCACCAGCCATGGTGGTCACATATTTCCAACAACGTTGTATGACCTTCCATGCTATTAAAACTTGCCAATTTCCCGGTAATATATCAGGTTGTGCATACACACAACCATTACAAGGTACTTTTACTTGCTTGGTTTCGTAGATTCTTCGGCAATCTTGGCAGTATTCTCCACGCTCCCGTTGCCAAGCGAAGAGATCCTCAAGTTTTTTATTTCACTTTTTCTGACCTCAGTTGTCATGGCTACGGTACTGGCCATGATTGCAATCACTTCTCCATAAGAAAAGTCGTTAATATCTGCAGCAGGATAAATATTTTTAAAAATCCATTCCGCCGCAATCC
>ENA-UESG01002304-UESG01002304.1-human-gut-metagenome-genome-assembly--contig:-NODE-2304-length-9997-cov-3.523891_pt1 | contig 9997 bp, 4 predicted proteins | sample MGYA00243002_ERZ508003 | MGnify/ENA primary metagenome ERZ508003 (study PRJEB26167, sample SAMN06115514) | human gut metagenome | host: Homo sapiens | place: China:Shanxi | collected 2015-12-02 | study... | reverse complement strand
ACGGGAGATAAATTCTTTTGATATGCGGATTAAATCTTACGTAGAAGAGGACTAAACCTCATTGGTAAGCGGATTGAAACAGTGTGGTAAGTCATTGATAACAAGTTTGTAACACGATGTAACAAACCTGAAACGGCTATTTCAAACCATTGTATCTGATTCGTATTCATATTGTAATCTCTTGGGTCTACCTTTGCCGACGTAATAAAAACGTAGAGCGAAGTTCGATGAAAAAACTATTTCTTTTAAGATTTTCAGTTGCAGCCTTCTTTTGTTTGTTGTGTGTTCTTCCCGCATTGGCTGCCAATATTAAGATTAAAGGTGCTGTGAAAGATAAACTTTCCAAAGAGCCTTTGATTGGAGCAACGATACGGTTGGTAGGAACTCCTGCCGGAGCCGTGACCGATATGGACGGTAATTTTGAATTGAACAGTACCGGTGTTTTGGAAGGTTTGTATGATATAGAGATTAAATATGTAGGATATAAAACGGAAGTACGTCGTAAGGTCCGTGTAGAAAACGGAAAACTGGCGATTCTGAATCTGGAGTTGGAGACAGATGCGCACGAACTTTCGGACGTTGTGGTGGTAGCAAAGAAGAATCGTGAAAATGAGAATATGTTATTGCTCGAACAGCAGAAGGCGGTCATTGCCGTGCAGGCTGTCAGCGTCAAAGAGCTTTCACGCAAAGGTGTTTCCGATGCGGAAGGGGCTGTAACCAAAGTGGCGGGAGTCTCCAAACAGGATGGAGTGAAGAATGTTTTCGTCCGTGGACTGGGCGACCGATATAATGCGACTACCTTTAACGGATTTGCCGTTCCTTCGGAAGATCCGGAATATAAGAATATCTCTCTCGACTTCTTCGGCACGGATATTATCCAGTCTGTTGGCGTCAATAAGGCATTTAATGCAGGAGGTATCAGTGATGTCGGCGGTGCGACAATCGACATTGTTTCCAAAGAACTGATTGGCAGCGGAAACCTGAATATCGGCCTTTCCGGAGGACTGAACACGCAGACTGTGACAGCCGACTTTCTGAAACAGGACGGAGTAAACCTTCTGGGCTTCGCCACTACAACAGAACCCGCCGATGAGAACAACTGGGGATTCAAGAATAAGCTGGACCCCTCCAAGCAGAGCTTGCAGATAAACCGGAGTTATAGCATTTCCGGCGGAAAGCGGTTTCATATAGGAAAAGACAGGAATCCGCTCTCTTTCTTTCTCACTGCCGGACATACCACTGATTATCAATTTACGGATGAAACTATCCGCAACACAACGACGAGCGGTACGATCTACAAAGATATGACAGGCAAGAAGTACACTGAGAATATCAGCCAACTGGCACTGGCCAATGTGGATTATGATATGCAGAACCGTCACCACATGAGTTATAACTTCATGATGATTCATGCCAATGTGCAATCCGTAGGAGACTATACCGGTAAAAACTCCATCTTCAGTGACGATTATGAGAATCAGGGATTTACCCGTCGCCAGCAAGCGAATGACAACTTACTAATCGTTAACCAGCTGATGACTAACTGGGGACTGACCAAAACATTGAGTCTGGATGCCGGTGCTTCTTATAATATCGTGAAAGGCAATGAACCCGACCGCCGAATTAACAACATAACCAAAGCGGAAGAAGGATATACCTTACTCAGAGGCAACTCCCAGCAACGGTATTTCTCCACTTTGGACGAAGATGACATCAACGTAAAGGCAGGACTCATCTACCGTCTGAAAGATAACGTAGAAGAAATCTCTAATATACGCTTGGGCTATACAGGCCGATTTGTAGACGACAATTTCAAGGCGACTGAATACAACCTCACAGTAGGACACGCTTCTTCCATCCCCTCATTGGATAATTTCTCACTCGACGATTATTATAATCAGCAGAATCTCTCTTCCGGATGGTTTGCCGTTCAGAAGAACATTGATAAGTATTCGGTCACCAAGAATATCCATTCCGCTTATGCGGAAGCCACCTACCAGTTTACTCCCCGTTGGATTGTAAATGTAGGAATGAAGTATGACAATGTGGATATTCAGGTAGACTACAATGTGAATAAAGGCGGATCGGAAGGAAGCAACACGATTCAAAAGGATTTCTTTCTCCCGAGTCTGAATCTGAAATACAATTTGAGTGAAAAACATTCCTTGCGTCTCGGAGCGAGCAAAACATATACGCTGCCGCAAGCAAAGGAAATTTCTCCTTATCGCTACGTAGGTGTGAATTTCAACAGTCAGGGGAATGCGAACCTGAAGCCTTCGGACAACTATAACGTCGATTTGAAATGGGACTTTAATCCTACCCCCACTGAACTGATCTCTCTGACAGCTTTTTATAAGCTCATCAAGAATCCGATCTCACGCATTGAAGTGGCAAGTGCCGGAGGATACCTTTCGTATGAAAATATAGCCGATAAGGCAACAGTGGCCGGAGTGGAAGTAGAAGTACGTAAGAATCTGTTTGTCCGTCCGCTAAGCAGTGCGGCAAACGGAATGAATAAGCTCTCTTTCGGCTTGAACGGATCGTACATTTATACAAATGCGAAAATGCCTCTGGCAACGGTTACCACCGGATCGCAACTGGAAGGGGCCGCTCCCTGGATCGCCAATTTCGACTTGTCCCACAACTTCACGAAAGGAACTCATAGCTTCATCAATACATTGGTATTCAACTATGTCAGCGATAAGATTTATACCATCGGTACGCAAGGCTACCAAGACATCATAGAGCAGGGAATGATGACGCTTGACTTCGTTTCGCAAGCCAAACTCAACAAGTATGTCTCACTTACGCTGAAAGCCCGCAATCTGCTGAATCCCTCTTATAAGTTGAGCCGCAAAGCCAACGAAAGCGGAGAGAAGGTAGTACTCAGCGATTATAAAAAAGGAATAAATATCAGTCTGGGAGTGTCGTGCACATTTTAAACCGGATAATGAAATAAGATTATTAACTAATTATTAAAGCAAAATGAAAAGATTGTTTGTAAACTTTATGACGTTTGCCGCTATGGCAACTGCACTGACATTCACTGCATGTAGTAGTGATAGTGACGGAGATGACAATGGAAACGGTAACGGTGGAAATGGCGGAGGAACAGGTAGCTCTATCGTGGTAGGCGAAAACATCCTGTCCGGAACACTGACCGGTGAACAGACACTGGATGCCAAAGAATACATTCTGAACGGAACGGTTATCATCGCCGACGGCGGTCGCCTGAATATCCCTGCCGGAACTACCATCAAGGCGCGTGAAGGTTTCAGCAGTTACCTGCTGGTAGCGCAGGGAGGTAAACTCTATGCCGATGGTACGGCCGATAAACCAATCGTCTTTACGGCAAATACCACCAGCCCGGTATCCGGATATTGGGGTGGCGTGATCATCAATGGTAAAGCACCTATTTCCGGTTCAAAGACCGACAAGAGCGATACGGCACTGACGGAAATCAACAATGACTATAAATACGGCGGCAGCGCAGCTGATGACAACTCCGGTTCATTGACTTACGTGAAAATCTGCTATGCAGGTGCACGTTCCACAGCAGACATCGAACACAACGGACTGACCTTGAACGGTGTCGGCAACGGAACAAAGATTGAAAATATCTACGTACTGGAAAGTGCCGATGATGCAATCGAGTTCTTTGGTGGAACAGTAAATGTGACCAATCTGCTGGCTGTTAATCCGGATGACGATATGTTCGACTTCACACAAGGCTATTGCGGTACGTTGAAGAACTGCTATGGCGTTTGGGAAAGCGACTACACAAGTACGGAAGCCGATCCCCGCGGCATCGAAGCCGACGGTAACATGGACGGTCTGTATCCGGATCACCTGCGTCAGTCTGACTTTAAGGTGGAAAACATGACTATCGTGAATAATGCTGCCAACACTGCCGATAACGTAGACCGTATGCAAGATGTAATCAAGATTCGTCGCGGAGCAAAAGCTACCATCACCAATGCACTGGTTAAGGGTACAGGTGGAGCTATCGACCTGGTTGATATGAAAGACAGCAAAGGTGCAGGAAACATCGAATCCAGCATTCATATCACCAATACATTGAGTTTCACAGGGTTGAAGCAGAACGGCGAACTGAATACATTTGTCGAATCGGCAGACAATACAGGTGCAGACGCTTCTCTGTTCGGCTGGACAGGCTATAATTTATCAGCATTCTGATGAAGTAGCCAACGGTTCTTTTTCACAGTAGGTATTACTTTTCGGGCACGGATTGCACGAATTGCACGGTTATGATTTACTAAAACCGTGTAATCCGCGTAATCCGTGCCAAATCATATAATAATGAGATGCGTTTATTACGCTTTTACCTCCCTGGCTATCCCTGCTACTATCCTCTCTCTTCTATTATGAATTATTTCAGATATTATATGTTTCGCTGATTTTCTTTTTCGTATATTTGCTATTCATTATTATACGATCAATCACTTATGCAAACAAACTACGAGCGATACTGTAAAATGTCTTCTTTGGCTCAGATAGGATGGTGGGAAGCGGACTTTTTGGCTGGGCATTATGTCTGCTCTGATTTTCTTTGTGATCTTTTGGGACTGGAAGGAGATACCATCTCTTTCATGGATTTCCAGAATTTGATACGTGAGGATTACCGCGAACAGATAGTACAGGAATTTCGGGCCAATGCAAATATCCATAAAGATTTTTATGAACAAACCTTTCCCATCTGTTTAAAAAATGGTGAAGTTTGGCTGCATACCCGTCTGGCTCTTCGTGAGAAAGGTACCGGAACCAATGGAGGTGACAAATCTTTTGGCGTCATCCAGCGTGTTGAGGCGCCTAAAGAAGTGGAACAGAAAAATACCCTCCGGCGTGTAAACGACCTGTTACGCCGGCAAAACTATATATCACAGTCTTTGCTTCGCTTCCTCCATGATGACGATGTAGATTCTTGTATTATGGAGATATTGAATGACGTGCTGAGCCTCTATCAAGGCGGTCGTGTGTATATCTTTGAGTATAACGAAGACTATACGCATCATAGTTGCACGTATGAAGTCGTTTCGGAAGGTGTTTCCAAAGAGAAAAACAAGCAGCAGTCCATTCCGGTTAATGAAACCCGATGGTGGTGTGAGCAGATTCTATCTGGCAAACCCATCATACTGACTTCCTTGAAACAGTTGCCCGAAGAAGCGGAGGATGAATATAAATTCCTTGACGCTCAAGGCATTTGTTCGTTGATGGTCGCTCCTTTGATGGCAGGTGACCGTGTATGGGGATTTATGGGTATAGATCTGGTCGAATCGTATCGTGAATGGAGCAATGAGGATTTTCAATGGTTCTCTTCATTGGCGAATATCATCAGTATTTGCATCGAATTGCGCAAGGCCAAAGATCGTGTTGTCCGCGAACAGTCTTTTTTAAGCAATCTGTTCCATTTTATGCCGTTAGGTTATATACGGATGTCTGTCGTCCGTGATGAAAACGGTCAGCTTCTTGATTATAAGATAACGGATGTCAACAAGGCCTGTTCCCGCTTCTTTGCCCGACCTGCCGAAACGTATATAGGAGTCTTGGCCTCTGAAATATATCCGGATTTTTCTTCACAACTCCTCTTTCTGAAAGAAGTGCTGGATAACAATTCATACAGGGAAAAGGATATCTTTTTCCCGCAGACAGAGCTTTATACCCATTGGATAGTTTATTCTCCGGAAAAAGATGAAGTGGTAGGTCTGTTTACAGATTCCACGGAGGCCGTGAAGACCAATAGGGCACTGGACCGTAGTGAGAAGCTCTTTAAGAGTATCTTTGCCAATATCCCGGCAGGAGTGGAAATCTATGATAAGGATGGATTCCTGATTGACCTGAATAATAAGGACCTGGAAATATTCGGTGTAGAAAATAAACAGGACGTGATAGGAGTCAACTTCTTTGAGAATCCGAACGTACCGCAGCATATCCGTGACCGTGTGCGGGATGAAGATTTGGTAGACTTCCGTCTGAATTACTCTTTTGAACGGGCAGAAGGTTATTATCACCCCGATCGTCGGGATACGATAGATATATATACGAAAGTCAGCAAGCTCTATGATAACGAAGGAAACTTTAACGGCTATATCCTGATTAGCATTGATAATACGGAGCAGATTGATGCGATGAACCGTATTCGTGATTTTGAGAATTTCTTCCTGCTCATATCGGATTATGCAAAGGTGGGATATGCCAAGTTGAATCTGCTGAACCGGAAGGGATATGCCATTAAACAATGGTATAAAAATTTAGGTGAAGAAGAGGATACTCCATTGGCGGACGTGGTGGGAGTCTATCGTAATATGCATCCCGAAGACCGTGAACGTATTTTTGATTTCTATCGGGAGGTCAGAAAAGGAAACCGGAAGCACTTTCAGGGAGAAATGCGAATCTACCGTCCCGGCAAGAAGAATGAATGGAACTGGATACGTATGAATGTAGTCGTTACGACATACAATCCGGAGGAAAACGAAGTGGAAATCATCGGTATCAACTATGATATTACCGAACTGAAGGAGACGGAGAAAGAATTGATCCTGGCACGTGACAAAGCCGAAATGATGGACCGTCTCAAAAGTGCTTTCCTTGCTAACATGAGCCACGAAATACGCACACCTCTGAATGCCATCGTCGGCTTTTCCGACTTGCTCGTCGATACGGAAAATATAGAGGAACGGCGGGAGTATATTCAGATTGTGAAGGAGAACAATGACCTGCTTTTACAACTGATTTCGGATATACTCGACCTGTCTAAGATTGAAGCGGGTACATTTGAGTTTACCAACGGAGATGTAGACGTGAATATGCTCTGTGAAGATATTGTCCGCTCCATGCAAATGAAGGTGAAGGAGAATGTCGAACTGATATTCGATCCGCATCTTGCGGAATGCCGCATTATTAGTGACCGTAACCGACTGCACCAGGTAATCTCCAATTTTGTGAACAATGCGATTAAGTTTACCTCGGAGGGAAGTATCCGTGTGGGATATAAGCAGAAAGGAGAAGAACTGGAGTTCTATGTACAAGATACGGGAGTTGGTATTGACGCAGAGAGTCAGGCACATATTTTTGAACGTTTTGTGAAGTTGAACTCCTTTGTACACGGCACGGGCCTGGGACTCTCCATCTGCCAAAGTATTGTGGAACAAATGGGCGGAAAGATAGGGGTGGAATCCGAACCGGGAAAGGGTTCGCGTTTTTGGTTTAGCCTTCCCTGTTTTGTGGTGATGTCGGAAGAATAGACAAGAATGATGGGGCTGACTTTTTAGTCAGCCCCAAAGAGTCGGTTTCTTATATTCCGAATGATAGTTTATCGATAGACTGATATACGATACTTGCAATACCCAGTCCGATGATGCCCAGTGTGCAAAGCGCCAGTCCCCACTTTGTACAGCGGTCGCTGCGGAAAGTCGGAATCGGGTTATCGGAAGGCGTGATATACATTGCTTTTACAATCAGCAGATAGTAGTACAATGAAATCACGGTATTAACCAGTGCAATGAATACCAGCAAGTGGAAGCCCGCTTCGAAAGCTGCCATGAAAATAAAGAACTTCGAGAAGAATCCGGCAAACGGAGGAATACCTGCCAGTGAGAACAGCGAAATAGTCATCAGAAAAGCCATTTTCGGGTTCGTTTTGTAGAGTCCCGCATAATCTTCGAGGGTAAACTTCTGACTGCGTAATGCTACGATAGTGATGACGGCAAATACTCCGAGATTGGCAGCGGCATATACAAGTATGTAATATACCATGGCGGTCATTCCCTGTGCCGTTCCTCCGATTACACCCAGCATGATATATCCTGCCTGCGAAATACTGGAGAACGCCATCAGACGTTTCAGATTCTGCTGGCGGATAGCGAATATATTGGCGATGGTGATAGAAGCGATAGTCACCCAGTAAAGTACTTCTTGCCAGTCATGTATCATCGGTGCGAATACTTTGATCAGAATTGCCATCAGCACAAATGCTGCCGGACCTTTGGAGATAACACTCAGATAGGCGGTAACCGTACTCGGTGCACCTTCGTAAACATCTGCCGTCCATAAATGGAACGGAACCAGAGAGAGCTTGAACGCCATACCGGTAAAGAAGAATACAAAAGCCATGATTTGCAACGGATTTCCATCGATATGAGCAGGAAGATCATCGAAATACAGTGTTCCTGCGGAACCGTAAATCATTGACAGACCAAACAGTAACAGTGCGCTGGAGAAAAGTGCGGTAAGGATATACTTGGCACCGGCTTCAGCGGAGTTATGGCGGTATTTGTCGAAAGCGATCAAGGCTGCCATCGGGATGGAAGCTGTCTCCAGTCCGATGAAGAACATCAGGAAGTGTCCGGCGGAAATCATGAGATACATACCGAACAGGGTGGAGAGTGTAAGTACATAGAACTCACCTTGCTTGAATGAAGTATCGTCGCGTTTCATCCATTCGTGTGCCATCAGGAAAACAATCAACGTGCCTATGTTCAGGATTGATTTGACAACCGTGTGCATGGGTACATAGTGATACATACCGCCAAAAATGTCGGCAGCTGTGCCTGGAACCAGATTGATCGCTGTATGGATGGCCATCAGGATAACTGGCAGCATGGTGTTCAAAACGGGTCTCGTCCCTTTTTGCTTGTGTGCGTCCGGACTCATGAAGAGATCGGCAAGGAACAGCAATAGTAAAACTGCTACGAGCGACAGCTCTTCCCGCATATGTAGAAATTGTGAATAATCCATCTTTATAAATTAAGAATTAAAGATTAAAAAATAAAGGTTATGGGATGAGTTGTGAGACTACAGGGAGTACACTTTCACCAATCATGTGGCTTATCCAGAAAGGAGCCATACCCAGTCCGGCTACACAAACGATGAGGCAGATAACGGCTACTCGTTCATCCCAGGTTGCGTCTGTCAGCGCAAGATGATGTTTGTTGGTGCAGGTACCGTACAGAATCTTGCCTACCAGACGCAGGATATAGACTGCCGTGATCACGATGGATGAACAAGCGATGATGGTCAGTGTACGGTGGAATACGTCGTTGTTCTGGAAAGAACCTACGAAGATAGTCATTTCGGCAATGAACCCGCTTAATCCCGGCAAACCGAGATTGGCAAGACCGGCAATCACATAACATACGCTGAGGAACGGCATTACTTTCATTAATCCGGTAAGCTCGCGGACATCACGTGTGTGTGTACGTCCGTAAATCATACCGATCAGGGCAAAGAACAAGGCTGTCATCAATCCGTGCGACAGCATTTGGAGTATAGCACCTGTACAAGCCGTCTGGTTCATCATCAGAATGGCAAAAAGTACCAGGCCGCAGTGGCTTACGGAAGAGTAGGCATTGATGTATTTCAAGTCTGTCTGCACACAAGCGGAGAATGCACCATACACTACGGAGATACCGGTCAGTATCAGGAAAATCCATCCTAACTCATTGGCAGCCTCCGGCATCAGATACATGGCGATCCGGAAACAACCGTATCCTCCTAATTTCATCAGTACGCCGGCATGAAGCATAGATACGGCGGTGGGTGCCGAAGCATGACCGTCGGGACTCCATGTATGGAATGGGAAAAGAGCACCTAATACACCGAATCCCAGGAAAGTGAGAGGGAACCAGATACATTGTTGTGCGAAAGGTATATTGTGCAGTTGTGCAATTTCAAGGATGTTCATAGTAGTTCCGCCGGCACCGAAGAAGATCCCTAAAATGCCTATCAGCAAGAAAGCCGAACCACCCATCAACATCAGTGTCAGTTTCATGGCTGCGTATTCTTTACGACCCGAACCCCATACACCGATTAACAGATACATCGGGATCAGTGCGATTTCGTAGAACATGAACATGGTGAAAAGGTCGATCGAGATAAAGAACCCGAATACTCCCATTGACAACAGAGTGAACCAGAGAAAATATTCTTTAGTAAGCGGTTGTAGTCGCCAGGAAGCGAATGTTCCTGTGAATACGATGAC
>ENA-UESG01002303-UESG01002303.1-human-gut-metagenome-genome-assembly--contig:-NODE-2303-length-10002-cov-3.307909_pt1 | contig 10002 bp, 12 predicted proteins | sample MGYA00243002_ERZ508003 | MGnify/ENA primary metagenome ERZ508003 (study PRJEB26167, sample SAMN06115514) | human gut metagenome | host: Homo sapiens | place: China:Shanxi | collected 2015-12-02... | reverse complement strand
TCTGACATACTACCAGATATAAAGGGTATACCATATTTGGTTTCTATGAACTTTGCCAAAGTGGTTTTTCCTATTCCGTGATGCAGAAGCAGGAGATCGGTGCTTCCCTGCAATGTCTTTCCCGCAAAGAGGGAGTGCCGAATGTGATCGTGAACTATGATGTGTTCAACCGCAACCGTAAGTGGTCGGATGAAGATATTACACTGTTGACGATTCTGGGACACTGCATCGGAAACCTGCTGAACTATTCAGAGTAAAGTAAGTGAGAGCAGAAGCTCGTCGGACACTTGTGTCCGTAAGAGCCTATGCTCTCATTTATTATGCGAATGTGTTACTCTGAATAGTTCTGACCAGGGAGCAAAAAGTAAGCACTGCAGCTACAGACCGCTCCTATCCAACGGATTCTGCAGCCTGTCGAACTTGTCCCGGTAGATAATGGTGATCAGGTTGTTCAGCTGGCGCAGGCAGGCACTCATCTGAGCCTGGGTGATCAGCCCCTTTTCCAGAGCCTCGGCCAGCTCGTCCAGATCCACGACATGCATCCTTCCATCGGGATAGAGGATAATGTCAGCCAACAGATCCGTGACGATCAGGGAATTATCTTCCGGTCGGGAAGTATATTCCACAATATCGCAGTACCAGTACAGCAGAGAACCGTCATGGCGGTAGAACTTGCTGATCTTGAAGCCTTCCTTGAGATAATAGCAGGAACAGCCGTGGGAAAACGTGGTCTTGGGATTCAAGGTCTTCCATTTGGTCAGAATGTAGTCTTCGTTCTGCTCGACGATAATATCATCCTTTAATAAAATGCATTCTTCCGGGATCAGCCGTTTACGGTAGATCTGAAGTTCGTTGCTCATAGAGTTTCTCCTTTGTGCGGTGTGCTTTACAACGGCCACAGTTCCGGAAACGGGATAAAAGGCCTGGGAGGGATCGTGTGAGGACACAGCGTCTTCTCCATCCAGATCATATCATGCCATGCATCCTGCTTGTAACCGGAAGCGTGAAAATGTGCCACGGTTTTATAACCATGCTTTTCGTGGAAGGCGATGCTGGGAGGATTGGGGTAGGTGATGCAGGCACAGACATTGCAGACGTGCTGTGCGGTCAGGTATTCCTCCAGCTTTTCGTATAACAGACTGCCGACACCGCTGCTTCGAAGATCCCGGCTGACATAGATGGAAGTCTCCACAGACCAGTCATAAGCAGCGCGGCTTTTAAAAGCGGATGCGTAAGCATATCCTGCCGGCTCCCCGTCCAGTTCAGCCACCAGGTAAGGATAACGGGTAAGAGTGTGACGGATCCGGTCCGCAAATTCTTCTGCGGAAGGAACGATGTACTCAAAGGTAATAGAGGTATTTTCCACATAAGGGGCATAAATGGCAACCAGCCTTGCAGCATCCTCAGGGGTGGCAATACGGATCCGCAGCTGTCTTTTGATGTCTGTAGTCTTCATTCGCGTCACCCTTCTTTCTATAAGGGTGTAAAGTCACTGAATAGTTACTCAAATAGTACTTCCGGAGAGATTTCAAGTCAATCTTTTTTTCACAGGATTTTATAGATTTTTTACCATTTAGACAGGGGGATTTTACTGGACATCATGTTAAGATTTCGTTATAATGACTATAGGTTTGCCCTGCAGTGGGAAAATATTTTCAAAAATGTACAAAAATAAATGCTGAGAGCAGAAATCAACACAGGAGGACACAGTGTCAAGAAAAAAGAAACCCTACGACAGACAGGTGTTTCGGGCGATCACACTGATCATGCAATTTGGTATCAATATGTTGGTACCGATCTGCCTGATGTCCGCAGCCGGCATCTGGCTGGATAAACATTTCGGAACGGACTTCTGGATGATCCTGCTTTTCTGTATGGGAGCTGTGGCCGGAGGGCAGAATGTATACCGGATGGCCAGGACAATTTATGAAGACGGCGATGATAAACACACTAAAAAAGATAAATAGAACGGTTCTGGAGATGGATCTGGGGATCTTGTTCCTGGGAGTGTCAGCGCAGATCATAGGAGCATTTATTGCAAGGGATGAAGCAATGTATGCCAAAAGTCTGTGGTTTGGCGTTCTGCTGGCGCTGGTCTCCACATATCATATGTACCGTTCCCTGGACCGGGCATTGGACCAGCCCGAGAAGACTGCTACGAAAATGATCATCCGTGCCTATATCTTACGATATGTCATGTTGATTTTTTTCCTGTTGGTGATGATGAAGACCGGAGTGATGAATCCTCTGATTTTCTTTTTCACCTATGTTATATGTATGAAAGTAACGGCATTTCTACAGCCGCTTACCCATAAATTATGCAATAAACTGTTCCACGAGACGGATCCGATACCCCAGGCGATGCCGGAGGAGACTGCGGAAGACAAAACTGCTCCGCAGACTGCGGAAGAAGCGGAAGCCCCGAAGGATGGAGAAGTGACAGAGGAACAACAGAATAAACAATAAGGAGGTGAAACAATGGAACATGGAATTCTGTTATCCGGTGCCGACAATATCGACTTTATGATACATGGCGTGTTTAAGTATTCCTTTTTCGGCCATGAGGTATGGATAACGACCACACATGTGTGTGTGCTGATCGTCATGTTGCTTATCATTGGTTTTGCCATTGCTGCCAACCGCCAGATGGCCAAAGCCAGAGAAGTGCCGGAAGGTTTTCAGAATGTGGTGGAGCTGATCGTGGAGAAGCTGGATGCCATGGTGGATGCTCCCATGGGCAAGGCCGCACCGAAGTTCTACAACTACATCGGAACGATCTTCATCTTCATTCTGGTGAGCAATATTTCCGGTCTGTTAGGCCTGCGTCCTCCCACAGCGGACTACGGCGTGACATTGCCTCTCGGTGTTCTGACCTTCCTGCTGATCCATTACAATCAGTTCAAGTACCAGAAGCCGAAGGAAATCTGGGAAGGCATGTGTTCCCCGCTGCCCCCCTGGCTGCCGATCTGGCTGCCCATTAACCTGATCAGTGAGATCGCAGTACCGATTTCCCTTTCATTACGTCTGTTCGCAAACGTATTGTCCGGAACGGTAATGATGGCACTGATCTACGGACTGTTGGGTGTGATCGCTACAGCGTGGCCCGCAGCACTGCATGTATACTTTGACCTGTTCTCCGGAGCCATCCAGACATACGTATTCTGTATGCTGACCATGACTTACATTGCCAATGCAAGAGGAGACGCTTAAAGCTGTACTGTTCAGGTATGGCTATCTGAAACTATGCTAGAAAGATTCTGATAAGAATCTCAATAATAGGAGGATTTACTATGGATTTTAATGAAAACTTTATCTTAGGCTGTTCTGCAATCGGTGCTGGTCTGGCAGTTATTGCCGGTATTGGACCCGGTGTAGGCCAGGGTATCGCAGCAGGACACGCTGCTGCAGCAGTAGGACGTAATCCCGGAGCAAAGTCCGAGATCACTTCTACCATGTTATTGGGACAGGCAGTTGCCGAGACCACCGGTCTGTACGGTCTGTTGATTGCTATGCTGCTGCTGTTCGTAAAGCCCTTACTTCCCTGATTAAACGAAAGGAATGCGGATGAAAATGATACTATTAACAGAAGGCGAGACCATGTCAAGACTGTTTGACCTGGACTGGCAGCTGCTGGCAGACTCCTGCCTGATGATCATTGCCATCTTCGTATTGTTCCTGGCACTCAGCTATTTTCTGTTCAATCCGGCCAGAAAGTTCTTAAATGATCGTAAAGAGAAGATCAGGGGAGAACTGGAAGAGGCAAAGGACAATCAGGAAAAGGCCGCAGAACTGAAGGCACAGTATGAGGCGAAGCTGAAGGACATCGACAAAGAGGCGGAGGACATCTTAAGTGATGCCAGAAGACGGGCTCTTCAGAACGAGGAGCGTATCGTCACTCAGGCCAAGGAAGAGGCAGCCAGAATCCTGGCGAGAGCACAGGAAGAAGCCAGACTGGAAAAGCAGAAAATGTCCGATGAGATCAAACAGGAGATCGTATCCGTGGCATCTGTCATGGCAGGTAAGCTGGTAGGCGCTTCCATAGACACCACCAGACAGAACAGCCTGATCGAAGAGACGCTGAAGGAAATGGGTGAGGATACATGGCAAAATTAGTTTCCAAAGTCTATGGAGAAGCCCTTTTCGAAGCGGCAGTCGACCATGGAAATGCGATCCAGCTGATGAATGAGACCGCACAGCTTGAGAAAATATTGGAAGACAATCCGGATTTTGACAAGCTGATGAAACATCCCGGAATCCCCAAACAGGAAAAACTCTCCATGGTGGAACAGGTCTTCCGTGGCAGAGTCAGTGATGATCTGACAGAGTTTCTGAAGATCGTGGTGACCAAGGAACGTTACGGCTCATTAAAGGCAATCTTTGCTTATTTTACCGAACTGGTCAGAGAATCTGAAAAGATGGGAACCGCATATGTGGATACCGCAGTGGAGCTGACGGAGGCCCAGAAGCAGGCAGTGAAAAATAAGCTGCTGGCTACGACTTCCTATCAGACCTTTGATGTGTATTACCATGTGGATCCGACGCTGATCGGCGGAATGGTGATCCGGGTGGGTGACCGGGTGGTGGACAGCAGTATCCGGACCAAACTGGAAGATATGAAGAAACAATTATTAAATATTCAGCTGGGATGACCGGCTGAAAGAAAGGTGCGACAGATCCATGAATTTAAGACCAGAAGAAATTAGTTCCGTCATTAAGGAACAGATCGAAAGATATTCTTCCCAGCTGGATGTATCCGATGTCGGAACCGTCATTCAGGTAGCGGATGGTATCGCTCGTGTACATGGACTGGAAAATGCCATGCAGGGTGAGCTGTTACAGTTCCCCGGCGATGTATATGGCATGGTGCTGAATCTGGAAGAAGATAATGTCGGTGTCGTATTGTTGGGAAGTGCCAGCAATATCGAAGAGGGTGATATCGTCAAGACCACCGGACGTGTGGTAGAGGTTCCCGTAGGAGACGCATTGCTTGGACGAGTAGTGAACTCCTTAGGACAGCCTATTGATGGTAAAGGCCCCGTACAGACTGACAAATTCCGTAAGATTGAGCGTGTGGCAAGTGGTGTAATCACTCGTAAGAGCGTAGACACGCCGCTCCAGACAGGTATCAAGGCAATCGACTCCATGGTTCCCATCGGAAGAGGTCAGCGTGAGCTGATCATCGGTGACCGTCAGACCGGTAAGACCGCTATTGCGATCGACACGATCATCAACCAGAAGGGTCAGAATGTAAAATGTATCTATGTAGCTATCGGTCAGAAAGCATCTACCGTGGCTAATATCGTAAAAACACTGGAGGAGTTCGGTGCCATGGCTTATACCACCGTTGTGGTATCCACGGCAAGTGACCTGGCTCCCTTACAGTATATCGCTCCTTATTCCGGTTGTGCGATCGGTGAGGAGTGGATGGAGAACGGAGAAGACGTACTGGTGGTATATGATGACCTGAGCAAACATGCTACCGCATACCGTACACTCTCCCTGCTCCTTCGTCGTCCGCCCGGACGTGAAGCATATCCCGGTGACGTATTCTACCTGCATTCCAGACTGCTGGAGCGTGCAGTCCGCATGAGCGACGAATACGGCGGAGGTTCCCTGACGGCACTTCCCATCATCGAGACCCAGGCAGGCGATGTATCTGCATACATCCCTACCAACGTTATTTCCATTACCGATGGACAGATCTATCTGGAGACAGAAATGTTCAACTCCGGTTTCCGTCCTGCGGTAAATGCAGGTTTGTCCGTATCCCGTGTAGGTGGTGCCGCACAGATCAAGGCTATGAAGAAGATCGCAGCACCTATCCGTACCGAGCTTGCCCAGTACAGAGAGCTGGCTTCCTTCGCACAGTTCGGATCCGAACTGGATGCGGATACCAAGGAGAAGCTGGCACAGGGCGAACGGATCAAAGAAGTGCTGAAGCAGCCTCAGTACCAGCCCATGCCGGTACAATATCAGGTCATCATCATCTACGCAGTAACCAAGAGATTCCTGCTGGATGTGCCTGTAGAGGATATTACCAGATTTGAGAAGGAGTTCTTCGATTATCTGGATACGAAGCATCCCGAGATTCCTGCAGCCATCGCTGAGGAAAAGGTGATCTCCGATGCTACGGAAGAAAAGCTTGTGAAGGCACTGAATGATTTCAAGGCAGAGTTTCTGAAATAAGTGTGTCAGCCGTGATATACGGCAGAATGAGAGGTAACTATGGCATCAATGCGTGATATCAAGCGCCGTAAGACCAGCATTCAGGGCACACAGCAGATCACCAAGGCCATGAAGCTGGTATCTACGGTAAAGCTTCAGAGAGCCAGAGCAGGTGCAGAACGTTCTCAGACGTATTTTGACTGTATGTATGATACCGTAAACAATATCCTGTCCAGGGTAGGTCATCTGGAACATAAGTATCTCGTTCCGGGGGCTTCCCCCAAAAAGGCGGTCATTGTCATCACCTCCAACCGAGGTCTGGCAGGCGGTTACAACTCCAATGTGGCCAAGCTGATCACCGGACAGGAGGAGTGGAAGGCAGAAGACGTTGTGGTTTATGCCATCGGTAATAAGGGCCGGGAGATTCTGGAGAGAAAGGGATATACCGTGAAGGAATCCTATCCGGAGGTCATCGAAGAGCCCACATATGCCGAAGCAATGCTTCTGTCGGACAAACTGCTGACATCATTTGCAGCCGGAGAGATCGGCGAGATTTATCTGGCATACACACACTTCAAGAACACGGTGAGCCACGAGCCGAAGCTGTTGAAGCTTCTGCCCGTGGAATATGATGCAGAGGCGGGTGCATCCACAGAGGGTGCCGATGCGCTGATGAATTTCGAACCGGAAGATGTGGAAGCACTGGATATGATCATACCGAAATATATATCCAGTCTGATCTATGGTGCACTGATGGAAGCGGCAGCCAGTGAGAACGGTGCCCGTATGCAGGCCATGGATAATGCCACCAGCAATGCGGAGGATATGATCAGTGATCTGTCACTGAAGTACAACCGCGCAAGACAGGGAAGCATTACCCAGGAGCTTACAGAGATCATTGCAGGCGCAGAGGCGCTTTAATATTTATATTTTGCACTGCTTTTCTCTGACAGGCTTTGTATCTTCCACGCAGACACGCTTTCACTCGGATCGAAACGTAGCGGTACTAAATTCGCGCTGAAGCGCTCATTAAGTGCCGACGTTTCTTTACGGTCTGCTTAGGAATGATACAAACCTGTCAGAGACATAAGTGCAAAATGTGAGTTGATTATGAAATGCCCGCATAGTGGGCAGGAAAGAGGTAGAAATGGCAGGAGAGAATAAAGGAAGGATCACCCAGGTCATCGGTGCCGTACTGGATGTACGCTTCGATGAGGGCAAACTTCCCGAGATCAATGACGCGATCCGCATCCCTACCAGAGATGGAGGAGAACTGGTAGTGGAAGTCTCCCAGCATTTGGGTGATGACACTGTCAGATGTATTGCCATGGGTACTACCGACGGACTTGTGAGAGGAATGGAGGCTATCGCCACCGGATCTCCCATTTCCGTACCGGTAGGAGAGAATACCCTGGGCAGAATATTTAATGTACTGGGTCAGCCGATTGATAACAAGCCGGTACCGGCAGGAGTGTCTTACGAGCCTATCCACCGTGCCGCACCGACCTTCGCAGAGCAGTCTACGGACACAGAACTGCTGGAGACCGGTATTAAGGTCGTTGACCTGCTCTGCCCTTATCAGAAGGGTGGTAAGATCGGTCTGTTCGGTGGTGCCGGTGTAGGTAAGACTGTACTGATCCAGGAGCTGATCCGTAATATCGCAACCGAGCACGGCGGATATTCCGTATTCACCGGTGTAGGTGAGCGTACCCGTGAGGGTAACGACCTGTACCACGAGATGCAGGAGTCCGGTGTATTGGACAAGACCACCATGGTATTCGGACAGATGAACGAGCCCCCCGGAGCAAGAATGAGAGTCGGTCTGACCGGACTGACCATGGCAGAGTACTTCCGTGATGAAGAGCACCAGAACGTGCTGTTGTTCATTGATAACATTTTCCGTTTTGTACAGGCAGGTAGTGAGGTATCCGCATTGTTAGGCCGTATGCCTTCCGCAGTAGGATATCAGCCCACTCTGGCTACCGAAGTCGGTGAATTGCAGGAGCGTATTGCTTCTACGAATAAGGGTAGTGTTACTTCCGTACAGGCTGTCTATGTGCCTGCGGATGACCTGACAGACCCTGCACCCGCAACTACATTCGCCCATCTGGATGCCACCACCGTTCTGTCCCGTAAGATCGTGGAGCAGGGTATTTACCCAGCTGTGGATCCTTTGGAATCCACCTCCCGTATTTTGGAAGAGGATGTGGTAGGTAAGGAGCATTACGAGACCGCCCGCCAGGTACAGGCAATGCTGCAGAAGTACAAGGAACTGCAGGACATCATCGCCATCCTGGGTATGGAAGAGCTGTCCGATGAGGATAAGGTCACCGTATATCGTGCCCGTAAGATTCAGCGTTTCCTGTCCCAGCCCTTCCATGTGGCAGAGAACTTCACCGGTGTACCCGGTAAGTATGTGCCTGTGAAGGAGACCATCCGCGGATTCCGTGCGATCATCGACGGAGAGATGGATGAGTATCCCGAGGCTGCATTCTTCAATGTAGGAACCATTGACGAGGCAGTGGAGAAGGCCAAGAAGCTCATGGCACAGTAAGGAAAGGCGGTGTGCGTATGAACACCTTCAGCTTGAAGGTCATTGCCAGTGATAAAGTATTTTTCGACGGAAAATGCGGCATCATTATCGTACCGGCTCTGGACGGCGAGCAGGCCATCATGTCCCATCATGAGGATATGGTCATTGCCACGAAGGAAGGCGAGGTACGGTTTAAGGAAAAAGAGGATGACGACTGGACCAAGGCCGTAGTCGGTGTGGGCTGTGTCTACATTTCTCATAACCGTGTGATCATGCTGGTGGATACGGCGGAGCGCCCGGAGGATATCGACAGAGTCCGTGCGGAAGCCGCTCTGGAGCGAGCCAAAGAGCAGCTGCGTCAGAAGCAGAGCATTCAGGAGTACCATGTATCCCAGGCATCCATGGCGAGAGCTATGCTGCGCCTGAAGGAAGCCGGAAAATACGAGATCAACTAGAAATCAAGTAAAATATTTGTAAAAAGTAACAAAATTAAGCCTGTAATGTTAGCAAATGTGTGCAATTCGGAAATTGTTATTTTTCTGTCATTGCGATAAAATCTCTTAAGTATAAGAGGAGAGTTAAGCAATGGATTATTTACAGAAAAAATCAATACGAAGTGTCGCAGCTGCCATTACAGGCTTTTTGCGTCATTCCGTTCGAAAAATAGGAATTACCAGGGAGAAGCTTCCTTCCTGTATCGCGCTGGCAGTATGTCCGCTGGTGACATTTTATCTGTTTGAAATGTATACCCATAATCCTTTTACGACAATGCATTTCAAAACCCAGCTGTTGAACATGGCGTTCTATGTACTGACCGCACTTCTGTTATTCGGAATCGTGAAATATGTCCGGGCGGCTCTGATGTTGCAGACGGCCTTTTTCATGGTGGTGGGACTGGCGAATTATTATGTGCTGAATTTCCGTTCCGCACCCATCATGCCCTGGGATATTTATTCCATCGGTACGGCTGCCAGTGTGGCAGGGAATTTTAACTATACACTGAAGGGCAGCACGGTGCTGGTCATTATAGGATTCCTGATATTGTTGTTGATCGAGAGCCGTTTTCACATGAAGGCACCGGGAAGAGTGGCAAAGAGAGCGGCACTGATCCTGTTAAGCATTGTCATGATCTATGGTTATACCGGCATGATACAGAGCGAGAGCTTTGTGCAGAGCTTTGGATTATACGACAAGCTGTTTACCCCTACCGTCATGAATAAGAGAGATGGGCAGCCTCCTCTACAAGTTTACGTGAAACCCTGTCGGGAGTATAAGATAATTCTTCGTTCTATAGACTTAGGCGC
>ENA-UESG01002301-UESG01002301.1-human-gut-metagenome-genome-assembly--contig:-NODE-2301-length-10009-cov-3.059807_pt1 | contig 10009 bp, 1 predicted proteins | sample MGYA00243002_ERZ508003 | MGnify/ENA primary metagenome ERZ508003 (study PRJEB26167, sample SAMN06115514) | human gut metagenome | host: Homo sapiens | place: China:Shanxi | collected 2015-12-02... | reverse complement strand
AAAATATCATATCGAAATCAGTGCTTTGCGTAAGCAGTTCTTCCCCCTGTGTAAAACAAGAAATCATAACGCTTTTCCCCTTTTCATGAAAAAAGCTTTGAATGATTTTTTTCAACTGAAAAATCTGATCTTTCTCATCATCTACCACCGCGATTCGAATCACGCCATCTACGCTCCCTTCGACACATTCTTCCTCATTTTTATCATACCACAATTTTTTCCAAAAAGCAAGACACCTTTCTGCTTCAAAAACAGAACCGCACACGCTCATACGCAAAAAGAGCCACACCCTTTCGAGTGTGACTCTTTTTCTGATGCCGCCCAGAGCCATCTGAGCATGCAGTTACTTTTTACGCCGCTTTGTCAGGATTGCCAGAAGCAGTGAGAATCCGCAGGCTGCGATCAAAATGGTGATGTGCAGTGTGGTATCTCCGGTTTTCGGCGTTCCCGAAATGTTTTGCTGCCGCGGAAGCGGTATCCGCTTTGTTCCAGAGGTCTGTGCAGAAACATCTGCCGCCGTTGTCGTCGTCTGCGTGTGATGACCTGCCGCATGCTCTCTGTTTGCAGCTGTTGTGGTAGTCGTGACAGTGTCCCCGCTCACGTGATTTTTCCGCAATGTGGTCTGTCGAATGCTGGTGGAAGCACCCGATGTTTCGCAAGTGCTGTTCACCGTTGTTGCGGTAACTGTGGTAGTTTGTGTCGTGGTATGCGTGCTGTGGTGTGTGGTCTGTGTTCCAGTCGATGCACTGCTGTCTGTCGTTCCCGTGCTGGTGGTTCCAGTCGTGGAAACTGTCGCAGAAGTGGTGCGGCTGGTCGGTGCTACAGACGTGGTATTCGTCTGAGATACCGTAGTTTGTTTCGGCGTTGTCTGGGTAGTAGTTTGACTGGTGGTATGTGTCGTAGTTGTCATGCTGGTCGGACCTGCACTGGAGAGTGTCACCGTTGCTGTAGTCTGCTGTGTTGTCGAAGATGTCGTGCGGTGTATTGCGGAAGTAGTGACTGACGTGCTGCCAGTAGTCGTTACAGTAGCTGTCGTGTGGGTCGTTCCCGTGGTTCGGGAAGTCGTCACAGATGTTCTCTGGGTAGTGATACTGGTTGTGCCGGCAGTCGTTCTGTGACTGGTGGTATGTGTCGTGTGCGTGGTTGTTTTTGCAATCGTATGTGTTGCCGGTGATGCGGTGACTTTCGCTGTTGTTGTGTGTGATGTGCTGTGGGTAGTCTGTTTCGAGGTTGTAACGCTGCTGGTGGTTTGTTTCGTAGCTGTAGTATGCGTATGTGTGGTTGCAGTAGTATGTGTGGTCACAACAGACGACTGCGTTTTCGCTGTAGTCCGTGTTGTTGTGGTGCTGGTTTTCGTAGTGCTTGCTGTAGTCCGTGCTGTTGTCGTGCTTGTTGTGGTGCTGGTGCTTGCTGTAGTCCGTGTTGTTGCTGTACTGGATTCTGTAGTGCTTGCTGTAGTTTGTGTTGTTGCTGTACTGGATTCTGTAGTGCTTGCTGTAGTTTGTGTTGTTGCTGTACTGGTTTCCGTGGTACTGCTTTCCACAGAGGTAGTTCCCGCAGATGCCGAAGTACTGGTCTGTGTCGTCGACTCCGTAGAAACTGCGGTTTCGGTTGTTGTCGTAACAAGATCTGTAGCCGTTGTTGTTTCCGTAGATTCTTCCGGATCACGATTCAGAAAGACATTCAGAAAAGCCATATCCTCGCCCTTGGCGATGTTGAATCCTTCCAGACAAGTTCCGGACGTGACGCCCTTTTCTTCTGGAATTCCCAGAATCATACAGCCGTCCAACGTGCGTTCCTCTGCACGAATCTCCACACTGCCCGACGATATGTCAGCATATTCTTCCGCATTGTATCCTGCCGGAATCGAATCGATCCACAGGCGGTATCCTGCCAGATATGTGACACCGTCCACCGTCACAGACAGCGGCAAGTCGTCGAAACGATATTGTCCGTCTGCATTGGTATAAGCAACTTGTTTTGCTTCAGGCAGCAGTTCCCACTTTCCGTTGCGGCGATAATACTGCCGGAGTATGATCTTCACATTGGCGATACCGGATTCGCCGTCGCTGATTTGATGATCTCGGTCTGCATCGTCCCAGACAATACCGGAGATCGATACATGAGAATCCTTCTGCACAATGCCGCCGTCATATCCGGTGACATCTGCCGCCTTTACAATGTCATAGTCCACGCCGCGAACCTGACAGCAATACGGTGTATTTCCGCTGAATGCTTTCGCCAGGATCAGGAATGTATCCGGCTCCTGCAGATCCAGTGTGCCGGCGATCAGATCGCTGTCCTTGTCGCTGTCAGCAGCCGCATGATATTTCGTTGCAGCATATCCTTCCGGCATTTCACAAAGCTGCATCTGATACCCCACTAAGTATCTCTGACCGTCCTTTTCTATGTAGGTCGGCAGGTTGTCAAAGCGGTAGTGTCCGCCAGATGCGGTTGCCGTTGGCGTGCCAGTTGCCACGGGTGTTGCTGTCGCTACCGGTGTGCCTGTTGCAACAGGTGTTGCCGTTGCGACTAGTGTGCCAGTTGCCACCAGCACAAAGCTGTCGTCCAGTTTCCAAGTGGTATTGCGGCTGTCGTAATAGCTTCGTGTCAGCTTGACCGTTGCGGTTGCAACGCCCACTTCGTTTTCGTCCTGTATGCCGTTGTAATTCTCGTCATTCCAGATGTAGCTTTCAATGGACGCAGTTTCGATTGCAGTCAGACCGCCGTTGTGCGGTGCGACAGATTTCGCCAGATTTGCCGGTGCATATGTGGTACCTGCAATGGTAATGGTATGCTCCCGATCTGCATCAGTTGCCTTCGCCGCCAAAATGATGTGCGACTCGTCCTTTGCCAGCAGACTGCCGTCACGGGGATTCAGGAAACTGTTTTCCAGAGCCTGCTCCGATTCCGCATACTGCTTGGTCACCGCATAGGTATCCGGCACAGTTGCCAGATCCAGCCGGATCTGATAGCCATAGATGCGGTCCTTGTTGCCAGAAGTGCTGTCATCTGACAGGTCTGCCGGCACGTGAACGTCCAGATCCGTAAACTGATACTCGCCGTGATCCACAATTTCAGAAACCTCACCAAATGCAGTATCCGGTATCCAGTTTCCGTTTTCATAGATCTCACGGGTCAGTATCACGCGAACCGAAGTTGCCAACGGCACTTCGTTGGAATTATACAAACCGTCATAGTTCGCATCGTTCCAAATGGTACCGCGAATCACGCCCTTGTCCTGCTGCTTGAGTCCGGCATCATAATGTCCGGTATTCTTGCTGCACGCAAGGTCCACTGCGTACATGGTGCCGTTGCTGTCCGGAACTTCCCGTACAGAAGCACCATTCTGGTTTCCGTTGGCATCGTCATACGCATTTGCCGCCGAAACAATGTATTCGTTCGCACTCGTCAGATATGTGCTGTCCAGTCTGAGGTCGCTGTCCTTGGTGCGGTCAGTTCCCACACGATACTGTGTCGCCAGATAATTGCCGCGGAGATTTTCCAGACAGAGCTGATAGCCTGCGGCAAAATCCATATTGTTGATTCTCACCCAGGTGGGCAGATTCGCCAGTGTGTATTTGCCGTCTGCATCTGTGCTTGTGCTGGCTGTATACGCCGTGTCGTTCGGCTGCCACTGGCTGCCGTCATAATAATACTGTATTGCCTTGACGGTAACATTTTCAATTGCCGCCTTGTCCTCTGCAGTATTCGCCGCATCATCTGCTTCGTCCTGCATGCCGTCATAGTTGTGGTCGATCCAGATCCGTCCGGAGATGTCCCCTACTGCCAACTGTTTAAAGCCGGCATCATAACCGGAAACATCTTCCTTTCGGAGAATATCTCTGCCGTCCACTGCATAATCCGTGCTGTCTGTATCCGCAGCTGCACAAACAAAATAGGTGTCTTTCGTCAGATAACGGCTCTCTGCATCCAGATCGCTGTCCCTTGCGGGATCATTGCCCTGCCGGTACCAGGTAATGGTGTAATTGTCCGGCACTTCGCCTGTCATTTTCAGCTGATAATAGCAGAGATAGGTCTTGCCGTCCACATTGCAGAACGTATCCACATTGTCAAACCGGTACTCGCCGTTGGCATCATGATCCTTCTGGGGGGATTTGCCAGTAGGCTGATAGTTGCCGTTGGCATCGCGGTAGTACTGCTCCAACGTAATTTCTACGCCGGAAATGTTTCCCTCGTCGGTATCCTGCAAGCCGTTGTAATTCGCATCGTCCCAGACACGTCCAACGATCTGTGCCTTTTCGACCTGCTTCAAGCCGCCGTTCCAGTCTGTCTGAGCTGCGGCATCTGCAATGTCATAGTCACTGCCGTTGTAGTGCTTTCGGTATGTCGAATCGGTTTCTGTCTTTGCCTCAGCAGCCAGAATCAGATACTGATCCGGTGCTGTCAGATAGAGGTTCTCGCTCTGATACGGGTTTTCAAGTCTTTGGAATTTGCTGTCGCCGCCTGCCTTGGTAATGCCGTAGGTGATCTTACCGTCAGCGTCCTTCGGCAGTGCGTCCAGCTTCAGCCGATAGCCAGCCAGATACCGCTCGCCGCCGATCTCCACAAATGTGGGAACATTTTCGAAATGATAGTCCCCGTTGCTGTCGGTGTTTACAGTTGCAGTGTAATTTTGCTGTGCTGTCGGCAGCCATGTGGTGCCGTCCCAGTAATACTGCTCCAGCGTCATCGACAAGCCTTCCATGCCAGCTTCTTCCGCCGCCATGCCGCCGTCATAATCGGCATCATTCCAGATTCGTCCGCTGACAGACGTTGTCTGGAACGCCCGAACGCCGCCATGGTACTCGTTTTTGCTGTCACGGCTTTCTGTGATGTCGTAGATCGTATCCGTATTCGGAACTGCACTGTAAGTGCGGTCGTAATACGTGTTGTACTGCGGTGTGTTTCCGGTATGCTCTCCGGTAAACGACTGTGCCTCTGCTGCAACGATCAGATATTCCTGCTCGCCCATGAGAGTGAGTTCGCCGTTCTTCCAGTGCAGCTTGTTATCGTTGGCAAGTACAGTAACTGCATTGCCGTCCGGCAGTGCATCTAAGTGCAGCTGATACCCAGCCAGATACCGCTTGCCGCCGACTTCCGCATAAGTGGGAATACCTTCAAAATGATACAGACCGTTGCTGCTGGTCACTGCGGTCATAGTCACCGTAGTCTTTTTCCAAGTCGTTCCGTCCAGATAATACTGATACAGTGTCAAATGGAGATCGCCGCAGCCGCTTTCGCTCAAATCCATTGTGCCGTCATAATTGAGGTCGTTCCAGATTCGTCCGTCCATTGCCGCAGTCTGTATGGATTTCAGTCCGCCGTTGTATACGCCGTCAGAATCTCTTGCGGTAACAATATCATAATCGACATTGTCGTACTTCCGCACGTAGTAATCGTGGAATCCTGACTCCTTGCTTCCGGGTGCACCGTGAACAGCCTTCTTTGCCAGCAAGATATACTCGTCCGGCTGGTTGAAGTCCACCGTCTGATCTGCATTCGTTTCCTGAGATGCTGTCAGCAGGTCACTGTTGATGCAGCTTCCTGTGGGATCCAGCACCTGATACTTTGTCACAGCATAACCGTCCGGCACGGCATTCAGCCGCAGACGATAGCCTGCCAGATACATCTTTCCGTCAACCGTTACAAACGTCGGCTGCTTGGAGAACTGATATACTCCTGTGTTTGCCGCAGTCTTTGCGGAGAGTGTCTGATGCAGCTTCCAGCTTCCGGTATCGTCCAGATAATACTGATCCAGATAGACCGTCTGCTGTGTCGCCATTGCCGTTTCACCGGTTTCCTGCAAGCCGCTGTAATTCTTGTCGAACCAAACCACGCCCTGAATCTTTCCGGTTTCGAACGCTTTCAGACCGCCGTTATAAATGTCAGTCACGTCTGCATTCAATATGGAATCGTATTCCTTGTTTGTGACAGCATCAGTCAGATTATAGGGAGCGTTGCCTTGTGCCGGCTGTGCTGTCAGGAAGTAATCTCCATTGTCCGGTGCAGTCAGATAATTCGTTGCTGCGATCCAGTCGCTGTCTGTTTTCGTGTCATCTGTTGCCTGACGATACCGTGTCACCGCATATCCCGCCGGCACAGCCGCACGAATGCGGTAATATGCCAGCTGATCTGTGCCGTCAACCACAAAGTGGGTCGGCACCTTGGTAAACTGGTATACGCCGTTCTTGTCAGTTGTGACTGTCTGATCTGCGTTCATCTTGACATACTGCTTTGCAGTGATATCATAGCGATACTGTTCCAGAGTGACAGAAACGCCGCTCTTGCCCTTTTCACCGCTGTTCAGAATGCCGTTGTAATCCGTATCTTCCCAGATCCTGCCCTTTACTGCCGCAATGTTGCGTTTTTTCAGACCGGCATTCAGATTTTCATAATCTCTTGCTGTTACCAGATCATAGTACTTCTGCTGTGCAGTATTCGGCGTGTCGATATTTTTGATGTTCGTGCCGCAGACATATGCCCAGTTGTAATCCGTATACGGTTCTGCATCGTTGGACTGTGTGCCTGCCTTTGCTTCCCGTGCCGGAATCAGCATTTCGTGATTGCCTTGCAGCACAGTAACCGGCAGGTCACCTGTCCGCTGGCTGTCCTCGACACCATCGGCATCGGTCACATACAGTTTGCTGTAAACCTTTGACGGATCTGCAGCGTTCCAGTACTTCGTTGCCGCATAATCCTCCGGCATTGTTTTCAGGAGTACCTGATAGCCTGCCAGATACCTTACGCCGTTCTTTTCCACATAGGTGGGAAGATTGCTGAACGTGTAGGTTCCGTCTGTTTTGGTTTCGTGTGTCCGGAATGCTGCATTTTCCAGCACCCATTTGCCGTCGCGATAGAAATACTGCTGTAAGTGCACAACTGCCGGATTCTTGCTGTTATGATATGCTGCTTCGCCGTCGTCCTGAATACCATTATAGTTGGTATCCTCCCAGACCACGCCGCTGACAGAGGCGGTTTCAAATGCTTTCAGACCGCCGTCATAGCCGTTATAATCCTTTGCCTTGATGTAATCGTAGGCATAATCATGATTTCCGCCGTGCACTGCTGCATCATCATAGAGAATGTACGGTTCAAAATAGGTGTTTCCGTCAATGCCTGCTTCTGTTTCCGGCTGGGACTTCTTTGCAGTGATGAAATAATCACCGTCTGCTGGGGAGGTCAGATAAGATGCAATGTCATAATCTGCATTGCCTGCTCCGTGCTGTCCGTTCTGCGAGATCAGGTGGCTGTCGATCACTTGGGTTTCCGCATCGCCGTTCTGCCGATAGCGGGTAACGGCATAGTTTTCCATGCCGCTGGGCAACGACAGCAGTTTCAGACGATAATGTGCCAGTACCTTTTTCCCATTGATTTCCGCATATGTGGAAACACCGGAGAATGTGTACTTGCCGTCTGTATCAGTTTTCACAGTATGGTTTCCGCTTGTTACCGGTACATAGGTACCATTTTGCAGAACATACTGTTCCAGCTGAACAGTCGCTCCAGCAATTCCCTTTTCATAGAATTGAGTCGTGCTGTCCTCTGCGGTCACTGTATTGCGGATACCATCATAGTCAAATGCCTCCTGATATTCTCCGGCTGCATTTTTACCGTTGTCCTCCCACAGATAGCCGGTTACTTCAGAAGTCTGAATCTCCGTAAAGCCGCCGCTGTAATCCAGCAGACGCTGTGCCTCACCAGTATCATAATGGGTGTCCTTATAGGCAATGACATTGGTGTTCTGGTTTGTCGTTTCTCCGGCAATAATAATGATGTCGTCTTCTTTATCATAGTTGTGATACGTTGCTGTGATATTGCCGTTTTCGCCATACTCGACCCAGTCATCGCCAATGAGGTGGTACTGCATATTACCGGTATATTGCAGGTCACTGTTTTCCGTAGAACGGCTGTTCGAATACTGCTTATACTTGGTGATCGCATACTTCTGGTACAGCTGGGGATTCTTTGCCGGATCGACATACAGCCGATAGCCAGCAAGATATTCCCTGCCGTCCTTTTCGTAGTAACTGGAAACATTCTGGAATACATAAGAACCGGACTCCGAAGTTTTTATGTCGCGGTCCCCACCGGTAATAGCTACCCATTTTCCGGTATCGCCGTCATAGTAGAACGGCTGCAAGGTCACGGTCACACCCTCGATACCCTTTTCAAAGGTATCCCGAATGCCGTTATAATTTTCGTCGTCCCAGATCCACTGTCCGATAAATCCACGGGAGCCGTTCACAAATCCCAGAGAAATGCTTCTGTTGATCTGGAAAGTCTGACCGTCATTTTCATACAGCGGCTTCTGGTTTTTGTCGTAAGGCACACCGGTCAGGAACGGCCGTGTGCGGCAATAGTTCACCGCCTTGGTCAGATCGTTATCATCTGATGTTTCCAGCGGATCGTTGTGCAGAACAAACGGCGAAGGCTTATACGGGATAACAGAACTGCCCTCATATTTTGCCACTGCCACATAGTTCTGGTTCGGATACAGACGGAACTGATAATAGCCTTCATCACTGGTGCGGACGACTGCCGGATTTCCGTCACCGTCTACCGCAATTTCCGATGCGATGTTGCCGTATGCATCGACTTCGTGCATTTCCACCGTCACATCTTTCAGCTTCTGTTCGGTTTCCTGCATGATGCCGTCGCTTTCGATGGTGCCGTTGTTGTCTGTTTCATCGACCCATGCCCAGCCGCCGTAAGTGTAGCCTCTGGAAACACCCAGCATATAGGAAGTCATGGCGGTGTCATATGCCTGATGCTTTGTCAGATCTTCTTCCACCGCATCTACATGAATCGGTGCCGTCTGTACGATCAGCTGTCCGGACGAAGCCTTTGTGTTGGCAATTTCGTTGGCAACTGCCGTATGGTCATCTTCTGTGCGAATGCCGGTATAGACGACCTTTCCGTCACGGTATACTTTCAGTGCTGTGCCAGTCTGTCCCAGTTCCCGTGTTGTAACCGAGTACTGATCGTATCCCTGCGGCAGTGTATACCGCAGCCGGTAATCTCCCGGTGTCAGATTCGACAGCATGAAGTAGCCCTGATTTCCGTAATAGTCGCTTTCGGTGGTATAAGTCACCGGTCCGTCAAACGTATACTGATAGGAATTGGTGTTGTTTTCTACAATGGTTTTCGGCTGACCAGTTTCCTCGTCAATGACAACATAACGTGTCTTTTCCGGATTCGGGTTGCTGTCAGGATCCGGATCGGCAATCACTGCCTCACCGTTGACGTTGACAGAATAACCCTTCTTTGTCAGCAGTTCCACCTTTACGCCATTGATACCCGGATCGTCCGGCTTTCCGTCAAAGTCAATATCGGTCGTCCATTTGCCGGTAGGCAGCAGCCGTCCGTTGGCAGACATCTCATATTCTGCTTCGTTACACTGAGCGTCATAGTTGAGGTCGCTCCAGACATAGCTGCCGATATAGCCCTTTCCGCTGGGTGCAGAAATATAGGCACCGGCCTGTGTGTTTTCAAAGACCTGGTAGTTCTTGCCGATCGCACTTGCAGAATCGTAGCCGGAGGCAAAGGTGTTCCATTGTGTCACACCCTCTACCTGCTTGCGAATGCTCTCCGCAGATGCTGCACTTTCATTCTCGTCCTCAGTTGTAGGTGTACCAACATACTTCGGCAGATTCAGCGGTGCATGCATCTCATAGTAGAGTTCCATACGGTTCTTTTTGTCCAGTCTGGTGTTGGCATTATTCATCTGTGCCCAGATTGCACGGATCCCCCGTACCAGCCGATCGTATTCGGCATCAGAGATCCTGCCGGCTTCGTGATCGCCGATCAGTTCAGACAGCTTGACAAAATACGAATTCTTTCCGTTTACATCTTGATACAGACTCCGGTAGAAATTGTTTTTCTCGGTATCCATCAGATCATCTGCCGGCTTCGGGAGGAGGCTGACATCCTGCAGCACATAGCTGCCGTTCTTCTTGATGATCGGTCCGACCCAGACGGTGTACATAGACGGATTCAGATTTACTGT
>ENA-UESG01002295-UESG01002295.1-human-gut-metagenome-genome-assembly--contig:-NODE-2295-length-10022-cov-9.140875_pt1 | contig 10022 bp, 6 predicted proteins | sample MGYA00243002_ERZ508003 | MGnify/ENA primary metagenome ERZ508003 (study PRJEB26167, sample SAMN06115514) | human gut metagenome | host: Homo sapiens | place: China:Shanxi | collected 2015-12-02... | reverse complement strand
AGTAAAATCAATAAGTATAATTTGGAACAATGTATATCAAGAAAGTATAATTATATTCTAATAGACAAGAACTATCAAATAAATATAGATGATATAATATGAATTATATCTTCTTCGTCTCCGTTCTTAAAGAATATACTTACTTACATGTACATGTTGGCATCGTCTACATACACATGTTATCCTTCTCTACATGCACATGTCAATATTACTAACATGCACATGTAAGCATCTCCATTCTTTAAAAAACTATCGTCTTTACTTTAAAGATATTGTGATTTAAGTGCTATCCGCATGGGATTCTATCAAATTTTACTTATTTTTGCATAGAACTTCTTGTAGAAGTAACCTTTAATCAATCGAAACTCAGATGAAGAAAATAGTCACATCCTTATATCTATTATGTTGTGTATGTATGTGTCAGCTCCATGCCGCCAACAATGTTGTAGACTCCCTTTTATCCCAACTGGACCATGTAATTCAAAACCGCCCTGTATACATCGAGCAAAAAGAAAAGAAGCTGAACGACCTGAGACAAGCCTTGAGACAACGCATTTCTGACGAAAACCGCTTTACCCTGTTGGGGGAATATCTGGATGAATACCGTTCCTACAACACTGACTCTTCGCTCTACATCTCACGCGAGAGATATCAGGTAGCCCTGCGAATGAAAAACAAGGAACATCAAGACAACGCCCTCATGAATACTGCCGAGATTATGGGCACAGCAGGCATGTATAAAGAAGCAGTCGACCTGATGCACAACGTACAAATCAATCATCTACCGGATGACCTGCACCCGTATTATTACCATATTTACCGCACCGTCTATGGCCTCATGGCCGATTACGCCGTTACGGAACAGGAGAAAAAACTCTATGCCGAGATAACGGATAGATACCGTGATTCCCTGTTGCTGGTCAACAAAGACAATCTTCTGGTGTACACGTTGATTCAGTCCGACCAGCACAATGTGCGGGGCGAGTTCGATAAAGCCATCCAGTTATTGACCGACTACCTGGCGGGACAGATAGACAATGTGCACGATGTGGCAATCTGTGCCTACACTTTATCAGAATCATACCGCCTGAAAGAAGACACAGAAAAAGAGAAAGAGTATTTGATTCTTTCCTCCATTGCAGACATGAAGTCCGCAGTGCGCGAATATATTTCTTTGAGGAAACTGGCTGTGCTGCTCTATCAGGAAGGAGACATAGACCGTGCCTATTCGTATCTGAAATTGTGTATGGACGATGCCGTGTTCTGCAACGCCCGGTTGCGTATTCTGGAAATCCTGCAAATTTTTCCCCTCATCAACGACACTTATCAGCAAAAGGCCGAAAAGCAACAGGAACAAATGAAATGGGCGTTAGTTTCTATCAGCTTGCTGTCCATCTTCCTACTGATTGCCATCTTCTATGTGTATAAGCAGATGAAACGCGTAGCAGCCGCACGCCACGAAGTGATAGATGCCAACAAGCGTCTGAAAGAATTGAATGAAGAACTCCACCGCTACAATCTGCAACTGAAAGAAGCCAACCACATCATTGCCGAAAACTCCTACCTGAAAGAGGAATACATCGGCCGCTATATGGACCAGTGTTCCGTATATCTGGAAAAGATGGATAACTATCGCCGTTCACTGGGCAAGATAGCCGCTACGGGCAAGGTAGATGAGCTATACAAAAACATCAAATCTTCCAAGTTCATAGAAGAGGAACTGAAAGAGTTTTATGCCAATTTTGATAATACCTTCTTGCAACTGTTTCCCACTTTTGTAGAAGACTTCAACACCCTGCTTGCCGAAGGGGAGCAGATTTACCCCAAGGCCAACGAACGAATGAGTACCGAACTGCGTATCTTCGCCCTTATCCGTTTGGGAATTACCGACAGTGTGAAGATTGCCCAATTCCTGCGCTATTCTGTGACTACCATTTATAATTACCGTACCAAAGTTCGCAATAAAGCTGCGGGCGACCGTGACCAACTGGAACAGGAAGTAATGAAAATAGGTAAGTCGAGAGACTAAAACCACACTTTTAAGGCATATAAGTGTCTTTTTTACGCTTATATTTTTACTACTTTTTTGGAACAATGCATCTTCTTGATAGCATTGATTATTAGTGTTTTATGTCTTATAAAACACCTAAAACTACTACTTTTTCACTCTTTTCCTCCTTATTGCTTCCTCTTATCAGATACATTTGCATTGTTCCTTCACAGAGGGGACAAATGCATGTGAATCTATATTTTTATTACTAACTTTAAACTCTTATATTATGCAAAAGTACAAAATGCCGATCAGGCTTCGAATTATGGTTTGTCTGATAGGAATGTTACTTCCGATGTGCATGTTCGCACAGCAAATCACAGTACAAGGTGTAGTGAAAGACCAGACCGGAGAAACCGTTATCGGTGCCAGTGTGGTGCAGAAGAACACAACGAACGGTACGATAACGGGTATTGATGGCGATTTCTCGCTGAATGTGCCTTCGGATGCCGTTATAGTAGTTTCATTCGTGGGCTATAAGTCTTTGGAAGTTCCCGTGAAAGGACAGAAACAGATTATGGTAACACTCTCGGAAGACAGTGAAATGCTGGACGAAGTGGTGGTTATCGGTTATGGAACCATGAAGAAAAGTGACCTTACCGGTGCTGTTTCCTCTTTGGGAAGCAAGGACATCAAAGATGCTCCCGTTTCTAATCTGGGACAAGCCATTCAGGGCCGCATTTCCGGTGTGCAGGTAGTGGATGCCGGAAAGCCCGGTGACAATGTATCTATCAAGATTCGTGGTCTGGGGTCCATTAACAACTGCGATCCGCTGGTGGTGATTGACGGTGTGCCCACCGACCTGGGTCTGTCTTCACTGAACATGGCGGATGTGGAACGCCTGGACGTATTGAAAGACGCATCGGCTACAGCCATTTACGGTTCGCGTGGAGCCAATGGGGTAGTGATGATCACCACCAAGCGCGGAACGGAAGGGAAAGGCAAATTGTCGGTATCGGCTAATTGTGCTTTCCAGAATGCCACGAACGTTCCTTCTTTGCTGAACGCAAGCCAGTATGCCGATTTGAGTAATGATATGATGGTGAACAGCGGTCGCAACCCGAATCCGAATTGGGCAAATCCTTCGGAACTGGGTGCAGGTACCGACTGGATGGACGAATTGCTGCGCACGGGTGTGATGCAGAACTATACGGTAAGTTATTCCGGAGGAAATGAGAAGTCTCATTATTATGTGTCCGGTGGTTTTCTCGATCAGTCGGGTACGGTGCGCAGTGTAAACTATCGCCGTTTTACGTTTCAGTCCAACAGCGACGCACAAGTGCTGAAGTGGTTGAAGTTCTCCAATAATATCACTTTCAGCACTGATACGAAGGATTCGGGCAGCTATAATATCGGTGATGCACTGAAAGCTCTTCCCGTTCTTCCGGTGAAGAATGAAGACGGCTCATGGAGTGGACCGGAAGGTAATTCGGAATGGTACGGTAGCATCCGCAACCCGATAGGGCCTACGCAACTGAACAAGAGCCAGACGAAAGGTTATAACTTCCTTGCCAACCTGACGGCGGAACTGACTTTTACCAAATGGCTGAAATTCAAGAGCACTTTCGGTTACGATGCCAAATTCTGGTTCATCGATAACTTCACGCCGAAATATAACTGGAAGCCTATTCCGACGGAAGAAACTTCACGTTACAAGAGCGATAATAAATCATTCACGTACCTATGGGATAACTATTTCCTGTTCGACCATACCTTTGCAGAAAAGCATCGTGTGGGAGTGATGGCGGGATCATCTGCACAGTGGAATGAGAATGATTACCTGAATGCACAGAAGAATGTCTTTATGTTCGACAATGTGCATGAAATGGATAACGGTCAGGAGATGTACGCCATTGGCGGCAGTTCCAATGAATGGGCGTTGCTCTCTTACATGGCACGTATCAACTACTCTTACGAAGACCGCTATATGCTGACGGCAACTGTCCGCTGCGATGGTTCCAGCCGTTTCGGTAAAAAGAACCGTTGGGGTACTTTCCCTTCTGTATCTGCCGCATGGCGCATTTCGCAGGAAAGCTGGTTCCCGAAGAATGACGTTGTGAACGACCTGAAAATACGTGTAGGATATGGAGTGACGGGTAGCCAGGCAAGTGTCGGCAATTATAGTTACCTGGCATCTTACAACACCAGTGTATATCCATTCGGAACAACGAGTGGCAATCAGACCGCATTGGTTTCCTCTACGCTTGCCAATCCTTACATCCATTGGGAAGAGGTGGCACAGACGAATATCGGTTTTGATGCTTCCCTGTTCAATTCACGGATCGTATTCTCACTGGATGCTTATCTGAAAGAGACAAGGGATATGTTGGTGAAGGCATCCATCCCCATCACATCGGGATTTGAAGATACCACCACTACTTATACGAATGCCGGTAAAGTACGCAACCAAGGCTTGGAAATGAGTCTGCACACCATCAACCTGACCGGAGAACTGGGTTGGGAAACAAACGTGACCGCCACTTATAATAAGAATAAGATTAAGGACCTGAACAGCGCGGTTCCTTACTATATCAACCAGATCAACAACTCGTATGTCACGATGCTGGCAAAAGACTATCCGATTAATGCCTTCTACGGCTACGTGACGGATGGCTTGTTTCAAAACCAGGCGGAAGTGGATGCGCATGCCGTGCAGCCGGGAGCTGAACCGGGTGATATCCGTTTCAGGGATTTGAACAACGACGGTGTCATCAACGACAGTGACCGCACAGTGATTGGCAATCCCAATCCCAGTTGGTTCTTCTCAATGAACAATAACTTGTCTTATAAAGGATTCGAGCTTTCCGTATTCCTTCAGGGAGTGGCCGGCAATAAGATTTATAATGCCAACAATATCGACAATGTAGGTATGGCTGCCGCATACAACCAGACGACTGATGTGTTGAACCGTTGGCGCGGAGAGGGGACAAGCTACTCCATGCCGCGTGCCGTGTTCGGCGATCCTAACCAGAATTGCCGTGTATCCGACCGCTTTGTAGAAGATGGATCTTACTTGCGTGTGAAGAATATCACTCTCTCTTATACCTTCCCGAAACAATGGTTGCAGAAGTTGCAGATAGAGAATGCACGCCTTTCCCTTTCTTGTGAGAATGTGGCTACCATTACCGGGTATTCCGGTTTCGATCCGGAGGTGGATATCAACGGTATTGATTTGTCCCGTTATCCCATTTCCCGTACATTCAGTGTAGGATTAAACTTTAACTTTTAATTGATTTGGATATGAAAAAGATAACAAACTTACTATACGTGCTGGCTGTATTGATGCTGGTATCATGTAATGACTTCCTGGATAAGTCGCCCAAATATGCTGTTGACCCTGAAACAACCGTGACCGATGATGTGGCCGTGGCACTGACAAATGCTTGCTACAAGGCGCTTCAGTCTTCCAAGCTGAGGGTCGCGGGTTTGAGCCCCGTCTTCCGCTCTTAGAGAGGATTGATAATCAAAAGGTTATCAATCCTTTTCTTTTATATGAATTCTTTGGAAAACCCTTTCATTATACTATAAATTATATCATTGTTGGTCTATTGTTGTTCCCAAAAAACAATAGATATGATAACAATCAAAGCCGAAGTATTAAAAGGCAAACAAAAGAGTGATGGTACGTATAATGTCAAAATCAGAATGACTTATAAGAGGGAAGTTAAAAGACTTCCTACTTCTATCTATGTAAGAAAGGAAGACCTCACCAAGGCATTCAAAATAAAGAATCCTAAGTTTATTAAGGAAGCAAATAATATTGTTAGGCAATATCAAGAATTATGTGCTTCCCTCCCATTGGAAACAGCTAATTACAGCTTAAATGATATAATAGAGTGCATCAAGGTTAAAAATGAAAGAAAGGCTACCATAGATTTCATTCAGTTCTCAAAAGAGTGGTTGAAGACTACTCAATTAAAAGGAAAAGCCAACTACCAGACATCTATTAATGCTTTCATCACTTATCTTGGAAAAGAACACTTGAATACAGACCAAATAACTAAAAAGCTATTAAAAGATTTCATGAACTACCTACAATTAAAAAGAGCCCAAAGAATTGAGGAATTAAAGAAACATGGAAAACGAATACCTTCCAACAGAATGCTCTCTTTATATATTGGATGCCTCAGACATCTATACAATGAAGTCAAAAAAAGATATAATGACTATGATAGAAATATCATCTTAGTGCCCAATTCACCTTTTGATAACTTAGAAATACCTAAGCAAGAGGCTACAAGAAAGAGAGCCATACCAGCAGAAGCCATCAAAAAGATATGGGAATTACCTTATCAATACAACAACACAGGAAAAGAGAAGAAATGCCCATATAATTTAGCCAAAGATTGCTTCATTATATCTTTCTGCCTGATGGGAATGAACTCAATAGACTTATACAGTTGCTCTACACTGGAAGGAAAAGCAATCACCTACTACAGAAGTAAAACCAAAGACAGAAGGTTAGATAAAGCCAAAATGAAAGTTATAGTCCCCCCTATTCTTCAACCACTAATGGAAAAATACCAAGACCAAACAAAAAATAGAATATTTAATTTCTATCATACTTATTCAACTGCTGGCAACTTCAATAAGGCTATAAATATAGGACTCAAAGAGATTGGAAAACTTTTGAAAATAGATGATTTGGAGTACTATGCAGCAAGACACTCATGGGCTACTTTAGCAGTCAACAAGGTAGGTATTGATAAATATGCTGTTCATGCAGCACTTAATCACATTGATGAAGCCATGAAAGTCACAGATATATACATTGAAAGAGACTTCAAGATTGAGAATGAAGCAAACTTGAAGGTTCTTCAATATGTATTTGGAAGTGAAGGTTTGAAATAGGCTTAAAAGAATCTCTGTAGTTTATTGGACTATGGAGATTCTTTTGTATTTTTGACTTCTCATAAATATTGAAATGGAGCATAACAAACTAATTGATTGGATGAATGAGAGTGAAAAGAAACTTTTTGCTATCATAGGGAAATACCTTGATGAAGTTAAAGGAAATAATAAAAAGACCACTGAAATATGTCATATTGGTAAGTTTATAATGTTACTTAATGAATCTGTGTCCATATTTAGACTTTCAGAATCACCAGACTGTTTATTAAATACTAATCAAGGAATTATTGGATTAGAACATCAGATAATAGTAAATAAATCTTTAAGAGAACAAGAAGGCTGTTTTGAAACAATCATTAGAAGTGTAGAACAGAATTTATTAGCAGATTCCAGCATACCTAATTTCTTTGCAAATTGTGATGTTCTCCCTACAGCAAATTATTCATTATCAGAAAAAAGTGAAGTAATAAAAACAGTAACAAATGTATTTAAAGAATATATAATATATGATAGAAATATCCCTAATCCTTATGTGGAAAATATAAGACTACAGAAATATAGTTCAAAAGGAATAAGTATTCGTTCTAATAGTTTTGGCCCTCCCCTTTCTCCTTCTATTATTAAACAAGCAATTCTAAAAAAAGAAGAGAAACTCGAACAATATATAAGGAACTGTAATAGCCCAATCTGGTTACTATTAGTAACGGGAAACCTTAAAAACAGCTCCTACTATATTGAAGATACTCAGCTGCTCAGTTTTTTTATTCATAGCAAATTTGATAAGATTTATTTATTGGAAGACTTTAAAGGGAAACTATATAGGCTTAAATGAGTAATTTGTATATTTGCTCACTTTGTTATTATATTATAAACTTAAACTAAGTGAGATATGGCAGATACTACCAAATTATATAATACTTATGGTGACTTATATGACACTCCTCAGATTATATATTCAGATTATGGACAACCAGAAGAAATATCACCAGATACAAGAATTGATAGTCTTGAAGGATTATTATATGGGAATTTCTCAAGGTGTAAAGAGGTTCAATGTAACTTTAATCTATCTTTTTACATTGATAAGATGCCACATGGCATAGTAAACAAACAGATTCCGGGAGTAGGTGCTACTACCCTTGAAATAAATGCAAATAGAAATTCAATTATAGTCCTTCCTACAAAAGCACTGGCTTTCTCCAAATGTAAAAAGCACCCCAATACTTTATATATAGGAAGTGAAATAAAGGATGAAAAGGAAAGGACAACAGACCAAGAGATAATAGAGTATCTCCAGAAGGAAGGATATAAGAAGCTGTTGGTAGTAGCAGATAGTTTAGGTAGGTTACTGAAATTAATAAAAGAGGAGAATTATAAAGACTACTTTCTAATGATTGATGAAATAGATGTCCTTCAATCTGATAGTAACTACAGACCTCAACTGGAAGATGTGATTGATTATTATCTATTGTTCCCTCCCAAGAATAGGTGCATGGTTACAGCTACTATGAAAGAGTTTACCAATCCCCTTTTAAAGAAGGAATGTCTATTTCCTATTTCATGGCAATGGGAAAAGAAAAGAAACATTAAACTACTTCATACCAATAACATTATCCAAGTAGTGATAAATGAGATTAAATCTCACCCAAATGAGAAAATATTCATTGCATATAACTCCATCCTACAGATTCAAAATATCATATCTTCTCTTGAAGAAGAAGTGAAAAAGGAATGTGCAATACTATGCAGTGAGGCATCTATTAAAGAAGCTGGAGAATATTATGCAGCCAAATTAGATAGTAATGATGTATTGCCAAATAGAATTAATTTTGCCACTTGTTGCTACTTTACTGGAATAGACATATCAGACAATTATCATCTAATAACAGTATCAGACTCCAGAAGAGACTATTCTATGTTGACCTTAGATAGAATGACACAAATATATGGAAGATGTAGAGGTGAGTATAAGATACTAAGTGACACTATTGTTTATAATACTAAAGATTATGCATTGGTAGAAGATATGAGAACTTATCCAGATTCTCTTGTAAGAAAAGCTAATAAAGTTTTAAGGCTTATTACTGCTGCTGATGACATTAGCCAAGGAGACTATACACTTGCAAACCTATTCTCTATTGTAAAAGAGGCTATAAAGGATAAAGCTCAAGAGAGGATAAGCAATGATGAACCTATAAATTTAATTAGGAGAAACATATATGGTGAGTATGTGCCTGCCTATCTGAATATAGATTATTTAGTTGAGAGAATGGAGTTATATAGAGGGCTATATTTCCTACCTGAGAAGATGAAAGAAGCTTTAGATAAATGTGCCAACATAGCCCAATACAACTCTATAAATTATGATATAAGCCAGCAACAAATGGCTCTTGAAGATGAAAACAAAGCCATACAAGGAGAACTTGCAGATAGTTACATACAAGAGGCTATTACTGAAATTAATACATTGGATGCAATAGGTAGTTTAAATGATAATACTTTAAAGACATGTATTAGGCAGAGTAAAAGAAATAAGAGAATATTTCTTGAGAGATTTGGTAGGCTATATAAGTATGTTGATTTGGATAGCCTATTAAACCAGCTTTGGGAGATTAGAACTGACAATGATGTAGCCTTTAAAAATCTCAATAATGCTGTAATGTATTGGGCTTTAGCAGAAGAACACCCTTTCAAAAAAGCTATAAGGGAGTCTTTTTCTGTAAACCAAACATTATCTTCCCCTGAAATACAAGCTATATTAGTCCCTATAGTCAAATATCATTTGCACAAGGTACTAATGCCCAGAAAGTATATAAGCCTCTTTAAAAGCATGTATAAGACTGATAGACCAAGGAATCAATATGTTATTAAAGGGGAAAATCCTCTACAATTAAAAGAACATAAGGATAGAATTGCTCCAGAAGAGAATAATTTATTAAGATTTTTTAATTTTTAAATCCTGATTATCAATACAATAAGCTATTAAACAATTTGTATAAGTCAATATTTTTTCATATCTTTATATATTCCTTAAAGGAGAGATTGTTTTCTTCTCATATTTATCTTTAGCAAAACTGGATTTACAATTGTCCATATTTTATGCGATACTATAATACCTACC
>ENA-UESG01002277-UESG01002277.1-human-gut-metagenome-genome-assembly--contig:-NODE-2277-length-10096-cov-2.826629_pt1 | contig 10096 bp, 6 predicted proteins | sample MGYA00243002_ERZ508003 | MGnify/ENA primary metagenome ERZ508003 (study PRJEB26167, sample SAMN06115514) | human gut metagenome | host: Homo sapiens | place: China:Shanxi | collected 2015-12-02... | reverse complement strand
CATTAACATGGCGACCTTGCAATATGAGAAATGGGAAAAGAAAGGCAATATGTTAATTCTTTCTGGCAAAAGTATCGGAAATCACGAAACGATTTCTTTCACAGATACTCTTACCATTGAAGAATTGACAGAAAACAAATTGACTTTGAAAAAAGGAAGTTTGACCATAAACTATCAAAAGCAGTAACTCCGATAACCATACCTCAAACGCCACCCAAATTTTATTTAGGGTGGCGTTTTGATAAATTTAGGAAAACCGCCCGTCCCTGCGTGGCTCTTTTATGTTCGACCGGTCCATCATATCGTAATCCGTCTTCCGCTCCATCGTGGTACGTCCGGCCTCTATCCAAACCCCCGGACGGAATTCCGTATTCGCACGCTGCCGGCAGTTTCGACAGCCACGATATATTCATCGCTCGTCCCGAGCCCAACCGACGTTCGTCTCGCCGGCCCTTAAAAGAACAACGGCTACGCCGCCCTAACGACCGGAATGAAGAACAGGCCAATGCGGATACGGACACCTTTATCCGTACGGTTCTCAACGCCGTCATCGGCGATACGGCCTAAGAACTGACATTCCTAAACGGAGACTCCCGGAACGAGGCCCAAACGACCGCAACTGGCGCAAGGAGCCAAGGACGTACATGCCTCGAAAACCTTTCTCGACAGGACTTCTTTGCTCTATCATGCAGGAATGCCGACTGTTTTCCGCCCCTGCCGCAGGGGGGACCGCACCTCCGATCCGGAAACGGACAAGCGGCCGCACGAAACGATCAGTCCGAAACGGCCTCCGCACAGGGACAGACCGAATCGCAAATCGGCCGGCTTCGCTTTCCCTGCCCCGGCCCGTACCCTCGCCGATGACCGTGCCGGGTCCTCATTGCGGAGCGCATCTCGGTCCATTTTTGGTATTGGGCATCGGTCAGCACGGACTTGATCTGCTCGTCCATTTCCTGCCGCTGCTCGGCGCCGGGACCGAAACGCCTGTCCGAAGGCCGAGCCGACGGTTCGCCGGCGGGACGCCGCGGTGCCTGAGGCATTTCCTTGAAATGATCGAGCAGAATCTGCTCGATCTGCCGGGCCTGCTCGTCCGAAAGCGACAGTTGTTCGGTCATGCGCTGAGTCATTCTCTCGGCCCGCTGTTCGGGAGTCACCTTCTGTCCGTCAGGACCCTGAGCCGCGAGGCTCCCCGCCGAGAACAGCAGTACGGCTGCCGCGACGGTCATTCTTACGATGCTTTTCATACCTTCAGTTTTTAAATCCGGTTTCATACCGCAATTGCAAAAATAGCTCGGTAACCCTCCGTACGAGCCGGGGAAACCGTGAACCGGAAAATTCCGCGCGCGAAACGCCTTCCAGGCCCCGCGAACGTTTGACGCAACCTCGCCGGGAAACACGGTGCGCCCCGACCGGCAGCAACGACAACAACGAATCGGGCGGAAACCCGCCCGGCAAAATCCATATCGGCGCGGACCGATCCGCGCCTCATCGAATACCGAGGATGCTCCCGGCCAAGCGAAGCGCGCCGAAGAAGGGAAACGCCCCGCGCCTACTTCCAAAATCCGGCATCGACCCGGCTCTCTACGCGGCGCTCGATGCTGTCGGGCAGCGCCGGGAAAAAGTCGATCCCGGTCAGTTCCTCCAAGCGGTCGACACTCAGCGAATAGTCGGTCCAGCGACCTTCCGGCGCGGCGATGTTCGGAAGCCTGAAGGCAATCGCACGCCAACCCTTTTCGGCTCGCGCCAGAAGCGCCTTGAAATAATGCCGGGGGATCCCCGTCCCGCCCCGGATGCGCCTCAGTCCCGGCTCCAGCTCGCCGCCGGTCACCACATAGATCGAATCGTAGCGGTCGGCCCAGCGGCGAACCTGCTCCTCGAGCAGCCGCCACTGATTCCTGTTCAGCTTCGGATACTGGGGCGATACGTTCGACAAATAGAACGTAGCGTCGTTTTCGGCCCGACTGTCGTCGCGGTCCGCCGAAGGAAGCAAATGTCCCCGGTCGAAACCGCTGCCCGCATAGTCGCGGTCGACGGCTGTCGGCCAGCCGCGCGCGACGACCTCCGGATCGCAGCGGAACGCGTTCCGCCGCTTCGCACCACGCCTGCGCACGTCTTCCCTCGTCAACAGATAAGCGACCCATGCCGCCTGGCGATAGGCCGTATCGTACAGCAGGGTATAGCGTCCCGCCTCGTTACGGATCAGAAACTCGCCGCGCGAACAAGCCGGCAGCTCCAGTCCGGCGCACGGCCTTTGCGGATCAGGCATCCGCCCCGGGACGGACGGCATCCCGTCCGCCTTCTCCGCCGGAGGCAACACGGGCACGACCGACACGGCGCCTCCCGTGCGCGAAACCATGCAGCGGGAAACGACGACGGCCGCAGCCAGCAGGAGCAGCAGCGAGAAAATCAGCTTTCGGTGGACCTTCTTAGAGAGCCTGATCGGCGGGGGCTTTCGCATAGGAATACATATCGAGACAAAGGTAGCAAATTCCGGAATCATCCCGAAAGCCGCGAAGTCCGCGCAAACCGGAAAAACGGCCACGACCGCCGGACGGGTCGAAACCGCAGGCGACGGGAGCATCAGGCCGCCCTGACAAACCCGTGTCTTCCCGGTAAAGGGACCTGACCGTGCGCACGGCAGAACCGGAAAGCCTCAGCCGCTCCGGACGCGCCTGCATTCCGAAAGCACAGTCCGAAAAAAAAGCGTATCTTTGCACGGCGCGCCGAGGAACGCACCCGCCGCTGCAGGGGAGGAACGGTATTTGCGCCGGGCCCCCGTACGAACCGCACCAAAACGCATCGAACATGGCATCGTCCAATTTCGTAGACTACGTGAAAATATTCGGCCGCTCGGGCAAGGGCGGCGCCGGCTCGCGCCATTTCCGCCGGGAGAAGTTCGTCGAGTTCGGCGGTCCCGACGGGGGCGACGGAGGCAACGGAGGCAGCATCGTTCTGCGCGGCAACAGCCAATACTGGACGCTGATACACCTCAAGTACCAGCGCCACATCTTCGCCGGCGACGGAGAAAGCGGCAGCGGCGCGCGCAGCACGGGCAAGAACGGCGCCGACGTGGTGATCGACGTCCCGCTCGGAACGATCGCGCGCGACGCCGAGACCGGAGAGATCGTCTGCGAAGTGACCGAGCAGGGACAGCGGGCCGTACTGCTCAAGGGCGGACGGGGCGGTCTGGGCAACTGGCACTTCAAGACGGCGACCAATCAGGCGCCGCGCTACGCCCAGCCCGGCGAAGACTGCACCGAAGGCTGGTTCATTCTGGAACTGAAGCTGCTGGCCGACGTGGGACTGGTCGGTTTCCCGAACGCAGGCAAATCGACGCTGCTGGCGGCCCTATCGGCCGCCAAGCCGAAAATAGCGAACTACGCCTTTACGACGCTCGAACCCAACCTGGGTATCGTCGAATACCGCGACCACCGATCGTTCGTCATGGCCGACATTCCCGGAATCATCGAAGGGGCTCACACGGGCAAGGGACTCGGCACCCGCTTTCTGAGACATATCGAGCGCAACTCGATTCTGCTGTTCATGATTCCGGCCGACTCGAAAGACGTGCGCGAGGAGTACCGCATCCTGCTCGGCGAACTGGAACAGTACAATCCCGAGCTGCTCGACAAGCAGCGTCTGCTGGCCGTCACCAAGAGCGATCTGCTCGACGAAGAGCTGACCGAGGCGATCCGCTCCGAACTGCCGGACGTTCCGTCCGTTTTCATCTCGGCCGTCAGCGGATACAATCTCCAGACGCTGAAAGATATGCTGTGGGAAGCCCTCCAAAAGGAGAACGCCTGAGCGGGATCGATCCTCCGACCGCTCCGCCGAACGTACCCGTTCAGACTGCGGGCACTCTTGCCCGCCGCAGAAAATCTCACGGCCTCTCGCACGATACCTCGGCCATCGCTTGCCGGCTTCGGCGGGGAAGCTCGCACCGGTCCCTCGCAAACCCGTTCCGAAACGGACTCCTCGTCGTCACGGAGCGACACGACCGGCTTCGGACCGGAAAACCGGCACGAACCTCGGCGAATCCATGACGACGTTCCGGTCCGTATAGACTTTCAGTTGATAAGTCCGATTGAACCGGCTCAGAATACCCTCGACGTAGCCGCTGCCGGCAGGCAGCAGCCGATACGCGAAATCGGCCCGGCAGGACGTTCGCACGACGAGCGTGTCGCCCCGGCAGTCGACCAGATGCCTGTTCGTGTCGGCGTCCGGATCGCACCACGCGAGCGAAAGCTCCTCGTCGACGAACTGCACGCGCTCGAAAGCGACTAACGAGCCGAGACGCCGGTCGTCGAGCCCGGCAAAAGTCGCCGTATCGGGCAACGCCTCTCCGGGTTCGCCGTAAGGTTTCAGATAATAGATTCGGTCGTCCCGAGCGATGAACCCGTTCGGATAGGCCGGGTCGTCCGAGGTCGCACCGAGCGACACCTCTCCGGCATACTCGCCCAGCACCAGCCCCTGACATCGGACCCGCAGCGGCTGCCCGACCGGGAAATCGAGAAACAACTCGTCGCCCGAAACCTTGATCTGAATTCCTCCCGTCGAGTCCCGAACCCACAGGGCGTTCCGGAAGCTCCCGAAGCGGTCGTTGGCCGTCACGACGACGTCCAGCTGCCAATCGTCTTTCACTTCCGAAGGATATCCCCGATATTCGGAAAGCAGCCGGGCAACGCTCACCCCGGTCGTCCCGGGCGGGACAGGCAACGGCCCGTCGTCCGCCACGAACGCATGCTTCTCCACGCAGCCGGCCAGCGCCAGCGCCGCCAGACTCCACTCAATCGCTCTGTATGTCATACCGATCCCTCATTTTGAGTTCGTAAACCATCTTGCCGCCGACTTTGCCCCGAAGCAGAATACCGGTCAGTTCCAGCCGCCCGCGCGGAACGGTATCGCCGGCGAACGAGGCGTAGCCGCTCGTCGAGACATAAAGCGAATCGCCCCCGTCCGTAAAGAACTTCAACAGGGCCGTCCGGGGCGTTCCGTCCGCCGACAGACGCGCCGGCACGGCCCAAGTCGTATCGCGCACCGGTTCCATGCGCAAACCGGCCACCCGGACAAGCGATCCGAGCTTCGCCTCGGCGAACCGGCTCGGAGCGAGCGGCATCGGTGCGGGATCGATCGTCCGGCCGGTACGAACGACATGCCTTGCGACAACGACCCGGCTCTCCATATCCAGCACAGGCTCGTAATCCGTCCCCCGCAACCCGATGCGGAGCAGGCCGTCGTCGAGCGCCGCCGACAGTCCGTCCAAGCGCAGCGCGACCTGTTCCCCGAGGCCGTACATATTGTGCAGGTCGTACAGTCCGGCCCGCACCTCGAGCGCTCCGGTCCGATCCTCGACGAAAAAGCTGCGGTAAAAATTGTTCGCCCGGTCGGAGGTTGTCACATAGCCGGTCAGCACGGCCCCACTTCCCTCGATACGTATCGGACCGTCGGCGCAGAGCGAGCGGAGCGACGAGACCGTCATGTTCGGAAGCGGCGCGGCGGGCCGCCCGTCTCCCGGCGGCCCGAACTCGTTGTAACCGCACGCCCCGAGCAGGACGGCTCCGAAGACGGGAAGCGCTTTCGGAAGTATCCGTCGCGCATGCTCCGAAAATTCGGACCGCCGCACGCGCCGGGAAACCCGGCCGACGAACGCGTCGAGGCGGCGGAACACGGACAGCGGCTCCTGCGCACGGACCGTTCTTACCGATACCCGGACCGAGGGAGAAGAAGACCGCCCCGTCGCGAGCCGCACGGACCCGCACTGCCCGGCATACAGGACAGGCGACACGAAACCGACCGCCCGGCCACGGAGAGCGCGTTCTGCGACATCGGCCCGGCTCCCCGTCCCCGGCATATCCGCTTCCTGCGGTAGAAAGCAGTCGGCACGACAACAGGAAATCGGCGGCAACGGCCCTGCGAAGCAAAAACTTCGGGCCGCCGGAGGCAAGACGGAGAACGATATACCCGGATTGCGAGCTTTTCTTCGTTCCGGAAACGGCGACGGTCGATCGCACAATACCGTCGGAACCCGTTTTACGCAGGTCATTTTGCGGACAATCGGCCGTTCCGGCAACGGAGACGAGTTTTTCCCGCTCCCCCGGAGCCGGCCGGAATGTCGCACAGGTTCCCCATCGCCCGAAAGCTCCGGAGAAACGAGGAAACCGGGAATCGCTCCCGCCGCAGGAAACCGGCTCGCGGACCCGCAGGACGGGAGATCGCGACCCGCCGGCCCCCTCTCCCCGGCACAGCGGGACGACAGCCGGACAAAACGAAGAAACCAACCGAACAAGAATCTCATCAGAAACGGAAATTAAGGGTCAGATAACAGGTGCGGCCATAAGCGTACAGATATTTCGATCCGAAAGGCTCGACTCCCGCGCCCGCACCCGAGCCGATCTTGCGCAGGCGCATCGACTCGTAGCCGCTGTGAACGATCCGGCGGTCATCGAAAAGATTGTCCACCGATCCGCTCAGCGACAGATAGCGGGCCCCGAGACGGAACGTCTTGCTGGCGAACAGTCCGACCGTCGCGGCCCCGGGAAAACGCTCCTGCCCCGTCAGCGTCCCGACCGCCTCGGGCGAGGCCGCCCGGTCCCACACGCGCCGCATCCGGTACAGCGGGCTCGGCGACACGTAATGCTCTCCCGCATAGGCCGCCGAGGCGGAAAGAGTCCACATCCCCGCGCCCTCGTAGCGCAGCTCGGCCGCAGCCACGCGACGCGGCGAACCGCCCAGATCGAGCCCCCGGAGCAGCGTGCGCGAGCGATCCGAGATTACGTGCCCGTCCTTGTCGGAGCGGATCACAACGGCCGGGTCGTTACGATAAACGGCCCGCGACTCGGCCGCAGCCACACGGAACGCCAGCCGCGAAGCGAGCCGGAACTCGGCGCCGAGTTCCGCCCCGGCGTAAAGCCGTCCGATTTGCGACAGCATCATATCCGAGTAAACCGAGGCCAGATCGTCGTAATAGCGCCTGACCTGCGTCCCGTCCGAACACAGCGTCCCGTACAGGCTCAGCGTCAGCGACACGCTCCCTGCGTCGAGCCGGTAGCCGAGTTCGCCGCTCAGGAAACGTTCCTGACCGACCCCGGGAACCGTCTCGTTGCGATAGCGGGGCGACACGAACGCGTCGCCGGCCAGCGGCGCCCGCCGGCCGCAGGCCAGATCGAGCGCCAGACCGTGACGGGGCGAAAAACGGTATCCGACGCCCGCCTTGACCGTCCAGTCGGTGAAGCGCAACGGCTCGGAACGGCCGAACGAAGCCCGCCCGGCATACAGCTCCTTTTCATAGCGCCCGTTGCGCGAGAATCCGATCCGGGCCGCCTGCAAACCGGCGTATCCGCTCCAGCGGGGCCGGTTACGGCGGCGCAGCCGTACGAGCAGCCAGCACTCCAAGCGCATGTAATCGAGATCGTAAAAATAGCCGTAAGCCTCGCCTTCGGCGACCCGGCGGCCGGGACGACGCAGATCGTTTTGCAAACGGTCGCCGAAATAGCGGTCGTCGATCAGATAGGGATCGATGTCGGTCAGATAGGCCGCGCCGAGCAGATCGTCGAGCCGGCGAAAGCAGGTCGTCCGGCCCGCATGCCCCCGCAGTCCGCCCGTCAGGCTCACCCATGTCGACGGATCGTAAGCAAAACTGGACACGAGCTGCACGCTCTTGCGGCGGCTGACGTCGCTGGCCACGACATAGGCGGCCGACGAATCGCCCCGCAGGTCATTGGCCCGATAAAGTTCCTCCCAATCGATCTGCGTCACGAGCGGATCTCCGCCCGTCCATGCCTCGCGCACCGTTTCGGCCGCTTCCGGATTGTCGAGGAAACCGGGGAGATAGCGGTAATAGTCCGGCTGCGGACTGGAAGCATCGTACCAGTCGGACGAGCTGAGCGACGAATGTCCCCACGCGCCGGCGAGCGTCGTCGTCAGCCGCCAGGGCGAGTCCGGCGGATCGAACCGCCATGTGAGCAGAGCCAGCGGACAACGGTCGACGCTCACGCGCGAGGAGCGCGTCCGACCGCGCTGTACGCCCCATGCCGGGTTGTAAAGCGGATCGCCCGTCAGCGAGAAGGCCTCGGCTACCGTCGCACTGCGAAGCCCCCGCTCGGAAGGAGCCTCGACGAACGACGCCGTCAGCGAATGACGCTCGCCCCAACGTTTGGCGACCGCCGCATAGACGGTCCAATCGTCGGAATAGACGCCCCGGATGCGGGCGTCGTGTCCCCAACGGCGCGACACGGCCGCAGAAACGGCCCAGCCTCCGCGCATGAGCCCGGTGCTTCCGCCGACACGCAGGCCGTAGCGAAACCTGCGTTCGGCAAACATCCACCCGAAGCGCCCGCCCCGCACGTCGGCCGCAGGATCGGCCTCGAACTCGCCGAGTCCCGCTTCGGCGCCGAGTGCGAAAGTACCGGGAAGCACGCCGCCCCACACCGAGCCGAACACGCGCGCCTCCCGGAGAGCCGTCATCGCGCCCCAACGCACCGCCCCCGTCGCAGGATCGGCCAGATCGACCCCGGCAAGCAGAAAGCGACTGCGGCTACGGTCGTAACCGCGCGGTGCATAGCGTACGAAAGAAAAACGGAAACGGGACAAGGCCTCCCATGAATCGTCGTATGCGGCCAATAGTCCGCTGAGCAAGGCATCGGTCTCTTCGACGCTCCACTCGCGCAACGCGTCGGGCGCCGGTCCCGAATCGTCGGCCGAGGCGCCGCCCTGACCGCGAAGGCCGGCCGTCGCGGCCAGCAGCGCGACAAGCGACAGGATCGTTTTCATTTGTCGGGTGATTCGTGATCGGGAACGCTCCCTGCCCGGACGGAAACCCGCCGGCCTGCGCCCGTATTCCGCACCGGATGTCCGGCGTATGCCGGACGCGGACCCGGCTTTCCCCGCAACAAGCAAACGCTCCTTTTTCGTTTTGTACAAATATAGCAAAAACAGGCTAACAAGCAAGAAATCAACGTAAAAATTCCATCCCCGATTACGTCGCCGACCGAGACCGGAATGTCGGTTTTCCGGAGACCGCGCATCCGAAAACCGCAACAATTCTACCCGCGACGACGAACGGGCATAAAATTCGTCTGAAGAATCGCCTTTTGATTCGCAAGAAAAACCACTGAAAATATTACGAAATATCACCCGACAAGGTCGATTTATTTCTAAAAGTATCGAACGGACCTTCCGGACCTACGATACGTTCCGACCGAAATACGCACATCGGCCGTCCGTTACAATTTTTTAATTATCTTTGCATGTAGAATCAACGCACCGTGCGATTCCGATTCGATTTAGTCAAATCGGACTCACCCAGGAGTTACGGTCGTTGAGAAAAAGTTCATGCATCGAACACAAAGTCGAAATCCGAGGTCTATTATTTCCTTATCATTATCTTAAATAACATTTTCTATGAAAAAACTGTTCTATTTCGCATGCGCCAGCCTGCTGGCTTTGGGCACCGTCTCGTGCGACGACGACGATGAAGCGCCGGTACGCTCGCTGAGCGCCACTCCGGGAACCCTGACTTTCACGGCGACTCCCGACACCCCCAAGACGATCGATGTCAAGGCCGAGAACGTCAGCTGGAAAGCGACGACCGAGGCGGGCTGGCTGACCCTCAAAAACGCGGAAGGCACGGCCGACGGCACGATCACGGTCGAAGCACAGAGCAATACGACGACCGACCCGCAGAACGCCACGATCGTCATCAAGGCCGAGGGAGTCGACGACGTAACGATCACCGTTACCCAGGATGCCGGCGAGCCCGCGATTACCGAACCGGCCATTATCTGGGACAGAAGCTCGCGCTCGCGGATGAATCTCCAAGGCGACGTGAAAACGGTATCCGTTTTCGGCAACCATCTGGACGACACGTTCATCTACAACCTGACATTCGACGATAACGGCATGCTCTCGTCCTACGACAGAATGTACGGCTCGACGACGGTCCACTTCACGCTCACCTACGACGGAGAGAACCGCCTGACGAAGATCGCGACGGACGAGTTCGCCATCGATTTGGGCTACGCCGATCACGGGAAATACGTCAGCACGGATAAATTATTCACCAAACTCTGCTGGTCTCTCAATACGAATTTCAAACTCT
>ENA-UESG01002272-UESG01002272.1-human-gut-metagenome-genome-assembly--contig:-NODE-2272-length-10127-cov-4.498109_pt1 | contig 10127 bp, 8 predicted proteins | sample MGYA00243002_ERZ508003 | MGnify/ENA primary metagenome ERZ508003 (study PRJEB26167, sample SAMN06115514) | human gut metagenome | host: Homo sapiens | place: China:Shanxi | collected 2015-12-02... | reverse complement strand
TTCATGTTCAGACTGGCTAGGCTATACGCTTAAAAGAAAGATTACCAACCAGGAAAATCCGCTGACCCCTAATTCCGGCTCAGTTGTAATTCTTGGGGGATTAACATTTATTAATTTCCCTTTATACTTCATTACCGTGCCTTTTGTTTCATTTGCTGCTTTTATGCTGTTTTCTCCGGGAACGTTTTTGTTGTACACCTGATAACTTACGCTGTCGTCTCCCTTGGCATTGTATTTTTTATATTTTTTGCCCTGACTTTTCATAATATATGTTCTGGCACAAACTGCCTGTGCCTTAAGGGCTTCTTTTGGCGATTCTTCCCCTATTTCGCTGGAAATTACCGCTGCAACATAATCTTCCATACCAACCTGATTAACTAACACAAGACCACTGCTTTCTTTATATATGTAGAAAATCCCCTTATAACTTTGCATATTCGTTTCATCTTTCAGTATTGACATTTCACCTTTAGGCTCCACTTTTATAACATTGCTTTGTTTAAAATATTTACTGCCTGTTCCAATATCAATCTGCTTCTTTATGCTCTTTTTATTCTTAAAATTTTCTCCAAAATATATGTTTAATACTGATGCCTTGGCTACAAATTTTGAATAGTGCATTGTGATATAATTATTATTTAGAATAACAATTCTAACTGTGTTGTCTTTTTTGCTTTCTTCATTGGTTGTTGTCTCTGCTTCTGTTTTTATTTCAGTAATATTTTCGCTATTGACCGCCTGCAGGGACTTTTCTCCTGAATCATATTCAGGAATATACTCTACCTGATTAACTTTAAAAATAACCGCTGACAAAAACACTGCCACAAAAATACATACTGCTAGTTTTAATTTCATACTTCCCCCATTATTTTTTCTGATAAGATTTCTCAGAAAAAAAACGTAGTATAAAAAAATATACTACGTTTCTCATCTGTTATAATCGTTTCTCGCACATTCAAGTCATGCTTCGCATAAGGTGCTCGAAATCATAATCAATCACTTCGTGATTGGTTATAAAATATGTACCTGAAATGCCGGCCTGCGTTTTGAGTCCTAGCAAACGCCAGGTGGGCAACCGCATCTAAAGTTCTGCCTTCCACCTGATAATGAGGCTTGACATCCCTTTAGAGATTAGGAATCCCTTTATTCAAACTGTAGGTTCAAAATAGGCAGGATTCACGAACATTTCAGGTCAAAATAATTAATAAATATTAATTATTTTGATAATGTAATTATAGTTTATCATTGCAATTTTTGCAATCACTTTTCGTTTACATTTTATGATTATTTTTTCTTTATGATGTTGTTTTTGTCTTTAAAAATATGTCCTTCAGGAATAACTCCACGAACACTTGATAATGGATAAACATTACAGTGTCTTCCGATTACTGTTCCCGGATTTAATACTGAATTACAACCAACTTCTACATAGTCTCCAAGCATTGCACCGAACTTTTTAAGTCCTGTTTCAATCTGCTCATCGCCGTTCTTTACTACTACTAATGTTTTGTCTGATTTTACATTAGATGTAATTGAACCTGCTCCCATATGAGAATGTGTTCCAAGTATACTGTCACCAACATAGTTGTAATGTGGAACCTGTACTGTATTAAATAAAACAACGTTCTTTAATTCTGTAGAATTTCCAACTACACAGTTCTTCCCAACAATTGCCTTTCCTCTAACGAAAGCTGATGGTCTTATTTCTGTGTCAGCGTCAACAATCAAAGGACCTGTTAAGCTTGCTGTTGGAGCAATCTTAACTGTTTTGTGAACCCAGATGTTATCTTCAATCTGATTAAATTCATCCTTTGGAAGTGTTGGTCCAAGTTTCATAATAAAGTCTCCAATATCAGCTAAAACTTCCCATGGGTATGTTTTTCCTTCAAATAATTTCGCAGCTATTGTTTCATTTAAATCATATAAATCCTTTATTGTATACATTTGGTTTTCTCCTTTATTCTACTGTTACGGATTTTGCAAGGTTTCTAGGCTTATCTACGTTTAATCCCTTAAGTACTGTTGTGTAATATGCAATTAACTGTAAAGGAATTACTGTTAACATAGGCATTAAAACATCTTCCATTGCAGGTACTTCGATAGCTTCATCGATTACGCCCTCACTAAATTCTGTTCCTTCCTTACATACGGCAATTGTAAATGCTCCTCTTGACTTAACTTCAACAATGTTGCTTACTGTCTTTTCTAATAATTCTGTTTGAGTAGCTACGCCGATTACTGGCATTCCATCTTCTACTAATGATATTGTTCCATGCTTTAATTCACCTGCTGCATATGATTCTGAATGAATGTATGAAATCTCTTTTAACTTAAGTGAACCTTCCATACTTAATGCATAGTCTAAACCTCTACCAATGTATAATAAGCTCTGTGCTGTAATTAACTTACTTGAAACATATTTACATTTCTTTTCACATTCCATTGTTTTTTCAATAATGTCAGGGATTTCAGCAAGCTTAGCTGTTAATCTCTTACATTCATTTTCATCAATGTGTCCTTTTGCATATGCCATTTCAAATGCAAGAAGGTACATTACTGACATCTGTACTGAAAATGCCTTAGTTGAAGCAACCGAAATTTCAGGACCTGCATGTGTATAAAGAACCATATCTGATTCTCTTGCAATCGATGAGCCCTTAACGTTAACAACTGATAAAACCTTGGCACCTTTATCGTGTGCAAGATGAAGTGCTGCCTTAGTATCTGCTGTTTCACCTGACTGTGAAACTACAATAACTAAATCTTCAGGTGTTATAATTGGATCTCTGTATCTAAATTCAGATGCAATATCTACTGTTACTTCTGTTCTTGCAAGCTTTTCGATTACGTATTTTCCAACCATACCGGCATGCATTGCTGTACCACAGGCTACAATAAATAACTTTCTGTAATTCTTTAAAGCTTCTAATGTTAAACCACATTCTGAAAGGTCTGGCATTCCATTTACAATTCTTGGTGTGATTGTTGTCTTTACTGCGTTAGGCTGTTCATGAATCTCTTTTAACATAAAATGTTCATATCCGCCTTTTTCTGCAGCATCCATATCAAGGTTAGAAACCTGAACTTCTTTCTTGATAGGTAATTTATGCATATCACAGAACTCAACTCTGTCTGACTTAATTGTTGCAATTTCGTTTTCTTCTAAAAGATAGTAATTTCTTGTATATTTCAAAATTGCAGGTACGTCTGATGCAATAAAGTTCTCTTCGTCACCGGCACCGATTATAAGTGGGCTATCTTTTCTTACTGCAAAAATCCTGTCAGGAAAATCTTTAAATACAATACCAAGTGCATATGCTCCTCTTACATCTTTAAGAGTCTTGATAATTGCATCTACAGGATCACCTTCGTAATAATAATCTAATAATTTAGCTACTGTTTCTGTATCTGTTTCACTAATAAATGTGTATCCCTTCTCAATAAGGAAATTCTTAATATCTTTGTAGTTTTCAATAATACCATTGTGTACAATTGATACTCTCTTATTTCCATGAGGATGTGAGTTAATATCTGATGGTTCACCATGAGTTGCCCATCTTGTATGACCGATACCACAATGTCCCATTGGCTTGTGTTCAGCTACTTTCTCTCTTAAGTTCTTTAACTCGCCTTTAGCCTTTTCTACTGTTATTTCTCCATTTTCAAATACGGCAATACCTGCTGAGTCATATCCTCTATACTCTAACTTAGATAATGAATCTAATAAAACGTCTGTACAGTCTCTTTCACCTACATAACCTACTATTCCACACATTACTTATTGTTCCTCCTATAAAATTGCGACACATAATTATAATAATTAGTCATCTGACCTGCGTTATTTAAATTAATAACGTTATTAAATCTGCCCCTGATAAAATCATCCAGCTTTTTCATATATTCCTCTGACGTTATTTTTCCTTCCGCTACCTGGGTAAGCCCAAGTTCCCAACTGGCTGTCAATTCAGGATTAAGCAATGATTTAATTGAACCGTGAACTACTCCAAAAATCATTTCTCCCAACTGAGTCGGAGTAATTACCTGTGTCTTCTTATTTAATGATATGTACTTAATGTTCACCAGTTTCTTTATTATTTCTGCTCTTGTTGCGCTGGTTCCGATTCCCGAGCCTTTAATCTGTGCTCTCAAATCTTCATCTTCAATAAGCTGACCTGCATTCTCCATGGCAAGAATAATCGAACCTGATGTGTACCTTTTAGGTGGCGTTGTCTCACCTTCTTTTATACTCATCTCATTAACGGTAATTTTACCACCTTTGGGCATATTATACAACAATTTAAAAAATTCTTCATCTAATTCTGCCTCTTCGTTGATAATATTTTCATTTTCGAGCTCTTCTTTAGCTTTTTCTTCATTAGTTTTTTTGTCTGATTTATTGTCTGTCTTATTGTCGGTAGCTTTCTTTTTGCTAGGAACTCCTGCTATTTCAAGATAACCTTTTTGAGCCAAAATCTTAAAGTTAGATGAAAAGTGTTCTGTAGTTGTTGTTCCATCACTAAATGTTGCCGGCATAACTCCTACCAAAGTAGCTTTTTTGTATATTGCCGGTGGATAGAATATGCTTAAGAAACGTCTCACTATAAGCATATACACTTTCTGATTAATTGGTTTCTGCTTAGCCAAACCGTTTAATCCCTGACCTGTCGGTATTATGGCATAATGATCTGTTATCTTTTTGTCATCTACATATTTAGTCTTTGCAAGGTTCTTGTAGGACTGTTGCTTTAAAATATTCTGTGCAAAAACGCTGCATGGCTGATAATATTGCAAGCCCGAAATATTTTTGCTTATCTCCTTTGCAACTGCCGTTGAAAGAACTCTGGCATCTGTTCTTGGGTAAGTTACAAGCTTGCTTTCGTACAACTGCTGCACTACATTTAATGTTTCATCAGGACTAATCTTAAACATCTTTGAACAGTCATTTTGAAGTTCCGCTAAGTTGTATAACAACGGTGCCTGTTTTTTTTCATCCTTCATAGTGATGGACTTAATAGTCATTTCTAATGGATATTTTTCAATGTTCATATCACCAGTATTTTCCGAATTGTTTCCTACTGCACTGTTTGTTACATTATTACTTGTATCGTCTGATGCAATATTTGTGGAATTGTTGTTTGTTGCTATTTCGTCATTGCTATTGGCTGGTCCATTTTCCTCTAAAGCTCTTATCAGTGCCTGGGCTGTTGTTTTTTCTTTAAATCCGTTTTCTTTATACAAAAGTGGAGATTCAAAGAATTTTGATGTTTTCTGTGATTTCCATTCTGTATCTATTTTTCGTCCGTGTATATCAGTCTTTGCCATAACTCTATAGAAAGGTGTTTTTTCGAAACCTCTTATTTCACGCTCTCTATTGCATACCATTCCAAGAACGCAGGTCATTACTCTACCAACATTAATTGACTTCCACTCTCCCTTTAAATAATTGGTTATGGAATTTCCATATTTTAAGGTTAAGAGTCTTGAAAAATTAATTCCCATCAAATAATCTTCTTTTGCTCTAAGATATGCTGCGTCAGAAAGATTGTCATATTCCTTTAGGTCTTTTGCCTCTTTTATTCCACGAAGAATTTCTTCCTCAGTCTGGGAATCAATCCATACTCGCTTCTCTTTTTTGCCTTTAACTCCCGCTTCCTGGGCAACTAATCTATATATGTATTCTCCCTCTCGTCCCGAGTCGGTACAAACATATATTGTGTCCACGTCATCACGGTTCAAAATCTCTTTTACTATATTAAATTGTTTTTTTACCCCGGGAATCACCTCATACTTCCATTGTCCCTGAGGTATAAATGGCAAATCTCTAAGATTCCATTTTTTGTATTTTTCATCATAACATTCCGGATAACTCATTGTTACAAGATGACCAACGCACCATGTAACTATGGCATTTTCACTTTCCATGTATCCGTCTCTCCTAGTTGTCTTTAGCTTTAATGCCTTGGCAAACTCTGCTGCCACACTAGGTTTTTCTGCAATAAATACTGCTTTCATACAGCTCTCCTATGTTCTATTTGCTGATTTCGTTTTTATGTACATTTGGATTTGTTTTTTGTTTGATTTACTATATACATTTTTTATTTTGCTTTTTCTATAAGTTTTATTTGCTGATTTCGTCTAATGTTTTAGTGTAGGCTGGAAGAAACATTTCAATAAATTTCTCAATTTCTTCCATATGCATTTCATCCAAAGCCTTCTTTATTGTTTCCTCAGCTTTTGCAAAATCAGTGTTTCCTGTATTTCTTTCTTCTATGCACTTAATATATGCAGACATCTTATCTGCTGCCTTTACATATTTCCAATTAATGTCATCATTCTCAATTAATATGTCTTCATATGCATTCTGCATTTCTTCCGGCAACTCTGAAATCAACTGGCAGGCCGCCACATTTTCAACCTTCTTGTATGCATCTCTTATTTCAGGTGCATAATACTTAATCGGTGTTGGCAAATCCCCTGTTATAATCTCTGTTGTGTCATGCATAATTCCAAGCATTGCTATATGCTCAGCATCCAACTCTTTTCCAAAATAAGCATTACCTATAACTGCCAAAGCATGAGCTATAATAGCAACTTCCAAGCTATGCTCCGCAATATTTTCAGTTTTTGTATTTCGCATCAATCCCCAGCGATTGATGTATTTCATTCTGGCTAACATACCAAAGAAATTATTCATTGTGTAACTCCTATTCTTCTGTGTGATATCTATTATCTATGGATTATCTATTATCTGTGAATTATCTATTATCTGTGAATTATCTATTATCTGTGTGTTTTCCATATATTTCATATATAGATTTCTGTAAATTCTTCAATCTAATAACTTCAACAATGATACCTTACATTGTGTCCGCTAAAATTTAATATAACTTTTATATTATAGCAAACTTTTAGTAATAATGCTAATATTTGAGTGTGATAAATGTTTGTTATTGAGTTTTTATTTTTTACCACCACAGCCTAACGCCATGGTGGTACATTCTTTAAAACAAGTTTTTTATCAACTTCCGATGCTCAATTATGACTACTTATACACCTACTTACGCAACCACTCATACAATTACTCATCTCTTTAATCATCGGGACAAATCTACTTATTACTTTCCCTATCAACCAGCTCATACAATTTCTTCATTGCATCTTTCAGCCCGCCGATTTCATCAATTATGCCTTCCTTAACTGTTTGCTTTCCAACAAGAATGCTACCTACATCTTTTGTTAATATTTCTGTTTCATTCATTAATTCTGAAAATCTGTTTTCACGAATGTGACAGTGATTGATTACAAAATCATTTATTCTTTCCTGTATTTTTTTGAAATATTCGTAGGTCTGCGGCACTCCTATAAACATACCATTCATTCTTACCGGATGTATTACCATTGTTCCTGTTGGCACAATAAATGAATAATCAGCGGATACCGCTAACGGCACTCCTATTGAATGACTTCCTCCAAGTACAAGTGAAACTGTTGGTTTACTTAGACTTGCAATCATTTCCGCAATGGCAAGTCCGCATTCCACATCTCCACCAACTGTATTTAATATAATCAGCAAGCCATCTATATCCTGATCGTCTTCGATTTTTGCAAGCATTGGCAAGATGTGTTCATATTTGGTAGCCTTAGTACCTGATGCCACATTTTCGTGCCCCTCTATTTCTCCGATTATGCTTAACAAAAATATATTCTTGTGATTATTATTATGATCAAGTTTTACCTGACCATATTCTTTAATTTCATCCATAAAAAAACCTCCATACTACTCTTTATGTAGTATGGAAGCTTTTTCAAAAAATATTATAAGAGATTATTTATTATACTCCTCTACGATTTCATCATAGCTTAGCTTTCCACCAAACAAATCAAGTGAACTGCCAATTGTAAAATCCAGATTGCCCTGTGAAATTTCAGCAAACTTTTCAATCTGTTCTTTTGAACCTATTCCTCCGGCATATGTTATTGGAATGTCTGTAAACTTAGACAACATTTCTACCAGTTCTTCTTCCATTCCGCCTGATTTGCCTTCCACATCAACGCCGTGTACAAGAAATTCATCACAATATTCAGACAACTTCTTTAATGTTTCAAGGTTTACCACTTCATCAGTAAACTTCTGCCATCTGTCTGTAACTATATAATATTGCCCGTCTTTCTTTCGACAACTTAAATCCAAAACAATATGTTCTTTTCCAACAGCTTTTACAAGGCTTTTAAGGTTGCCATAATTAACTCTTCCGTCTTTAAAAACAAAAGATGTTACTATTACGTGAGTCGCACCAGCTCTTATGTAGTCGTCTGCATTAATTGCCGTAACGCCACCGCCTATCTGCATTCCATTAGGATATGCCTTAAGTGCAGCCAATGCCTGCTTTTTTGATTCCTTAAAGAACTCAGAACCTCCGGCATTTAAAATTATAATATGACCGCCTTTTATCCCATCTTTTTTGTAAAGATTAGCATAATAGGCTGCATCTTTTTCTGATACAAAATTTTCATCTGCCTGATTTCCTTTATCCTTAAGGCTTCCGCCTACTAACTGTTTTACTTTTCCATTGTGTATGTCTATACACGGTCTGAATTTCATAATCTATGCTCCTTGATTAGTAACTTATAATTTAGATTTTCTTATGATAACGCTCCTGGCAAGAGTTTATAATCAAATTCTTTAATTTTATGCATTTAGTGCCTGCTCTAAATCTGCGATTATATCTTCTGCATCTTCAATTCCTACAGAAAATCTAATTAAATCAGGCTGTACACCTGCTTCGATTAACTGCTCGTCTGTCATCTGTCTGTGAGTATGACTTGCCGGATGAAGTACGCATGAACGTGCATCTGCTACGTGTGTAACAATTGCCACGAATTTAAGGTTGTCCATAAACTTAATTGACGCTTCACGTCCACCCTTAATTCCAAATGTTAATACTCCACAAGTTCCGTTAGGCATATATTTCTGTGCCAAATCGTAGTATTTGTCTCCTTCAAGTCCCGGATAGTTAACCCAAGCCACCTTGTCATTATTCTTAAGCCACTTAGCTACCTTTAATGCATTTTCGCAATGTTTAGGCATTCTAAGGTGTAATGTTTCAAGTCCTACATTAAGCAGGAATGAGTTCATTGGTGCTGGAATTGAGCCTAAATCTCTCATTACCTGTGCTGTAGCTTTTGTAATATATCCTGCCTTACCGAATTTTTCTGCATAAACAATTCCATGATATGAATCATCCGGTTCAGTCATTCCAGGAAACTTGTCTGCGTGTGCTTTCCAGTCAAAATTGCCACTGTCTACAATTGCTCCGCCTACTGCCATAGCATGACCATCCATATATTTTGTAGTTGAATGTGTAACAATGTCAACTCCATATTCAAAAGGTCTGCAATTAATAGGTGTTGGGAAAGTATTGTCAACAATAAGTGGCACTCCATGAGCGTGGGCTGCCTTGCTGAATTTTTCAAAATCAAATACAACAAGAGACGGATTTGAAATTGATTCTCCAAAAACACATTTTGTATTTGGTCTGAACTCTTTTTCCAAATCTTCCGGTGAAATATCAGGATCAACAAATGTTACATCTATTCCCATCTTCTTCATTGTTACTCCAAAAAGATTAAAGGTTCCTCCGTAAACATTTGAAGAGCAGATAAAATGATCTCCCGCTTCACAAATATTAAATACAGCGTAAAAATTAGCTGCCTGACCTGAAGATGTAAGCATAGCTGCCGCACCACCTTCAAGTTCACAAATCTTTGATGCCACCGCATCGTTAGTTGGGTTCTGTAATCTTGTGTAGAAATATCCGCTGTCTTCTAAATCGAATAGTCTTCCCATCTGTTCAGATGTGTCATACTTAAAAGTTGTACTCTGGTAAATTGGAAGAACTCTTGGCTCTCCCTTAGTTGGCTTCCATCCACCCTGAACACAAATTGTACCTTTGTTGTTTTCCATTTTTTTGCTCCTTAAATAAATATCTTTTTTTATTATATAAATATAATTGCAAGAGCTAAATTTTCATTAATTCATGCTTGCAATCCTTTAACCGGAACATTTATTCCGGTTTATAATCTTTTAATAAAATATGACTTGTGATACTGCATATGGCAAATAGAAT
>ENA-UESG01002268-UESG01002268.1-human-gut-metagenome-genome-assembly--contig:-NODE-2268-length-10146-cov-16.263283_pt1 | contig 10146 bp, 7 predicted proteins | sample MGYA00243002_ERZ508003 | MGnify/ENA primary metagenome ERZ508003 (study PRJEB26167, sample SAMN06115514) | human gut metagenome | host: Homo sapiens | place: China:Shanxi | collected 2015-12-02... | reverse complement strand
TTGATGGTGTGTACACGTTCCGATTTGATGGCATAGTTTGTCAGAAGTTCATCTTTCTTTTCAAGCAGTTGTTCGTTGGTCAGATTCAGGTTTTCCAATTCCGAAAGTTGTCCGGCGATGTCCGGAAGCACGAATAATGTCGGGTCTTCAGAGTTACCGGTAATCAGGTCTACACCCTTATCTGTCAGGTCTACGCTATTCAGTTTTTCGTCGATTACGAAGTACAGCGGATCAGTCACTTCATGCATACGCTTGTTGTTCTGTTCCATGTAGATCTCTTCCGTCTTGAGCATACCTGCCTTGATACCCTGTTCACTAAGGAACTTAATCAAAGCCTTGTTTTTCGGCAATGCCTTGTGGCTGCGGTATAAAGCGAGGAATCCTTCTTCCACCTCTTTCTTATCGTTGGATGCGATCAGTTTCTTTGCTTCGGAGAGATATTTGGTAGCCAATACTTTCTGTGCTTCTACCAGACGTTCTACTAACGGACGGAGTTGCTCGAACAATTGGTCGTCGCCTTTCGGTACAGGACCGGAGATAATCAACGGAGTACGGGCGTCGTCAATCAATACCGAGTCGACCTCATCGACGATGGCATAATTGTGCTGACGTTGTACAAGGTCTTTCGGGCTGATAGCCATGTTGTCACGCAGGTAGTCGAAACCGAATTCATTGTTTGTACCAAAAGTGATATCTGCCAGATATGCCTGACGACGTGCGTCGGAGTTCGGCTGATGACGGTCGATACAATCTACGCTCAAACCGTGGAACATATAAAGAGGACCCATCCATTCGGAGTCACGTTTGGCGAGGTAATCATTCACGGTAACTACGTGTACGCCGTTTCCGGTCAATGCGTTGAGGAATACCGGGAGTGTAGCTACCAATGTTTTACCTTCACCGGTTGCCATTTCCGCAATCTTACCTTTATGCAGAACGACACCACCAAAGAGCTGTACATCGTAGTGAACCATGTTCCACAATGTGTCGTTACCACCGGCTACCCAGTGATTCTGATAGATGGCCTTGTCGCCTTCGATGCGTACGAAATCTTTTGTAGCAGCCAGTTGACGGTCGAAGTCGGTAGCAGTTACAACGATTTCTTCATTTTCTGTAAAACGTTTGGCAGTAGCCTTTACGATAGAAAAAGCAACAGGCAGTACTTCGTCCAGTGCTTTTTCATATTTTTCCAGAATTTCTTTTTCTGTCTTATCGATTTGTACGAAGACTTCTTCGCGGTCTTCCAGTTCGAGAGTTTCAATGCTTGCCTTCAACTCTTCCACTTTCGCACGTTCAGCAGTAGCCGATTCATGGATATATTTTTTGAGTTCTTCCGTTTTGGCACGGAGGGCGTCGTTGTCTAGTTTTTCAATCTCCGGGTAAGCAGCTTTGATCTTTTCCACCCAGGGCTTGATTTCTTTCATGTCTCGTGTGGATTTGTTTCCGAAAACCGAGCTTAAAAATTCATTAAATCCCATGTTATATTATTTAGTTTATTATTTATCTTTTTCTGCACCACAGATTCCACGGATTTACACAGATTTTTTCATATAGAACACGGATCTTTCTTTTTAATCTGTGTGAATCTGTGGGATTTGTGGCGAATAATCTCCGCAAAGTTACATTAAAATGCTGATTTATTTATGTTTTGCTCCCTGTTTTTGTGAGTAAATTTTTACCGCAGGTCGGTAATAGGAGCAGAAGTACAGGCGTTGGGAGCCCGGATACGCATAAAATGTGCCAGTGTAGGCGCAATATGGTCAATGGTTACAGGTGTCTGGATAATGGCCGGTTTCACGGAATGTCCCATGAAAATCAGCGGTGAGGGAATATAGGAATGACGTACCACTTTATTGTCTCCGCCGTTCTCGTTGACGATAGTCCATCCGGGGAGGACGTCGATTACGAGGTCACCCGAACGTTTGCGGTGGTAGCCGTTACGTATTTTGTAGATTTCCGGAGTCCATGAACCCAGCAATAGCCGGTTAGCCGAATAGGCTTCGTTCACTCCGCTGAACTGCATCAGGAATTCTGCTGACTTTTGTTGGATCTCTGCCAGATTCAGTTCTTTCTTTTCCAATAACTTATGATTCAGATAAATCTGCTGGTTATGGTGAGCTTCCACATACTTTCCTTCGCCATACGTAGCCATCAGGTACATATTCAATAGAGCCGCACAACGGTTGAGGTAAAACTCTCCGCCGGGCACTTTGTACAATCCCGAATCAGGCGATTCGCTGTCTATATATCCGGTGGAAGTGACGAAAATAAGTACATTTTGTAGTCCTACTTTCTTATCAAGAACTTCGAGCAGGTCGGCAATGCTGCGGTCAAGACGCACGTAGGTGTCTTGTATTTCCATAGCACATTCCTGTACGGATTTGTGCGCATAGTTTCCAGCATAATAAGTGAGTGCCAATAAGTCAGTAATGTCATCCATGCCGATGGAGCTTTTGTTCAATGCTTCTTCGGCAAGCGCATTCACTTCATCATTCACAAAAGGGCTGGCGATGAAGCGGCGGTATTTATTACTGCGGTCATCATCAAATTTATATTTGAAGAGCATATCCCGCCAATCTGGCAGGAAAGTGTACATGCCCCGGGGAAATATGGGTTCCCATGTCATACCGGCAATACGGAAATCGATCGCTTGACGGTCGTTATATTGGCTTGCCCACCACGGAAACTCTCCATAATAGGTGGTTCCACTCCATTTTCCGGTGTTGGGATTGAGCCAGAAAGCAGCGTTTCCGGCATGTCCGGCTGCAAAAAGTGCGGCATCGCAATCAGGTGCAATGGCATATACGAGTCCTTTGCCTTGTGTCGCTATTTTCAGCTCGTCGGCAATGGTTGAAGTCAGTAGTTTGGTGGGGGCGACAGTCTGGTCGGTGTAATACCCCATAAATGCCGTGTCGTCTGTGCTGTTGACGGGGCGAAGGGTAGAGGCATCCATCCAGCGTTGAGAAATAATTCCGTTCATGGAAGGCGTCGTACCGCTATAAATAGCCGCTATGGCAGAAGCGCGGTCTATACCGCAGAAGGTATATTCGGCGTTATGGAACACTCTTCCCTCTTTCCAAAGACGTTTGAAGCCTTTCTCGCCGTAGAGTGACGAAAACGCTTCCAGATAGTCCGTACGCAATTGGTCGATAGTCAGCCCTACCACTAATTTAGGGGCGGAAGGCAGTGACTGGGCTTGTAGCCCGGTGAAAGTCAGTACGGTGATGAGGGAAGTTAGTAGTCCTTTCATTATTTCTTTTTAGATGTCACAATCAGATTGCTTGCTGAACGTATCAGCAAAACGAGTGCCAAAGGTACAACAGCAAAGTCAAATCTTTGCGGAATTACAGGAAAAAGCACTGTAAAAAGTGTTAAAACTGCCAGATTCAGGGTTAAATACCAACATTTCTTCCCTTTTCGGACACAATATATAATGTATGGCAAGAAAAGAAGTTGTCCCGGATGGAATACCAATAATAGGAAATTGGAGCTGACTGCCGGGTGTTGGGAGAAGAGCGCGAGAAATGCAAGGACACATCCCACAATACCTGCTATCCCAAAAAGGAAGAGGTCGATTCCCCATAATCCGGTTCTCCGGCGGATTCCATAGATGGTGGCGGCGGTTGTCAATATAAATAAGAGTAAGGTGCATTGAAGCGGAGTAGGCATCCAGCCGCTTTCATCCGGTTCGGGAGTGGCATCGACTACCAGCTCGTTGGCCGTTATGAGTGGACGCTGGATAGAATCGCTTTTAATTTGTGCACCGTCGAAAGCATCCATCAGGTAGAAAGGGGCAAACATCATCTGACGTTGTGTGATGGGCTGGTCGGCTTCACTTCCGATACAGAGATCAATGCCGAAACGTGCCCATGGATGTCCTTTGCAATACTGATGTACAATGTCGCGGAAAGTGAGGGAGCCATCCTGTGGTTCTGCGGGATAAATCACTTTTCCTGCAATGCTTTCTTCTATCTTGTCCCGGGGGCGGGTAGCACAATTGTCGTAAAAGAAATTGTAACGGTATACCCGGTTTTCCGGACGATAATTTTCTTGTAATAACCGGATTAGTTCTGTCTTTTCTTCATCGGTCAGATTCAGCGTTTGCTGCCATACGCTGCGTCCGAAAAATGCGTATTCAGCTGCAAAACGTTCATAATCCGTTGTTCCCAGTTGGTAGTCTGTTTCTCCGAGCGAGAAGCGGAAGATGAAGTTGGGAGTGTTGAAACTGAACAGTCCGTAGTTGAATACAATGTCAATCCCTTGTGAAGGATTTTCGTAACGGATGGCAGTGTGTCCGAATAGGGAATATATTTCCTCTCCGGGGGCACAAGTCAACAGGCTCAAACGGATGGAGTCGTTGTTGTTGGCAGATGCTTGTCCGGTGGGCAGAAGCAACAGGAAGAAGGAGAGGATGATGTATGAGAAAAACCGTTTCATTAGCTGGTTCGTTTTATTTCGGTGGCAAATATAGAAAGAATAGTTGGATTCGGGAAAACGGAGCCTCTATTTTATCAGAACAGAGGCTCTAATTGGGGTAAACAGAGGCTCTGTTTAGGTGAAATAGAGCCTCTGTTCGGGCGTCAAATCTTTGCGAAATACCGGACACCCTAGTGGACACCCCTGATGGTTGTGTAATGGGCTGTTACTTATGCGGTTATAACGCCTGGAAAAAAGAGGGCGGACACCCTAACGAGCATATATAAATAATAAATATTAATAATCTATATAAATATAGTTCGCTCAACACACTTTTTCTGTGTTCTGTGAATGGAAAAATAAAGATAATTCTCTCTCGATGCTTCAATTTCTCTTTTTTTGCCTTACCTTTGCGCTCGCTAAAGATGAAAATGCATTGAATTTAATTATCGACATAGGAAATACGATGGCAAAGGTGGCTCTCTTCAATGGCGGAGAGATGGTGGAGGTATTAACCGAATCCAATCAGTCGCTGGATTGTTTGAAAGCACTTTGTTCCAAGTATCCGGTTGAGCAGGGGATTGTGGCTACTGTCATAGATTTAAGCGAACGGATACTAGCCGATTTGGCAGCTTTGCCGTTCCCATTGTTGTGGCTCAATCATCAGACTCCGCTTCCGGTTGTCAATCTGTACGAAACTCCTGAAACATTGGGGTACGATCGTATGGCTGCCGCAGTTGGTGCTAATGAGCAATTCCCTCATCGGGATGTGTTGGTTATTGATGCCGGAACTTGCATCACTTATGAATTTATCGACTCAAAAGGTCAGTATCATGGTGGTAATATTTCTCCCGGTATGCAGATGCGTTTTAAAGCACTTCATCAGTTTACGGGGCGTTTGCCTCTGGTGGACACCAATGGGCGCAAACTCCCGATGGGACGGGACACCGAAACGGCTATACGTGCCGGAGTGATGAAAGGGATGGAATACGAAATTTCAGGTTATATTGAGTCTATGAAGCATAAATATCCTGAACTTTTGGTTTTTTTAACGGGCGGAGATGATTTTTCTTTTGATAGCAGCGTAAAAAGTATCATCTTTGCAGATAGATTTTTAGTGTTGAAAGGATTAAATAGAATTTTAAACTATAATAATGGTAGGATTTAAACACACACTTTGTGCGCTTTTGCTCACGATGGTTACCGGAATGGCAATCGCTCAAAATAATACAAACTCTCCTTATACACGATATGGCTATGGCGACTTGTCCGATCAGAGTTTCGGTAACAGCAAGGCGATGGGGGGAATTGCTTTTGGACTTCGGGATGGAGCACAGATCAATCCACTGAATCCTGCTTCGTATACAGCCATTGACTCATTGACATTCCTCTTTGAAGGAGGTGTCAGTCTGCAAAATATGAATATTAGCGGTAGCGGTGTGAAACTGAACGCTAAAAACTCCAGTTTTGACTATCTGGCTATGCAATTCCGTTTGCATCCGAGGATAGCGATGAGTATCGGATTATTGCCGTTCTCCAATGTGGGATATTCAGTGTCGGATAGCAAAGTTGATAATGGAGTCAGTCAAACCCGGAGTTTTACAGGAGATGGGGGATTGCATCAACTTTATGGTGGTATTGGTGTGAAAGTACTTAAGAATCTTTCTCTGGGTGTGAATGCTTCTTATTTTTGGGGAGATATAACACGGACGCGGACTATCATTTATCCCGCGACATCGGAGTCTTACTCTTATATACAGCAGATGGGGGTATCTATTTCAGACTATAAACTGGATTTTGGTACACAATATACATTGGATTTTAATAAGAAGCATTCAATGACAATCGGGGCTGTTTTTTCTCCGAAACATAAACTGAATAATGATTATACAGTAACGACACAGGTTAGTACGACTAATAGCAATAACTTGGATGCTACGTTGGAACTTCCTAATACTTTTGGCGTCGGATTTACATATAACTATGACAAACGCCTGACAGTCGGAGCGGATTATAGTCTGCAGCAGTGGTCAAAAACCAAGTTTGGCGTAAATACATCGGATGATGCTGTACGTGAGGATTTTAATGAAACATACACGTATTGCAACCGTCATAAAGTATCAGTGGGTGCGGAATACATTCCTAATTTGATGGGACGTTCCTATTTATCCCATATTAAATACCGTCTGGGAGCTTATTATACGACTCCGTATTATAAGATCGGCGGCAAAGAGGCTACCCGTGAATATGGCGTAACTGCCGGTTTCGGTCTGCCTGTGCCTCGTTCCCGTTCCATTCTTAGCATCAGCGGACAATTTGTCCGTATCAGTGGACAGGAATCGGCTTTTGTAAATGAAAACATCTTCCGCGTGAGCATCGGATTGACGTTCAACGAACGTTGGTTCTTCAAACGCAGAGTGGAGTAATGAGATGAATGTAAGAAAGAATAGACGACTATATAATAACAACTAAAATTTAGATACAATGAAAATTAAAACGCTTGTGGCTATGTTGCTCCTTTCGGCAGGAGCAACCACTGTGGTAGCACAGGATGCGTCTAACTGTAACTCGAACAGTAGTATCTCGCATGAAGCTGTGCGTGCTGGTAATTTTAAAGATGCGTATACTCCTTGGAAAGCTGTGTTGGAAAACTGTCCGACGCTTCGTTTCTATACCTTTACTGACGGATATAAGATTCTGAAAGGCTTGATGGGACAAATCAAGGATCGGAATAATGCAGATTATCAGAAATATTTTAATGAACTGATGAATACGCATGACTTGCGTATTAAATACACAGATGAGTTTCTAGCTAAAGGTACAAAAGTGTCTTCTGCTGACGAAGCTCTGGGTATCAAAGCAGTAGATTATATCGCTTTTGCTCCGAAGATTGATGTGAACCAGGCTTATCAATGGTTGAGTCAGTCTGTAAATGCAGTGAAAGGCGAATCGGCAGGTGCGACTATCTTCTATTTCCTGCAAATGTCTTTGGATAAACTGAAAACGGATCCGAATCATAAAGAACAGTTCATTCAGGACTATCTGGCTGCTTCTGAATATGTAGACGCTGCTATTGCTGCTGAAGCCAGCGAAGCAAAGAAGAAACCTTTACTGGGTATCAAGGATAACTTAGTGGCTTTGTTTGTAAACAGTGGAACAGCTGATTGCGAATCACTGCAAAACATCTATGGACCGAAAGTAGAAGCTAACCAGACTGACTTGGCTTACTTGAAGAAAGTTATCGACATCATGAAAATGATGAAATGTACTGAAAGCGAAGCTTATTTGCAAGCATCTTACTATGCTTACAAGATGGAACCGACAGCAGAAGCTGCTACCGGATGTGCTTATCAGGCATTTAAGAAAGGTGATATTGACGGTGCTGTGAAATTCTTTGACGAAGCAGTGAACCTGGAAACAGACAATGTGAAGAAAGCTGAAAAAGCATACGCTGCCGCAGCAGTATTGGCTTCTGCCAAAAAGCTGTCTCAAGCAAGAGCATATTGCCAGAAAGCAATTGGTTTTAACGAAAACTACGGTGCTCCATACATCCTGATTGCTAATCTTTATGCAATGAGTCCCAACTGGAGCGACGAACCTGCTTTGAACAAATGTACTTACTTTGCAGTGATTGACAAACTGCAACGTGCAAAACAAGTGGATCCGAGCGTAGCTGAAGAAGCTAACAAATTGATCGGTAGATATTCTGGTCATACTCCGCAAGCTAAAGACCTATTTATGTTAGGTTACAAGCAAGGCGACCGCATCACTATCGGCGGTTGGATAGGAGAGACTACAACGATTAGATAAATGTATGTTGCGAAAACGAAGAAACCGTTTATTGCATAAAAGCATGAGCATAACAATTACCTCCGGGGTGATTGTTATGCTTCTTTTATTATCTTCCTGTGGCGGAAAGAAGAAAGCTATGGGTGAGGCTATCACGGAACGTGATTCCCTTCCGATGATGACAACATTGGGAGTCACCACCCTTATCTCCGATTCCGGAGTGACACGCTACAGAGTGAATACGGAAGAATGGTCGGTGTACGACCGTAAGAAACCATCCTATTGGGCCTTTGAGAAGGGCGTATATCTGGAACAGTTCGACTCTATCTTTCATATAGAAGCCAGTATCAAAGCGGATACTGCCTACTATTATGACAAAGAAAGGCTTTGGAAGCTGATAGGGAACGTAGATATACAGAACCGGAAAGGAGAGCGTTTTAATACGGAACTGCTGTACTGGAACGAAGCTACCCAAAAGGTATATTCCGACAAGTTTATACGTATTCAACAACCGGACAGAATTATTACAGGGCATGGATTCGACTCGAACCAGCAAATGACCATATATACCATCCATAATATCGAAGGTATTTTCTATGTGGATGAGGAAGCGGGTGGTCCGCCCCAACCGGAAACAAAAGCGCTGCCGGATTCAGTGCGAAAAGATTCTGTGAAATAAACTATGAATATTTATATCTCTCTAATTATCACCATGGTCTTCTCAGCCTTCTTTTCAGGAATGGAGATTGCCTTTGTGTCGGTAGACAAACTGCGTTTTGAGATGGAACGCAAGGGGGGAATTACGTCCCGCATTCTTTCCATCTTCTTCAAGAACCCGAATGAATTTATCTCTACCATGTTGGTGGGAAATAATATCGCCCTGGTCATCTATGGTATCCTGATGGCACAGATTATCGGCGACAATCTGCTGGCGGGATTCATTGATAATCATTTTCTGATGGTGTTGGCGCAGACCGTTATTTCTACCCTTATTATTCTGGTGACCGGAGAGTTTCTGCCGAAAACAATCTTCAAAATCAATCCCAATCTGGTCTTAAATGTTTTTGCCATTCCACTGATTATTTGTTATGTCATTCTATATCCTATTTCCAAACTGGCTTCAGGTTTGTCTTGTTTATTCCTTCGTGTCTTTGGAATGAAGATTAACAAGGATGCATCCGACAGAGCGTTTGGAAAAGTCGACTTGGACTACTTCGTGCAAAGCAGTATTGATAATGCCGAGAATGAGGAGGAACTGGATACGGAAGTGAAAATCTTTCAGAATGCTTTGGATTTTTCGAACATAAAAATCCGCGACTGTATCGTTCCGCGTACCGAAGTGGTGGCTGTTGATCTGACAACTTCACTGGACGAGTTGAAAAGCCGCTTCATCGAATCCGGAATTTCCAAGATCATTGTGTACGATGGAAATATCGACAATGTGGTGGGTTATATCCATTCGTCGGAAATGTTTCGTGCTCCGAAAAACTGGCATGAGAATGTGAAGCAGGTGCCGATTGTGCCCGAAACCATGTCCGCCAATAAACTGATGAAGCTCTTTATGCAGCAAAAGAAAACGATTGCCGTCGTGGTGGATGAGTTTGGCGGTACGTCCGGTATTGTATCTCTGGAAGATCTGGTAGAAGAAATATTTGGAGATATAGAAGATGAGCACGATAATACTTCCTATATCAGCAAGCAGATTGATGAACGCGAGTATGTGTTGTCCGCCCGCTTGGAGATAGAAAAAGTCAATGAGACGTTCGGACTCGATTTGCCCGAATCGGACGATTATCTGACGGTAGGAGGACTGATTCTGAACCAATATCAGAGTTTTCCGAAGCTGCATGAAGTGGTGCGGGTGGGACGTTATCAATTCAAGATAATTAAGGTCACAGCGACAAAAATAGAACTCGTGCGATTAAAAGTCTTGGAATAATG
>ENA-UESG01002267-UESG01002267.1-human-gut-metagenome-genome-assembly--contig:-NODE-2267-length-10148-cov-8.402244_pt1 | contig 10148 bp, 7 predicted proteins | sample MGYA00243002_ERZ508003 | MGnify/ENA primary metagenome ERZ508003 (study PRJEB26167, sample SAMN06115514) | human gut metagenome | host: Homo sapiens | place: China:Shanxi | collected 2015-12-02... | reverse complement strand
CTATGATTAGCGTATTGTTCTGCGCGGTATGAACTGCCCGCAAAACAACATTTTATGTTAAAAAAGACAGTTTTAACTTTTGCGTTCTTAACAATCCTGACAACTTTTTACGGCTTTAACGCCCAGTTCAGCGCACCCGTGACGGACGACATGCTGCTGAACGATGATGCGGCCGATTTCGGCTCTTCGCTGCTCAGTGACGGCGAATATGTGATCTCGGCCTATGACAATGTCATTCGCAACATCAGCGAAAAAGAGGGCCACGACTGGCGCCTGATGAGCGCCATCGCCTACCATGAATCGCGGTTCACGCCCGACATCACCTCGCGCAGCGGGGCTCGCGGGCTGATGCAGATCATGCCCTCGGTGGCACGCCAGTTCGACGTCCCGACCGAGGAGGTCGCCAATCCCGAGACCAACATATGGTTGGCCAACAAGCTGATGTCGAAGATTATGAACACGCTCCGTTTCCCCGAGGGGACTCCCGAGAAGGATCGGATGAGCATTATCTTGGCCTCGTACAACAGCGGGATAGGCCATGTGAACGATGCGAGGCGCCTGGCACGGCTCAACGGCGAGGATCCCAATTCGTGGGAGGTCGTGGCCCGCTACCTGCAACTCAAGGCGCAGCCCGAGTATTATGAGAACGAAGCGGTCAAGTGCGGACGTTTCACCGGCAGCCGGCAGACGCTGGCCTACGTGAACGACGTGATAGGACGCTATGACAAATACTGCCGGATTGCACGGAGATAATTTCCGGCAGGGATTGAAAAGTCTGAATCTACAGCAAAAAGGCTGAACCGTCAGGTTCAGCCTTTTCTCTTTATATCTTCTGAGTTGCCGGCGGAGTTGGCCGGCGTCGGGTCAATAGACCCACTGGAAATCGTCGACGTACATCACATTCGTCGTGCAGCCCACCATGTAATCGCCGTAGGCACTCGTGGAACAGGAGATGATGATGCTGTATTTGCCGGTGGGGCGTGCCGCCGCAGGATCGTAGAAGTTGAGCGGCAGGGTGGCCTCTACCATCTGGCCGCCTTCGGTCGACTTGTCGATGAACAGCGACCCGTAGGCGATGAGTTTCCCTTCTGCGGTCTGGGTGGTTTCCGCCGGATCCCAGGTGCCCGTGGGGGCGCCCGTCCCGGATGCTACCCGGTGGCGGCTGCTCCAGTCTACGATGGCCACGAAGATGCGGGCTTTGTCCGGGTCGCCTATGCCGACCGGGGCCCCGGAATGTTTGCTTGCGTCGATCGCGCCCAGTGTCGCGTGGTATTTCACCTTCATGCCCGAAGGGCGCGCCGTCCAGTTGTAGGGCTGTCCGAATTCCACTACGCCCGTCGTCAGGCCGTCCTTGTAGAAGATGCCGGACATCAGGTTGCCGGCTGCGATGCTGACGATGGGAGGGGCTGCCGCGGCCAGCTTCGCGCAATAGCTGCCGCCCATTCCGGCGTAGGTGCCCTGTGTGCAGAGCGACCGGGCAAATGAGTTGTTACCGCTGGCCCAGAACTCCGCATTCGTATTTTCGCTCGTGAAGCACGACAAGCCCGGGTTTTCCATGTTCCCGTCGGGAATCGTGTCGCCCGCGGGTGCCGTGTATTCGGCGGTTTCGGTCTGCTGCCCGCCGACGAGAAGCCGGAATTCATACGTTTGCCCGGCGTAGACGCCCTTGGTCGTGACGAGGCGTTTTACGGGGATGCCCGCATCGTTGGTGAGGCTTGTCCATTCGGGTGCGATCGTGCTCGTAAAGATGCCGCTTTCGTCCTGTGCGCCCTTCTGCGTCGTCTGCCAGTCGGCGGTACCCTTCAGACGGTACTGGATTTCGGCGGTCGCATAATCTTCCGGCGTTACCATCGTGGTGACGACGGCCGTGTTGTTCCAAAGGTCGATGTCGCGGACGCCTATCTTCACGTTGGTGGGCTGGACATGGAGCATCCAACGCTCCGTGCGGCCGTGGCAGGTGACGTCGACCAGACGAACCGTTTCGAAGCCCGTGGCGGAAAGTTCCTCGGCAGTGGGCGAGTAGGCGGTGATGTCGGCAGGCCCCAGCTTGAGGCTGGTGACCGTGACGGCCTTCAGGTCGGTGCCTTCGGCGACATAGGCCGTGGCCGTACGCGCCTGCGTGTCGATCAGTGTCGATCCGATCTGCCCGGCGACGGTGAACGACCGGGCTATGGGCTGCTCGGCCACGATCGTCCACTCGTAGTCCTGGTAGAGCGAGAGCGTGACATAGAGCGGCGCCCGCAGGTCGAACTCCCCGCTCAGCGGCTGCGAAGTCCTGATCTGGCTGATGAATTTCTCTTTGTCGGTCATCATCGGGTTGGATGTGGCGACGTCGAATTCCGCCTTGTCGATGGTGACCTTGCGGATATCAGTCTTCTCGTCCAGCGTGAGCGTCACGGTACGGTTCACGAGGCTGATGCCGGCTACCGTGAACCCCTTGCCCTCGATGCTGCGGATGTTGAGCTCGATGGTGGGGTACGGTATGTCGTTCTCGATGCACGACGCTGCCAGCAGGAGTGCCGCCGCCGAAAAGAGTATGCGTAGGTATTTCATAGTTTACTGCTTTTTCTTGTCCCACAAATGTATCGTCATACCGAAGTTGATGGCCGCGATATTGAGCCGGAAACGCATGTTCGAAGCCTTGCGCGAACCGATCTTGTTGCCGTCGGCATCCTTCTGGGTGATGCTCGTATACTGTATGCCGCCCAGCCCGAACGAAATCGTCGCACAGACGTTGGGGAAGATGTATACGGCAGCTCCCGGGTTGAACGCCAGCTTTACCTGCGTTTTGTCGTTGTAGGTGCGGTTGGGTGCGCCTCCTTCGTTATGATCCGGGTCGTATGCGAAGCTCGAATGTCCCGTCGAGAGCGCCAGCTCGAACTCGGCGAAGAGCCCGAAGCGTCCTTTGGGGTCGAGCCCCGCATAAGAACGGTGGAAAATGCCGAATGAGTATTCATCGCTCGAAAGATCGACGTAGGGGAGCTGCCCCGAGAGGTCGTTGCCCTCGCCCGCATCGAAATAGGTGTTGTCGAGCGTGCCGCCCATGTGGCTGTATCCGAAACGGATGCCGATACAGTTGTTATCGCGGTAGAAATAACCGACGAAGGGTTTTACCGTTGCGATCGTGGCATCCGCATCGATGTTGTCGAAGATCAGCATGAGGTCGGTGTCGTCGCTCGAAACCGTACCGTAGGAGGCCGTAAGACCCATCATCACTTCGCCCTTGTAGGCGAATTTGAGTTTGTTGATCTCGCGGTCGATGCGGCGGCGCGTGGGCAGGAAACGCTCCACCTGGGGACGCTTGTGCTTTTCGGCCGGCATGGCTGCGGGCATCGGCGCCGAGGGTGCCGCCGGGGCGCCGAGGGTGCCCGCTGCGGCTGCGGTGCCCGTTTCTGCGGCGAGTCCCGAAGCTGTTTCCGCCGTGGCTTCGGTGCCCGTTCCGGGGGTGTCCGAAGTTTCCGGGGGCACGCTGCCCTCTTTGCCGGAGGGGGTTTCTTCGACTGCGGCCGTAGCGGCCCGCTGCACTGCGGGGAGGGCTTGTCCCGTCTCCGCTGCGGCGCCGAGCGTGATGAATACCGATAAAATGGAAAGTATGATTCGTTTCATGTGCGTGCCGTGTTTAGAGATAGAATGCCATGCCGAGCCCTATCGAGAAGATATTGACTTTGAAGTTCATCATGCTGGCGTTGCGCTTGCCGACCGTCACCTGGTTGTGTACCTGCTTGGTGTGGCTGTAACTGATGCCCATCACGCCGACGTTGACCTCGACGGCCATGTTGTTCGTGGCGAAGGCGATGATACCCGGCGAGATGCCCAGCGAGAAGGTATAGCCCGTCTGGTAGGTGCCCTTCACCGGGGAGTCCTTGGCAAAACGTGCCTGCGTACCGCCGCCCGAGAGCTGCATCTCGTTGAAGAGTGCGAAGCGCTTGTTGCGGCCCAGCGGGATGTACTGGCGCCAGATCATGGCCACCGAATAGCTCTGTTGCAGCGAATAGCAGTCGTTCAGCTCGAAATTCAGGTCGGAATCCTCGCCGCCCAGGTTGAGGTCGGCCTTGTCCAGTTTGAGCAGCGAGCGCGAATAGATGAAACGGCCTCCGAGCGCCATGTTGTCGCGGAAGGCATAGGCGATCATCGGGCTGACCTTGAACGTGTAGCCCTTCGATTCGATGCCCTCGACGACCAGGAACCTGTACGTATCGTTCGAGTGGGTCGAGTAGGAGGCCGTCCCTCCGAAGATCCATTGCCCGCGCGGGACGAAGAGGTTGTGTTTGTCGGTAAGGCCGCGCTGGCGCCGTATTTCGTTGACGGTCTGAGGACGTTCCTCGTGCTGCATGCAGCTCGTGCTGTCGGCCTGCGGGGCGAGGGACGCCGCGGCCTCCCTCTGTTGTGCACGGCTCTCCGGCGCCGTGCCTGCCAGGAGCAGGAGTGCCAGGAGCGTACTGGTGGTTATCTTGCGCATTGTCGTGCGTTTACGTTTAATCGTTAATATACCCATTCGAAATCGTCGACGTACATCACGTTTTTCGAGCAACCGGTGAAATAATCGCCGTAAGCGTTGCAGGCACATGAGATCACGAGCGAATACTTCCCTTCGGCAGGGCGCGTCTCGTGGTCGTACCATACGATGTCTAATTCGGCGTCCTGCATATCCTCGCCCTCCGTCGATTGCGTGATCCAGAGCGATCCGTATCCCAGGATTTTGCCTTCCGATACGTTGTCTATGCCTTTTTCCGGATCCCATGCACCTTTGGTGGTCGTCATGCCGGATACGACCTCATGCGGGGCGTTCCAGTCGACGATCGCGACGAAAATACGAGCCATGTCCGGATCGCCCTTTTTGATATAGGGACAAATATCGCCCGAGGTGCGTACTTTGTCGACCGTGCCGACGTGGGCATGGTATTTTACCTTCATTGCCGAAGGACGTGCCGTAAATGCGTATGTTTGTCCGAACTGGACGGTGCCTGTGAAACTTTTATAGGCGAATTCTCCTGTGAACAGGTTGCCTGCGGCCAATACCAGCATATTGGTGCTGGTTAGTTTTGCAGCCGGTGCAGACTTCCCGAATTTCACGTCGGTAGAGGTGCAGAGCGTTTTTGTCATGGTATTGTTGCCGCTGCTCCAGAACGATTCTCCCGCGGCGTTGGGAAAAGCGAAGCCTCCGGTCATGCTCCAGCCCGACATGTCGCCGTTGGGGATTGGCTGTACCTCTCCGGCCGTAAATGTTCCGGTAGTTTCCGTGCCGTTGATAATGGCTCTGAAGTCGTAGCTGTGTGTCGCGATGATTCCCGTGCCGGCGGCCTGCGTATATACGGTTTGCTCTTTTACGGTTTGCGGAACCCACTGGGGCGCATAGGTCGCCGTGATGAAATCGTCGCCCTGCGACGTCCCGGCCATCGGCTGCCATTCGCCGCCGCTGCTGCGCAGGCCGAATTGCACGGTGGTGCCGGGCGTGAACGAAACCACGCGCAGCGTGACCGTATTGGCCCACAGGTCGTAGTCGTCCGCCGTTACGGGAACCAGTCCCTCCAGGCGGTAGGTCGTAGCGACCTCCGAGGAACCGCCGTTGGCGTCCTCGATGCGGAGCGTCACTTTCTGGTCGCCGGCCTGGCACGAAGCGAAGAACGCATCGGAGAGCGTCAGCCGGACGTTGTATTTGTCGACCGGTTCGAGGGAGATGCCCTCGGTCGTGCCGTTGAGCGCGTCGTAGCTCTTGTCGCCTACCGAAACCGTGAACCGGGTCAGTTCCGAGAAGGCCATGATCCGGTATTTCTTCTCTCCGGATCGGTACTTCTGGATTTCGGTGATGTCGAACCCTTCGCTGATGACGGCCGGATCGGGGCTGAAGATAATTTCGTCGTCCTTGTCGTCGGTATCGGGGTCGACGCTGATCAGCACGCAGTCGATAAAACCGGGCAGGTCGGGCGAATATTTGAACGTGAGGGTATACTTGCCGCCGGCTTTGACATTGGGGATGTAATCTTCCATTTCCACGTTCTTACCCTCGACATGTGTTCCGCGGAAGAGCCAGGCCAGCGACGTCATGCCTGCGGGCAGGGTGTAGTAACCCGTCCCCTCGGTCGTGAACCTGAGCGCCGGGACACTGCCCGCTTCGGCGGCTTCCTCGTCGACCTTTTCCCCGCCGGCGATCCATACGGAATAGCCGGGGGAGAGGTTCTGGAGGATCGAATCGTCGAATTTCACCTCTACGACGGTGTTCACGATCTGGCAGACGACCGCAACGTTTGTGGTTTCGCCGGGTTTTACGGTGAACTTCTCCTCGCCCTTGTATAACCGTTTCGTGAAATCGGCGGGGGCTTCCTCTCCGGCTTCGACCGCTACGCGATAAGTGCCGGCCAACAGTTCCAGCCGTTCGGGACAGGCCTCTTTCGAGGTGTATTTGCGCAGCAGGCCGCCCTCGTCGTTGTAGATGTAGACGGTCTGGTGCTGCAACGGGTCGTATTCGCCGGTGTCGGCTGTCTGCCGGGTCGAGACCGTCATCGCCATGACGCCCGTGCGATTGTCGCTGCCCGCGGCGGAGTCGTCTTTCGAGCAGGCCGCGCCGAGGAGCACCGCGAGCAGTACGGCAAAATATGAGATATATCGTTTCATTATCGGTCGGCTTTAGTGGACGATGAGTTTGACAGTCTTGTGCGTCAGTACATTATCGTTGTCCGTCACGTCGAGGACGAAATTATGCTCGCCCGGGATTTCCAGCAGTATCTCGACGAATTTGGTGATCGAGAAGGTCACCGACGTCTGGTTCTTTACCTGCTCGTTGATCGGGAACCCGAATTCGCCGTGCAGGACTTCGACCAGTTCGTCGGGGATGTCGCAGATGTCGAATTTCTCCGGCAGGTTGATCACCGGCAGCAGCGGCCTGAGCGTTTCGGAGTCGATCGTCACGAAGAACGACTTGATGCCTTTGTCGGCCTCGATGTCGATGTCGATCACCATGTCCTTCTGCACTTCGTATTGCTGGTCGATGTCGTAGCCGCGCCACGTGATCCGGGGGCCCGTCTGCCCCGAGCTTTTATCGACTACGAGCGTCAGTACGGCTTCGGACGAGACGCCTTTTGCATCGGTCATCGTGAAGGCGAAGGTGTGCGTACCGTCGAATTCATAGAGCGCCCTGATCTGCCCTGCGATGTTGAAACTCTTGGCCGTCTGTCCTTTGAGCTCGCTGCCTACGGGGTAGCCGAAGCCCTTGAGGATAATCCCTGCCGCCGAAGATGCGTCGAGGGTGCATAGGTCGAATGTTTCGGGCAACTGGATGGCGGACATCGACGCCAGGAACTGGCTGTTGGTGGAGCCGACGGTCACTTGCAGCGATTCGATGCCGTTGGGTGAGGAGAGGTCGAATGCGAACGGCTCGATGCAGTTCCCCTCCGCGTCGAACATGGCGTCGGTCAGCGTGAAGGGCTGCGTCATGTCGTGCCCGGGCCAGGTGAGTGCCGGGGCGTTGGGGTCTTCGAGGAGCTCTTCCCCGAGGTTTTCCGTACCGTCGACGACGAATTTGTTGTCCTGGAGGATGCTGTTGTCGACTTTGACCGAGAAGAGGATGTTGCCCTTGTCGGCATAGCCGATTACGACCGAAACCTTGCGCCACTGCCCGGCCTTGACCCCGGTGATCTGCTTGCTGAATTTAGCGGGGACATCGGTGTCGGCGAAAGTGCCGTCGAATACGAAGTCCAGGGTGTTTTCCAGTGCCAGCGGTTTGAAATAGGCCGCCCGGGTTTCGGTTTTGAGGAAATCCAGGCTGGTGTCGCCCAGCGATACGGTGGCCTTGCTGGTGTCGGCCAGCATATCGGCCAGCTCGGGCGAATATTCCACCGAGACCTTGATGTTCTGCAGGGTGCAGACCACCTCTTCGGGCGAGGTCGTCTGTGCCTTGGTGATCGTAAAGTCGCTCGTCGCACCGTAGACGGGGTGTTCCCAGTCCACGCCGGGCATCGTGTCTTCCGAGCGGACTTCCATGCGGTAGGCGCCCACCTTCAGTTCCATCGGCGTCTTGAGCTGCTCCTTCAGCTCGGCATAGGTCATTTTAAGTACCTGCGCGTTGTCGGCGTCGAGGATCTCCACGATAAAGCTGTCCACGTCGGGAGCCGTAGCGCGCGTCCCGGATGCGGTGCGTGCGGCCTGCGTCTCGTCCGACGTGTCGTCGGGACGGATTTCGGTTTCGTCGTAGACGACTGTCATCGAGAGGTTGCCGATCGACAGATAGCCGGTCGTCCCGGCGGGCTCGGGGTTCGGATCCTCCTTGTACGGGGGCTCTTCGTTTACACAGCCGGTCGCGAAGAGTGCCGCAACCGCTAACATCGTAAGAAATTTGGTAAATGTTTTCATATCTTTCCCTGTTTTTATTTCTTTTCGGTATCGTCGATGGCTCCCTCGTTGACCTCGCAGTCGAGCGTCCGGGTATCGGTGTAATCCTCGCCGAGTGTGATGGTCAGCGTGGCGCTGCCCGCGTTTTTGGCATCGTAGGTGATGATGTGGCAGGTGCGCGGCGTCGTGGCGTCGAGCGTCTGGGCGGAGAAAGTCACCTCGGGGCCTTCCCCCGTGCCCGTCGGGCTCTGACGGCGTGCCGTGCCGGTCACCGTGAGCCGCGTGCCGCCCTTGACGAACACCGGTTCGTCGGCAGGGTCGCTGCCGGGCGTGAAGGCGAATTCATTGCCCGAGGCCGTCGTCACGGTGAACCTGGCATCGTGGAAATAGGCGAGGAACTGCTCCGTGGCGCGGATTACCACCTGCGAATTGGCCACCGTGGCGGTCAGATCTGCATTTACCGTGCGCCGGGGCAGCACTTCGATCTTTTGTTCGGCATAATAGTAAGGTTTGCCGGCTCCTTCCGCATCGGGGTCGCCGTGGGCGATCGCGACGGTGTAGCTGCCCATCCGGAAGACGGTTTCGCTCTGCTCGAACTCGGTGAGTGTATCCCATTTCTGCGTGCCCGTTTCGCCCGTTACCGTGAGCGAGAAAGCCCCGGCTGCGGGCGCTTCGGGCGTGCCTGAAGCCTCGGCCGAAGCCGTATCGATCGACGTGTCGGCCGTGCAGCTAACGGACAGGGTGCCGTACCCCGTCGTTTCCGGGGCGTTTTCCGTGGAGCATCCGGCGGCCAGCAGGCCCGCCGATGCCAATAGATATATAAGTTGTTTTTTCATAACAGTCCGGATCGTTCGGTAAAAGATGTTATCGGAATTCTCGGTTGCCTCGTGCGCTGCCGGGAGTACGGCGGGATATGCCGTTGTGCCGCCGGTCGGATTACCGGTATATGAAATATCCCGAGGCGTTTGCATGGGTCGGGATGTCCGGAATTTTATGCGCATGGGTATGAGTTTTTTATTGGCAATGTGCAAAAATAGACATGCGGCGCGTATCTTGGAAATAAATTCAACGAATGTCCGGTTTTTCATCACGAACACCCTGTCCGGCGAACCTGTTCGAACCTTTTTTTTGTCTTTTTCGGCACAGGATGCACCCGCCCGCGGGCTGTGTGCCGACCGTCCGTGCTGCACGGCGGCCCGCCGCGGCAATACCCCGCCGCAAGAAAAAACCTCCCTGCAATTGCAGGGAGGTCGGGGATAAAGGCCTCTGGGAGACCTTCGGGATTATTATTGATGGGAAATTAGTAAACCCACTGAATATCATCTATGTGAAGATAATTTTTTGAACACCCGTTCATATAATCTCCATAGGCATTTGCGGCACATGAAATTACAAGCGAATAATTCCCATCTGCTGGTTTGGTAGTTTGGTCGTACCACTGGATCTGGATTTTGGCATTTTGCCAATCTGAGGCAGAAGTCGTTTCGGTGAGCCAAAGTGAGCCATAACCGATAATCTGTCCTTCCCCGGGATTTTTTGTAGTTTCTGGATCCCATGCCCCAACACAGCCATTGTTTGATCCAAAGAGAACATATGTAGATGAAACCGTGTGCTGTGTCGTCCAATCGACAATCGCAACAAAAATACGTGCTTTATCTTGGGTGTCTTTTTCCAATGGACCCTTTAATATATTCAGGTCAACTGGTTCTACCTTTGCACGGTATTTTACTTGAAGAGCAGTTGGACGGGTTTCAAAAAAGTATTTTTGTCCGAAATTAACAGCTCCAGTTCCACCTAAACCAGCACTTGTGTATTTAAATGTT
>ENA-UESG01002263-UESG01002263.1-human-gut-metagenome-genome-assembly--contig:-NODE-2263-length-10161-cov-5.513388_pt1 | contig 10161 bp, 10 predicted proteins | sample MGYA00243002_ERZ508003 | MGnify/ENA primary metagenome ERZ508003 (study PRJEB26167, sample SAMN06115514) | human gut metagenome | host: Homo sapiens | place: China:Shanxi | collected 2015-12-02... | reverse complement strand
CCAACTTCATTTTGTACGCAAACGCTCTCTCGCTGGGCAGAATATGCTCACGCTGCAAATTGCTATCTACCATGAGGATTATGGCAGCATCATCGTCCATCTGGCGCACAATGACCGGCAGGGTTTCCAGTCCGGCCAGCTCCGCAGCGTGTTGACGGCGGTGCCCGGAGATGATTTCATAACCGCCCTCTGGTCTGGGGCGGGCAAGCAGCGGTGCAAGCACACCATACTGCGCCACACTTTCCACCGTCCGCTGCATTGCTTCGTCATCTAAGACCTTGAATGGGTGATTTTTGAACGGAAACAGCTCTCCAATCGGAATCTGCTGCACCTGCTCGCGCTGTTCTTCCTGCCGGGATTCTTCGGTGGAAAAAATATCATCGTAGCTGCTCAGACTGGCGTTTACGCTGCTTTTTGGCATCGGCCAGCACCTCCTTCGTCAGAGATTTATAGGCTTCTGCCACTTTGCCTTTCGGGTCATGGACAAAGATGCTCTTACCCGCCGCGCTGATTTCCGCGGACGGAGTGGGGAATCGTCTGACCGAACACTTTGATGTGCTTTCCGTATGCCTGCCGGATCAGCGTGTCGATTTGTCGGCCATAGTTGGTGCGGTTATCTGTCATCGTCAGCAGGATACCTTCGATTTTCAGCTTTGGATTGATCTGCCGATGCACCTTGTTGATGGTCTGCAAAAGCTGTTCCAGACCTTTCGCGGAAAGGTACTGTGCCTGTACGGGTATCAGAGCAGTGTCTGCCGCCGCCAGCGCGTTAATGGTCAGCATCCCAAGGGAGGGAGTGCAGTCCAACAGAATATAGTCATAGTCCTGCTTTGCACTGTCCAAGACTTGCTTCAGCATTTTTTCCCGGCTCATGGTATTGACAAGGGCAACTTCCAGCCCTGCCAGCTCAATGTTGGCCGGGATGAGGTCTACACCCTCTGCATGGTGCAGCACACCTTCACCGGGCGGAATGCACTGGTCGTTCATGGCTTTCTGCATCAGGGTAGAAAGAGTAGCGGGCAGTTCGTCCGGCTTCTGCCAGCCCATACTAATGGTGAGTGAACCCTGCGGGTCAGCGTCTACAAGTAGGACCTTCTTACCCTCGGCGGCAAGACCGACACCCAAGTTTTCACAGGTTGTTGTTTTGCCAGTGCCTCCCTTTTGGTTGACAATGGCAATTGTGGTTGCTTTCTTTGAAATTTTCATCACCTCCGATTCGCTAAGTCGTGGTTGGTTTGGTTCTGGTAGGAAAGCTGCATCGTGGTGGGTGCGTTGTACAGAGAAGCGAGCAGATATTGTTTCATGTTTCGGATCGGGCTGCTGTTCTCTGCAAGGCACTTTAGCACAAAACGGATATGGTCGGCGTTCAGCTTCATAAACCGGCTGCGTACCACCTCGGCAGGTTTATCGTCCCCGGCAATGTGCAGTAGCTTACGGTTGGTAGCGCAGGTATCCACCAGAAAATTCACGATTTGATAGAGGGTATCTTCATCATCCGGGTAAAGCCGGAGAAGAAGGTCCATCTCCAAAGAGTGTGAAAAATATTCTTCGAGCAGTTCGCGATTCTTCATCTTTTCCGATTCATCGGAAAGGATAGGATTCGTATTATTCATCTCTGTTTTATTCTCTTTCTTCTTAATACCTCGTGATTTTACCGGGTCTTGACAAGCGATTTTAGAGCCACAAGAATCGTCATTATCACGATTCTTGACACTCTCCTTTGAAGATTCTGACGAAAAGTTTTTCACATACACCAAACATGGCTTTCCTTGTCCTCGACGTTTTCGTTCAATCAAACCAAATTCTTCAAGTTCCCGGAGTAGTCGGGTCGCTTTGTTGTCTGCGCAACACAACGCCCTCTTGACATCCTCTATCGTGAAGATAATGAACACCCGGTTCTGCTCGTCCAGCCAGCCGTTTTTCACAGACAGGCTCATGCGGTCCAGCAGGATGCCGTACAGGGTTTTTGCATCGGTGGACAGACTCTGGAACCGTGGCTCCTGAAAAAGAGCCTTGGGAATGCGGTAGAACGAAAACAGTTCTCCGGCTTGTCCGTAAAAGTAGTCAAGGGTCATGTGGCTTTTTCAACGTTTTGCTCCAGCTTGTGTTCAAAAAATCAACCGCCTTTCGTTTGAAAATAAAAAGCGCACTCTTTTCTTATTGAAAAGTGGTGCGCTATGTAATATAATGGCTATATAATTTAGCTATCCAAAAGATAGTCGATGAGATATTCTTTCGGAATCATGAAAGATCGTCCGACTTTCAGGCAGCGAATTCTATGTTGATGGATTCTTCTGATGATGGCAGTCTGGCTTTTGAAACCGAGTAAAGTTGTTGCTTCTTCGACAGACAGCACATCAGGATAGTTCACAAATAATTTTTTATAATACTCTTTTGCTTGATTTTGATTCATTATCCTTGACTTTCCTTTCGTTTTGTGCCTAAGCAGAGGAGCGTTTTGCCCTGCATCCCTCCTGAACATCCCTCCAATTTCCATTTGGGTGGTCCAAACCGAAAAAACAGAGTAGAGGAAAAACGCATCGAAAAATCGTGGATATTTCAAATTATTGTTCGTTGAGGCGTGAATTTTGCCTTTGCACAGTGGGAACCAGATATCACTAGATATCACTGGATGACACCAGATGGAAGATGCGGATAAAAACTCAAAATCCCTTGTGCTAATAACACGTGTGGGTTCGACCCCCACCACCGGCATCCGAAGCAGCCTGGAATCGAACGATTCCGGGCTGCTTTTCCTTTTTCAGAAAACGCTGCACCGCAACCGCCTGGGCACCCTGTACTGCCACGAGGGCGACTGGAGCTGGATCTACTTTTTCAACGGCCAGTGTGCCAACGCCGCAGGCACCGCGCTCTGGCAGTGGCTGGGGCAGCAGCGGCGCTGAACATTTTTTGTCAAAAAGCATTGACAACTGCCAATGCGCATGATAGAATCACAGGTGATTTTGAGAGACGACGCAGAACAGGGTCTTTTCAAAGCAATTTTCCCATGGACCGCCCAGCGGGGCTAAGGCCATACGGACAGCCGGGTCCACTGCCGACCGGCGGTGCAAGCCGCCATTATTGATTGAGTTAGAAGCTCAAATTTTATAAGTTGGTTCCTTTACAACCATGAAATTGTGCAGCCAGTGCGCAGACTTGTGAAACGGTCAATGTGAAACGGTCAATAAAGAGCAGTAAAAGCAGAATTGCTATATAGACTCTCATCATCCCGTCTTTTTGGATCATGCTGAAACGCGGCCCGTGGCTCCGGTACATCTTGTCCGGGGGCTTTCTCCGCGCAAAAAATGGCTTTTTTCCAAGCGCAGGTCTGCACTTTTTGGTGCGGCACCTGCGCTTTTTTGTTTGTCTTGGAACCAGGGACGGAGGAAAAAAAGATGAGTGAGAACCGTACACGGTTCCGGCTGGACCAGCGCCGTGCGCCCATTTACGAAGCGCTGGAGCGGTTCCGGCAGATGCGTGTGGTGCCCTTTGATGTGCCCGGCCACAAGCGGGGCCGGGGCAACCCGGAGCTGACCGCCTTTTTGGGCCAGCAGTGCGTGGGCGTGGACGTGAACAGCATGAAGCCCCTGGACAACCTCTGCCACCCGGTGTCGGTCATCCGGGAAGCAGAAGAACTGGCCGCCGACGCCTTTGGCGCGGCCCACGCCTTTTTGATGGTGGGCGGCACCACCAGCAGTGTCCAGAGCATGGTGCTCACCGCCTGCAAGCGGGGCGACGAGATCATCCTGCCCCGCAACGTGCACCGCAGCGTGCTGAACGCGCTGGTGCTGTGCGGCGCGGTGCCGGTGTATGTGAACCCGGAGGTGGACAAGCGCCTGGGCATCTCCCTGGGCATGAAGCGGGAGCAGGTGGAAAAGGCCATCAAGGAGCACCCCAACGCGGTGGCCGTGCTGGTGAACAACCCCACCTACTACGGCATCTGCTCGGACCTGCGGGCCATCGTCAAGATGGCTCACGACGCCGGGATGCTCTGCCTGGCCGACGAGGCCCACGGCACCCACTTCTACTTCGGCAACGGCCTGCCGGTGTCGGCCATGGCAGCGGGGGCGGACATGGCGTCCGTCTCCATGCACAAGAGCGGCGGCAGCCTGACCCAGTCCAGCCTGCTGCTCATCGGGCCCAACGTGCATCCGGGCTATGTGCGGCAGATCATCAACCTGACCCAGACCACCTCCGGCAGCTACCTGCTCATGTCCAGCCTGGACATCTCCCGCCGCAATCTGGCATTGCGGGGGCGGCAGGTGTTCCATCAGGTGGCCGACATGGCCGAGTATGCCCGCGAGGAGATCAACGCCGTGGGCGGCTACTACGCCTTTGGCAAGGAGCTGTGCAACGGCAACTCGGTGTTCGACTTTGACACCACCAAGCTCAGCGTCCACACCCTGGACATCGGCCTTGCCGGCATCGAAGTCTACGACATCCTGCGGGACGAGTACGACATCCAGATCGAGTTCGGCGACATCGGCAACATCCTGGCCTACCTGTCCATCGGCGACCGGCCCCAGGAGGTGGAGCGGCTGGTCAGTGCCCTGGCCGAGATCAAGCGCCGCTACCGCACCGACGGGGCGGGCCTGCTGAGCCAGGAATACATCGACCCCGTGGTGGCCGCCAGCCCGCAGGAGGCCTTCTACGCTCCCAAAAAGAGCCTGCCCCTGCGCGAGACCGAGGGCATGGTGTGCAGCGAGTTCGTCATGTGCTACCCGCCGGGCATCCCCATCCTGGCCCCCGGCGAGCGCATCACCAAAGAGATCTTGAACTACATCGAGTACGCCAAGGCCAAGGGCTGCAGCATGACCGGCCCCGAGGACCCCGACATCTTACACCTGAACGTTCTGGCATAAGGAGGAGCGCATATGGAATTCTGGTTTTCCGAGTTTCACACCCCGGACGTGAAGCACAGCATCCGGGTGAGCAGACAGCTCTACTCCAAGCAGAGCGACTATCAGCGCATCGACATCTTTGAGACCCCGGAGTTCGGCCGGGTGCTGACCCTGGACGGCAACGTGATGCTGACCGAGCGCGACGAGTTCATCTACGACGAGATGATCGTGCATGTGCCCATGGCCGTGCACAAGGAGGCCAAGGACATCCTGGTCATCGGTGCCGGAGACGGCGGCGTGGTGCGGGAGCTGACCCGGTACGACCGGGTGGAGCGCATCGACCTGGTGGAGATGGACCCCCAGGTGGTGGAGGCCTGCCGTGCCTACCTGCCCGGCAACGCCTGCCGCATGGACGACCGCCGGGTGCACATCTACTTTGAGAACGCCCTCAAGTTCATCCGCCGGTGCGAGGAGGAATACGACCTGATCATCGTGGATTCCTCCGACCCCTTCGGCCCCTCCGAGGGCCTGTTTACCCGGGAGTTTTACGGCAGCTGCTTCAACGCTCTGAAAGCCGACGGCATCATGGTGAACCAGCAGGGCAGCCCCTTCTACGCTGAGGACGCCAGTGCCATGCAGCGCAGCCACAAGCGCATTGCGTCCACCTTCCCCATCAGCCGGGTGTATCAGGCCCACATCCCCACCTTTGCGGCCGGCTACTGGCTGTTCGGCTTTGCCAGCAAGAAATACCACCCCATCGACGACCTGGATGCCGCTGCCTGGAAGGCTTTGAATATGCGCACCCGCTACTACACTACCCGGCTGCACGTCGGGGCATTCTACCTGCCGGCATTCCTCGAAGAAATGCTGCGGGAAGTGGAGGAACACTGATGCGACCCAACATTGAAAACTTCATCGGCTGCGACAGCAGCTACCGTGCCGCCAGCATCGTGCTGTACGGTGCCCCCTACGATTCCACCACCAGCTACCGCCCCGGTGCCCGGTTCGGCCCGGCCGCCATCCGCCACGAGAGCTACGGCCTGGAGACCTACAGCCCCTACCAGAACGCCGACCTGACGGACTTTGACGTGTTTGACAGCGGCGACCTGGAGCTGTGCTTCGGCTCCAGCGAGCTGGCGCTGGCGGACATCGAGGCGCGCGCAGAGGAAATTTTGAAGGACGGCAAGTTCCCGCTGCTGCTGGGCGGTGAGCATCTGGTCACCCTGGGCGCGGTGCGGGCTGCGGTGAAGAAATACCCCGACCTGCACATCGTCCACTTTGACGCCCACGCCGACCTGCGGGACGACTATCTGGGCGCGAAGCTCAGCCACGCCTGTGTGCTGCGCCGCTGCCACGAGCTGGTGGGCGACGGCCATATCCACCAGTTCTGCATCCGCAGCGGCGACCGCGCCGAGTTCGAGTTTGCAGCCCAGCACACCGAGATGCACAAGTTCGACTTCACCGGCCTTTCCGAGCTCACCGCGCAGCTGTGCGAGAGCAAAGTGCCCGTGTACCTGACCATTGATCTGGACTGCCTGGACCCCTCCTGCTTCCCCGGCACCGGCACCCCGGAGGCCGGCGGCGTCAGCTTTCTACAGCTGCTGGACGCCATCCGCACCGTGACCAAGGCCAACATCATCGCGGCCGACCTCAACGAGCTGGCCCCCACCCTGGACACCACCGGCGTGTCCACCGCCACGGCCTGCAAGATCCTGCGCGAAACGCTGATCGCGCTGGACAAGGGCTGGCCCGGCTTTCAGGCATAAATCAAAATCATTGACATAAAGGAGAAACCAACATGAGCAAAGTTCTGATCATCGGCTGCGGCGGCGTGGCCTCCGTTGCCATCCACAAGTGCTGCCAGGTGCCCGAAGTGTTCACCGAGATCTGCATCGCCAGCCGCACCAAGGCAAAGTGTGACAAGCTGGCCGCCGAGCTGGCCCCCAAGACCACCACCAAGATCACCACCGCCCAGGTGGATGCCGACAAGGTAGAGGAGGTCATTGCCCTCATCAAGGCCTACCAGCCGGACCTGGTCATGAACATCGCCCTGCCCTATCAGGACCTGACCATCATGGACGCCTGCCTGGCCTGCGGCGTCAACTACATGGACACCGCCAACTACGAGCCGGAGAACACCGATGACCCCGCGTGGCGCGCCGTCTACGAGAAGCGCTGCAAGGAGGCCGGTTTCTCTGCCTACTTTGATTACAGCTGGCAGTGGGCCTACGCCAAAAAGTTTGAGGAGGCAGGCCTGACTGCCCTGCTGGGCAGCGGCTTTGACCCGGGTGTCACCCAGGCTTACTGCGCCTACGCCAAAAAGCACGAGTTCGACACCATCGACACCATCGACATCCTGGACTGCAACGGCGGCGACCACGGCTATGCCTTTGCCACCAACTTCAACCCCGAGATCAACCTGCGCGAGGTGTCTGCCCCCGGCAGCTACTGGGAGAACGGCCACTGGGTGGAGATCCCGGCCATGAGCATCAAGCGGGAGTATACCTTCGACCAGGTGGGCCAGAAGGATATGTACCTGCTGCACCACGAGGAGATCGAGTCTCTGGCCAAGAACATCCCGGAGGCCAAGCGCATTCGCTTCTTCATGACCTTCGGCCAGAGCTACCTCGACCACATGCGCTGTCTGGAGGACGTGGGCATGCTGTCCACCACCCCGGTCAACTTCAACGGCCAGGAGATCGTGCCCATCCAGTTCCTGAAGGCTCTGCTGCCGGACCCCGCCAGCCTGGGCCCCCGCACCAAGGGCAAGACCAACATCGGCTGCATCTTTACCGGCAAGAAGGACGGCAAGGATAAGACCTATTACATCTACAACGTCTGCGACCACCAGGAGTGCTACCGCGAGGTGGGCAGCCAGGCCATCAGCTACACCACCGGCGTGCCTGCTATGTGCGGTGCCCTGATGCTGCTGACCGGCAAGTGGACCACCAAGGGCGTCCACACCGTAGAGGAGTTTGATCCGGACCCGTATCTGGCCGCACTGGACAAGTACGGCCTGCCCCGCAGCGAGAGCCACAGCCCGGCTCTGGTGGACTGATGCGGCTGGAGGATCGCCGCCCGCCCTTTGCGGGGCTGGCAAACCTGACGGAACAGCAGCTGCAAAGTCTGCCCACCCCCTGCTACCTGCTGGACGAGGCCCAGCTGCGCCGGAATGGTCAGATCATGCTGGAGCTGCAGCAGCGCACCGGATGCCGGGCCCTGCTGGCCCAAAAGGCCTTTTCCAACTTTGATGTGTACCCGGTGCTGGCCCCCTACCTGGCAGGCACCGAGGCCAGCGGCCTGTACGAGAGCCGCCTGGGCCGGGAGGAGCTGCCGGAAAAGGAAAACCATGTGTTCTGCGCTGCCTACCGGGCAGACGAGTTCGCAGAGCTGTTGCAGTACGCCGACCACATCGTGTTCAACTCCCCCGGCCAGCTGGCCCAGTTTGGCCCGGCAGCCAAGGCCGCCGGCAAAAGCGTGGGCCTGCGGGTAAACCCCGAGTGCTCCACCCAGGAGGGCCATGCCATCTATGACCCCTGCGCCCCGGGCAGCCGTCTGGGCACCACCCGGGCCCAGTGGGACGCCGCTGTGGCGGCCCACCCGGAGCTGCCGGAGCTGCTGGATGGCCTCCACTTCCACACCCTTTGCGAGCAGGACGCCGACGCCCTGGCTGTGACCCTGAAAGCGGTGGAGGCAACGTTCGGGGACCTGCTGCCCAAGATGAAGTGGGTGAACTTTGGGGGCGGCCACCACGTTACCCGGCCCGGCTATGACCTGGCCACCCTGGAGCAGTGCATCTGCCAGGTGCAGGAAAAATACGGTGTGCAGGTGTATCTGGAGCCGGGCGAAGCCTGGGCCCTCAACGCCGGGTATCTGATCACCACGGTGCTGGACACCTTGCAGAATGGAGACACCCGCCTTGCCATTCTGGATATGTCGGCGGCCTGCCACACCCCGGATGTGATCGAGATGCCCTACCGCCCGCCCCTGCTGGACGCCGGAGAACCGGGCGAAAAGCCCTGCACCGTGCGGCTGGGCGGCCCCACCTGCCTGGCAGGGGATGTGATGGGAGACTACAGCTTCAAGGCCCCTCTGGCCCCGGGCCAGCGGCTGGTGTTTGGAGATATGGCCATCTACACCACCTGCAAAAATAACACCTTTAACGGGATGCCTTTGCCGGATATCTGGCTTTTGCGGTCCGACGGCAGCCTGGCCCGGCTGGCCCACTTTGGCTACCAGGATTTCCGCTGCCGCCTGGGAGGCCGGGGAGAGGGCACCCTGGACACAGCATCTGTCCAAATTTAAGGGCACTGTCTCTGGCGGAAAAACAGCCCCTGCCTCCGGGCCGGTGGCAGAAAATTCCAAGCGGCAAAGGTTCTTTGCGAAGTTTGGTATGGCAGTTACAATAGCGCAACAAATATCACCTGTTTTCGTGACTTTTTCACGAATCGGCCTCTGATTTTTTAGGGAACTCCCCCATTGACAGCCCGGGCTTTTGTTCGATATAATTGAGACAAGGAAAGCGTCCCCCCGCCGGGGGATGCAGCTCCGTGAATCACGAAACATATCCACAAAAACAACCAGACTGGAGGGAGATCCTATGAAAAACCTGAAGAAGTTCGCAGCCCTGTTACTGGCAGGTGCCATGGCCTTGCTGATGCTTACCGCCTGTGGCGGCGGCGGGTCCGTCAACAACCCTGAGGAGCAGAAAGTTCTGAACCAGATCGGCAGCCAGAAGAACGTCCAAGTGACCAATGATACACAGCTTCGTGCAGTGGCTAAAGCTCAGCTGGACGAGGATCTCAACGGTCAGTTCAACGTCCTTGGCTATGCTGGGGCATTCCGTATCAACAAGAAGCAGGTAGGGAATGATCTGGCGATTGTGATCACCGCCCGGTATGACTACAAGGATACATTCCTGAATCTAGTGCTGACTGAGATTTCGAAGTATGTCAATACGAAGGTCGATGCCAGCGTGAACCAGGATGGCATCTGGTCCAATGTAGGTGTTGTGGTCAGCGGCGATAACGAGCGGAGCTATATCGGTATCGCTGTCCGCATTAATGACTACTACGGTACTATGGGTAAATAATAATTCCTCATCCTTTCCCCCGGAGTGTGGCTGCAAAGCTGCCCTCCGGGGCTTTTTTGTGCCGGTTGGCAGGGCGGTGGACGTGCTCACCAGGTCCAGACAGCCTCAGCTGGTATAACCTCCGTTTCACTTCTCCCGCCGGGCCTGACCGTCCTGCGGCAATGAGCTGCCGGTAAAACAAAAGCAGCCGCGTGCCTTCCAAAAGGCACGCGGCTGCTTTTTGTCTGC
>ENA-UESG01002255-UESG01002255.1-human-gut-metagenome-genome-assembly--contig:-NODE-2255-length-10176-cov-3.652837_pt1 | contig 10176 bp, 6 predicted proteins | sample MGYA00243002_ERZ508003 | MGnify/ENA primary metagenome ERZ508003 (study PRJEB26167, sample SAMN06115514) | human gut metagenome | host: Homo sapiens | place: China:Shanxi | collected 2015-12-02... | reverse complement strand
AAGTACTTGTAGCCAAGGCCATATTCGTATTCCATGTGGAAAGTTCCTATCCCTCCTTTACGGCCACCTGTCGGATTCCAGTAAGCCATTCCAGCCAGTGACGGAATAACCCCGAACTCCGGATGGGTATAGTTGACTCCCCCTTTAGCATAATACTTTTCGAAGTTTTCTGTGATGATAAAGCGGTTGGCCGGGAGCCGGTTCTTCAGATTGTCAAATCTCTCCTGCAAATTGTCCGGTGAGTACGCTCCATACGATTGTGCTACCCCGTAGTCGGCATATTTCCATCCTTCCTCCGTGATGAGATATAAGAATCCGTCCACCAGAATCAACTTATCCGGTCCGATGTTCTGGCGCACTTCTCTCAATAAGGCAGTCATATTATCCTGATTGTAGAATAAGTCTGTACTACCACATTCGTGGTCGAAATCGATTCCGTCATAGCCATATTTGTGGATAGTATCCGCTATAGCTTTGGCTACGGCAGGAATATTCTCCGCTTTGTTGGGAAAGTCGCCCGGAAGGTTTTTCATATTGTGCGAGAACACAGTAAACGTAACTCGTGTACCCAATACTTCCTGTACGTATCTCATTTCATCTATCTGGAACTGGGTTAAATTGGCATAAGGTCCCCAGATGGAAATAATATCCACGCTGTCGGGCACACTTTTCAAACTGTAGTATAAGGAAGAGGCGCCTTGCATACCCCAGCTTCCAAACCAGCCGAACGCAATCGGATGATCGCTTTTCTTATAAGCTCTCAGTGCAGCGTAGTACTCTTCGGACAGCGGTTCCGGTTCGAAGTTCTTAGCCTCTGTCTCGGTCCAGTCATCACAGCTGAAATAACTGAAAGCTATGAATGCGATGATTAGTATATTGAATATTTTTTTCATACTGTTTCTGTTTTTTAGCAGTTAATTAAATTAATTCTTTTTTGCCCACCATAAGTCTGTGGCATCCGTATCCTGTCCGTTTGACAGAAAGCTGATGGCTTCTTTCACATTTTCCCCGTTGCTCTGGTATTCGTCTTCAGAGAAACGCAGACGGCGTTGTTGACGTTCGTCGGTCACTCCCTGAGTCGAAAGGTTGTTGTATGCAGGGAATACGGCCGGATATCCGGTACGGCGGAAGTCTGCCCATGTCTCGTTTCCAATCGGGAAGTTGGCAATCATCTTCTGTGTCAGGATACGTTCCAGTTTCTCACCATCCGATGCGCTTTCATTCCAGGCGACGGTCACTTTAGAGGGGTTGGAGTAGTTGTAGGCCGCATTCGTCGGACAAACATAATCTGCCGGCTTGCGGGTAGCGTTGGAGATGTAGGCGTCGGCACCGGAAACACCCCGTTCTGCAAATGACAGGCGGATACCTTCTTCATAGAATTCCTTAGCCGTTTTACCCATCGCCCATTTCTTTAGTGCACCTTCCGCACATAAGAAGGCTACTTCGGAAGCATTGAAAATAAGCATCGGACTCTTTGTTTCTACTTTTACGGTAGAGTAGTTGGAGAACATACTGGTCGAGATACCTCTGATACCGGAGCGCACTCCGTAGAAGCCTTCTTGATTGGCTATCTTCACTTTGGTAAAATAAGCATCGCGGCGCGGGTCTTCGTATCCGTTCATAAAGGAAACGACACAGGCATTGGCGCGAACTTCACCCCAGGAGTTGACACTGGCCAGACCATTCTTGTAGTTGGTTCCTTCCAGATTATCATAGGCGTCGTCGGCATTGCTGGTCATTACACCGTATGGGTGTGATACCGCTTTCTCTGCTATCTCTTGCGCATACTTGGGAGCTGCGTTACTGATACGGATAGCAATACGCAATTTCAATGAATTGGCAAATTTGATCCATTTCTTGTAATCACCGCCGTAGATGCGGTCTTCTGTTGTCAGTTGGTTGAATCCCGGTTCGGAGTTCATCAGTGACGTCAGTGTCTCGATGCTGTAATCCAGATCGCTGACCATCGCTTTCCAGGCTGTCTCTTCGTTGTCATAACCTACGCTGTACTGTCCGCTCTCGATTTTGCTATAAGGGAGAGGGCCCTGCATGGAGGCGATAATCTGCATGATATGTACCCGCATAATCTTGGCCAGTGCATAGTAGTGTCCCGACGCATTGGTGAAGCGTTCGATGGAGAAATAGTTCGGGTAGAACTTTTCGAAGTACCAGTTGACAGACCATTTGTTCCAGCTGTCGTCTACATTATAAGTATAGAAGTGCTGTGAACGGCTCCAGCTGCTGGAGGGAGTCAGCATGCCGCCGAAAGGACCTGCCCAGAACGTAATGTTACGCTGTGCCGGATTCTCCTCAGTGGATGACATACATGTGATTAATTGCGAGAATAACAGACGGGGATTCAGCTCCGTCGGTTCGTACGGATTTGAATTAAATTCTTCGAACTTTGCTGTACAGTTGCACAAAAGAAGTGCTAATAATGCAAAGCATATAGATTGGGTTACTTTCTTCATAATTCAATGTTGTTTTTAGAAGTTAAGTTTTACGCTAAAGCCGATATTGCGGGTAGTAGGCTGCATAAAGTAGTCATAGCTCTGGTAATAGTTCGACTGGGTGGAGGCGGTAGCTTCCGGGTCGAAAGGAGCTTTGCAGTAGATCATCCACAGGTTCTTTCCTACCAGTCCGACTGTCATTCTCAGCTTGTCACGGAACCATTCTTTCGGCAGTGTATAGCTCAGGTTCAGTTCTGCCAGACGTATATTGGTAGCACTGTAAGTATAATAAGCGGCATAACCTTTGACGGTATCGAAGTATTTTTCCGTATCGATATATCCATAGTTGGCAGCGATGCCTCCTGCGTCACGATAGTCGGCAGTTTTCTGCGAAACTCCGTACTGGTCGAGTACGCTTTGAGTACCGGACAGAGCGATACCTCCGAAACGGGCGGTCAGTGTGACTCCCAGATTGATGCCCTTGTATGAGAAATTGTTGCTCCAGCCCATATTTGCTTTCGGCAGGATAGAGCCCAGCTTGAATTCGTCGACAGATTCAATTTCGATGTCTCCGTCCTGTGAAACGAAGATATGTCCGTTGCCATCTCTCTTGATACGGTGTGTGGCATATACATCACCGATAGAACCGCCTTTGTACAGCTTCACACGTGCGTCGAGATTACCCAGCTGGCCCATATCGTAATTATCCTTATTGATAGGTTCGCCGGTCATCGGGTTGGTGGCTCCTTCTGTCAGTTTCATGATCTTGTTGTTATTGCAGGAGAATGTAAGGTTGCTGTCCCAGGAGAAAGCGCCCCATTTATCACTGTATCCCAAAGCCAGCTCGATACCTTCATTGCGGATACTACCACTCTGGATATACGCTTTGGAATATCCGGACGAGATGGAAAGGTCTGCCGTAAACGTCTGGTTGATCGTGTTCGACCGGTAGTAGGTCAGGTCAAATGAAAGCCGGTTGTTCAGCCATTTGGAGTTGATACCCAGTTCCCACGAACGAGTCTTTTCCGGTTTCAGGTTGCGTGCCGGATAGATCGTTGTTGAGTTCCAGCTGCCGGAAGCAGTATTGAACTGGTAAGACGGACGGGTGATGAAACGCTCGAAGGAGCTACCTACTTCCGTATACGAACCGCGTACTTTCAGGAAAGAAATCCATTCCGGCAGTTTCGCCATGCTCGAAACAACGGCGGACATACCTACAGACGGATAGAAGAAGGACGAAGCCTCGGAGAAAGCAAGCTGCGATTCCCAGTCGTTACGACCGGTCGCCGTCAGATAAAGCATGCTCTTATAGCCTACTTCGGCATTCACGAAGACACCCTGCGACTGCTGGATATATCCGGACTGTATTCTTCTGTATTTGGCGGATGTGTCTATATTGTGTACCGCAAAGAAATTGTAGATACCGCTCAGATTACCTCCGTGACCGATCTGTTCTTCACGCTGGTCATTGATGGAAGTACCGATATTGGCGTTGAACGACCACATATTGTCATTGAACGTCTTATTGATATTCAGCATAATGTCACCGTAGAAACTGCTGTATGCTTTGCGAATGTCATAGTAACCTCCATATTCGCTGGCAAACTGCTCGATAGTGGATGCGTACCGTTTGTCGGTAGAGCGCATATCAGTTTTGTCATATTTCAGACGTCCGGTGATGTCGATGCCGTCCACGATGTTCCACTTTAAAGAGGCATTCGTCATGAAACGCTTTTTGGTATTCTCGCGTACCATGCGGTGAGCGGTCCAGTACGGGTTCTGCAATTCCATGCTCTGTGTGTCATAAGGCCAGTATTGCTTGTAGATACCCAGACCGGTATTATACGTTTCATACATACGGATAGCGTCAAAGTTACCGCTGCGTGGGAACAGGTACAAGGCAGGTATCGGGTTGAAATAACGTCCCTGAGCCGTCATGTTCCTGTCGTTCTGAAAAATCAGGTTGGCACCGAAGTCCAGTACTAGTTTGTCGTTCAGGAAATTTGCGGTATTGCGTCCGGAGACATTATATCGGTCATACTTATTATTGGGCAGGATACCTGTCGAATTGGTTGCCGATACGGATACGTATGTCTGGTTCTTGGACGTACCGGTTGACATTGAAACAGAGTTAATCGTGTTGACTCCGGTACGGAAAAACTTGGCTGGGTCATAGTTACTGTTTATGATGTCTCCCCAGCTTGCGAACTCATTGTCTCTGTTGCCGTATTTGCTTTGCATTTTGGGCAACATGGTAGGATTGGAGAAAGTCGTGCTGCTCGAAACACTGAAACTTGTCTTGTCCTGAGTACCTCTTTTCGTGTTGATCAGTACCACACCCGAAGCGGCGGCATTACCGTAAAGTGCGGCTGCGGCGGGACCTGTCAGCATATTGATCGATTCGATATCTTCCGGATTGATATCCGCCACGGCGTCACTACCGGGCTGGTCGGCGGTGATACCGGCATCGCCTCCTTCGTTCACAACGTTGAACATAGGAATACCGTCGATCACATAAAGTGCATTGTTCGATTTGGTGATTGACTTCACACCACGCATTACCACACGGGTCGCCGCTCCTGCACCTGAGGCGGAAGAGTTGATGGTCACACCTGCTACCTTACCGTTCAGTGAGTTCATGAAGTTCGGGTCTTTCACGGTAGTGATATCATCGGAACTTAATTGCTGCACATTGTAGCTCAACGCCTTTTCCGAACGTTTGATACCCAAGGCAGTGACTACTACCTGATCCAGTTCGGTAGCTGCTTCGTTCAATGTGATGTTCAGCTTTGCCTGACCGTTGAATACGATATTTTGTGTCTGGTAACCGACATAAGATATAGTCAGCACATCACCGATATGTACATTACTCAAACGGAAATCACCATCGATGGAAGTAATCGTTCCCTGTCCGCTTTTGGTTGCGATAGAGGCACCGATCACTGGACCGGATGCATCATTTATTACTCCGGTGACGGTATAGGCCTTTTTCTGTTCATCGGCTGTTTTCTTTAAAAACAACACAATGCGTTTATCGGCAATCCGATAGTCAATGGATGTGTTTTTCAACAGCGTACCTACGATTTGATTGATGTCACTGGAAGTCATCTTTATTGACGTCTTCTGACTGGTGTTGATATCGTTGTTGTAAAAGAAAGAATATCCGCTTTGTTTTTCAATACTCTCGATAATCTTGGTTATGGAAGTATTTGTGAAATCTAGCTTGATGTCTCGCTTTGTAGTCTGCGCGAAGGCAAAACAGGGGATCATTAAAAGTAATATTGCCATACAGAAGCTTTTTTTAAGCTCTTTCATGGAAGTGTGGCAACATTTTTGATAAGAAATTTGGTACTTTCTTAAGTTTGTCATACTTTTATAAATTAGAAATTAAGGATTGTGGCGATATAATACCGCCATGATTTTGCAAAGTCTTGGAAGCGAGAAGATACTGGTACTATTTTCTCGCTTTTTCTGTGTCTTTTACAGTATTACGTCATAGGCTATTTGTTTTTTAAGTTTTACAATTCTGTTTATTTTAGTATTATATTTTTCCCTTTCCGCTCATACTTGAATGGAGTACTGGTCTGCATTGTTTTTAAGATCGACTCAAGCGACTCATTCGTATAAAACTCTCCGGTGAAGGATTTTCCAATCAATTCGTCATTCATGATAATGATTTTGACGTTAAACAGATGTTCCAGACGCTGGCAGATATCGAGCAATGGCGTTTCCGATAATACCCATACATTCTGTATCCATCGTATCTCACGACTGGCATTGCTCAGTTCTGTGAGCAGCATATTACCGCTGTTGACATCATATCTTAGCTGCTGGCTGGGTTTCATCAACATCTGCCTCTTTTCGTTGCTGACCTCGATAGAACCTTCCAGCAATGTTGCTGTAATCTGTGGAGACTGTGAACTGGCATTGACCGTGAACTTTGTTCCCAATACTCTGATCTTCAATTCTCCGGCACGTACAATGAATGGATGCCTCTTATCATGCTTTACATCAAAGTAGGCTTCCCCTTCCAGAAACACTTCCCTCGAATCTCCCGCAAAACGTTCGGGGTAGATAAGCTTGGAGTGATTATTCAGCTGAATAACTGTTCCATCGGGCAGTGGCACATTCTGTACAATTCCACTGTTGTTACTTTTTATAATGAACGAAGGATCTGTATCCAGCATCATGTATAGCCATCCGCTCATCGCAATCAGCAGGGCTACTGTGGCAGCAGCGAGCCATACCCGGTATTGACGGGCGCGTCGGCGGAAAATGTCAGTGGAGTTGTTGTCGGTTTGAATTCGTGCCATCAGTCGGGAGAAAGACTTTTCTGCCGAGTGTTCTTTGCCTGGATTTGGTGACCGCAGTTCGATACTATTGATCAACTCATCCATTTTCATTGTTTCTTCTTTTTCAGTGCGCATCTTTTTTCTGTTTTCTAAAGCTTTATACTATATAGAAAACTCAAGGTGCAAAACTACTAAAAGGAAAATGCATTTTTTTTTAAAGTTTTTCCAGAAATGGCTTAATCGCTTCTTTTATTTTGGCTTTGGCGAGTAAAAGTTGCCGTTCTACGGTACATAACTTCACATTCAGTGTTTCTGCAATCTCCCGATGATTCATTTCCTCTTCTTTGGCCATTTTAAAGATGATACGGCATCGTTCCGGCAATGAGATGATGGCCTGTTTCACGGCATGATGTAGTTCCTTGTAAGAAAGTTCGTCCAAAGGAGTCTCATTGGATATGTTTATCTGCAATTCGGTGTCGGGGATATCGTCTCTCTTAGAGATATATCCGCTTTTCAGTACGTTGAGGCATCCGTTGCGTACTGCCTGATAGATGTACGGGTGAAAATTGGGAATGGAAGTCAGCATACTTTTCTCTTTCCATATAACAAAGAAAACATCTCCTATCACATCTTCCGATGCTGCTTCCGAATGGAGGAATAGCATGGCAAAGTTGAATAGCCGGTCATAATAATGCATATACAACGTACGAAAAGCCTGCGAATCGCCTTCCGATACTAATCTTAGTATCTGCTGTTCGTTTTCTATACGTTGATGTTTGCTCATAAGCCCCCTTTCTTGTTATAACAGCAAAAGATTATGGTTTGAACTGCAAAGAAACATACTTTATTTTACTTTTCCTAGCTCTTTTTTTGACACTATTCTCTTTTTTCTTTTCATATAGCGCACTTTATGTTGATTTTTGGAAGTATTATAGTGATTTTTGAACATTTGTTTTCTTTGCCTGTACCTACTTTTGCGATCAAAACCCATTAATTATCAATTATTATGCTACTACCAAGAAAAATTGTATTTTTCCTTCTCTTGTTTGTCGGATTATCGTTGTATGCACAACAAAACTGCTTCATCAGCTCGTATGTGCGGGGTAATTTCTACAATCGCGGACGTATTTCTGCGGAAAGTTTAAGGGCGAGTGATGATCTGATTTTTCTGAACGTCCGTCCCAATAAAGACGGGTCGCTTTCGTTTGAAAATCCCCGTATTTTTGAGAATGGGAAAGGAGTGACTAGCTGGGAGGAATTGATAAAGTCTGTCCGTGCGGATGTGAAAGGAACAAAGACAAAACTTCGTCTGGGCGCTGCCAGTGGCGAGTGGAAAGCGATGGTTGCAGATGAGGCGGCCCGTGTTGCATTTGCCAAAAACATAAAGAAGATACTGGAAAAGAATAAGCTCGATGGCATCGATCTGGATTTTGAATGGGCGGAGACTGAAAAAGAGTATGAAGATTACAGTCTGGCTATTCTGAAGATGAGAGAGGTATTGGGAGATAAATATGTGTTCAGCGTATCCCTGCATCCTGTGTGTTATAAGATTAGTAAAGAGGCGATTGCTGCGGTCGATTTCATTTCTTATCAGTGTTACGGTCCTTCGCCGGTTCGCTTCCCGATGGAGAAATACTGTTCGGATATACAGATGGCGTTGGCTTATGGCATTCCAAAGGAAAAGCTGGTGGCAGGCGTTCCTTTCTATGGCGTGACAAAAGATGGCTCAAAGAAGACTGAGGCTTACTTCAGTTTTGTGCAGGACGGGCTGATTACGGGGCCGGCACAAAACGAAGTAACCTATAAGGGAGACGTGTATGTCTTTGACGGGCAAAATAATATCCGTGCCAAGACACGTTATGCGATGGACCAGCAGCTCAAAGGAATGATGAGCTGGGACTTGGCTACGGATATGCCGCTGAATGACAGCAGATCGTTGTTTAAGACGATGGTGGAGGAGTTGGGGAGGTGAACTGCTTCAGATAATCTGAAGGAGAGACACCAAACTCATCCTTAAAACATTGACGGAAGTAGCCTGTACTGTTCATTCCTATTTTATAGGCTATTTCCGAGATATTATATTTTCCTTCGAGGAGTAACCGTTCCGCATTCTGCATTTTTACTTTCCGGATGTATTCGTTCGTAGAAAGTCCGGTCAGCGCTTTCATCTTCCGGTAGAGCGTAGAGCCGCTCATACACATCTTGTCGGACAGGTAAGTGATATCGATCTTTTCCGAAGAAAGGTTATCCTCAACCAGTTGCGTGATTTTCTCAATGAATTCGTTATCCAGTTTGCTGAGCGCCTCGGTGATTATGGAACGCTTTTCATCCAAATGAGAATTGGGGTTATGATTCGTTCCGGCCTGCTGGAATTGAGCAATCAGTTTCTTTCTCGAATCAAGCAGATTGTTGATGCGGCTTCGCAGCAGTGAAGCACTGAAAGGCTTGGTCAGATAAGAATCCGCTCCCACTTCGTATCCTTCTTCTTTATCCTGCAATGAATCTTTGGCCGTTAGCAGGATGACAGGGATGTGGCTGGTACGCACATCCTCTTTTAGTTGACGGCATAGCGTGATGCCATCCATTACCGGCATCATGATATCGCTTACTATAATATCGGGAATACGGTTGAGAGCCTGCTGTTTCCCTTCCTCACCGTTGCTGCCTGTGATTACTTCGAAAGAGTCGGAGAAAGATTCGGCGATGTATTTCTGTATATCTTCATTGTCTTCTACAATCAGCAGGATAGGTTTGCTGTTCTCCGTTGCTGCGGTATGAGAGTCGTCCGTGATTGTTTCCTGATCTTCCGGTTTTTCTTTTGTTTCAGTGGAGTCAGTATGTAAGGCGTTCGGGTAGATGTTATCCGTCAGTAAGCTAATATAGAAAGTACTTCCTTCATTTGGCGTACTTTCTACGCGTATATCTCCTTCATGCAGTTCCACCAGATTTCTCACTAGTGCCAGTCCGATGCCGGTACCTGATGCCTGATGCTTTCCGCTTTCCTGATAATAACGGTCGAAGATATGAGGCAGGGCTTCCGCAGAGATGCCGTATCCTGTATCGCTGACCTTTATCTCTGTATACGAAACCTCATTTCTTGTCGTTTGACACAAACTGAGAGTGACGCGCCCCTGTTCTGTATACTTGATGGCATTGGATATCAGATTATCCAGTATAATAGTAATGATCTCTTTATCAAAGAATAGAAGCATTTCTTCTTTTTCTGTCTGAATACGGAAATCAATTTTCGGCTTCTGATTCAGTTCTTTGTACTTAAATCCTATCTCATGGATAAGCGGAGTAAGATTGCCTTTGCAGACACACAGCTTCTTGTTCTGTGTTTCCGTTTTTCTGAACTCCAGAATCTGATTGATCAGATTTAGCAAACGAAGAGCACTTTGATGAATAACAGACAATTTCTGTGCCTGCTTTGT
>ENA-UESG01002249-UESG01002249.1-human-gut-metagenome-genome-assembly--contig:-NODE-2249-length-10211-cov-2.412177_pt1 | contig 10211 bp, 8 predicted proteins | sample MGYA00243002_ERZ508003 | MGnify/ENA primary metagenome ERZ508003 (study PRJEB26167, sample SAMN06115514) | human gut metagenome | host: Homo sapiens | place: China:Shanxi | collected 2015-12-02... | reverse complement strand
TATAGACACTAATGTATGTATATGCTGTGTTGGTGATGTGTAGTTGTTGTGTTTATGGCTTAGAGTAAGGGTAAGCCAAGCTTAACGTAAGGATAGGTGGTTGTTTGGATAAAGGGGGCAAAACTCTTGTTTCACATAAAACACCCCCGTCTCTTTCGTTGCCAAGTGACGGAGGTGTTTGAGCATAAAAACAAGCATTACAGGCATATGCTGTAAAATAGTATATAATTGCCTTATTTAAATGCCTCTTTGATCTTCTCGATGTAATCCAGTTTCTCCCACGTGAAAAGTTCTACTTCTTTCTCGATGGTTGGCCAATAATTCGAGGTGAATACCTTTTTTACAATTCTGGGAGTACGTCCCATATGGCCGTAGCTTGCTGTTTCTTGATAGATCGGGTTGCGGTGTTTCAGACGTTCCTCGATGGCTTTCGGGCGCAAATCAAAGATAGAGGTGATTTTCTCGGCAATGGCAGCATCACTTAAGTTCACTCTGGCTGTTCCGTAAGTGTTCACGAAGACCCCGACAGGTTGTGCGATACCGATAGCGTATGAAATCTGTATCAGTATCTCATCGGCAATTCCGGCAGCAACCATGTTTTTGGCGATGTGCCGTGCGGCATAAGCGGCAGAACGGTCCACTTTAGATGGATCTTTCCCGGAGAAAGCACCTCCCCCGTGGGCTCCTTTGCCCCCGTAGGTGTCAACGATCACGAATTTTCCGGTAGGGTTCACGTGAAGAATCAGATCTTCGTCGAAAAGGGCCTGTACTCGTTCCGGTAGTTGGCGTTTCACTCTTGGCAACAAGATATTGATGATATCCCAGCGTATTTGATCCACCATTTGAGCATCGGCTTCCAGTTGTGCATCCGGGGTGGGTGCCATGGCTTTGACAAACTCGTCATGTTGGGTGGAGATCACGATGGTGTGAATCCGTACGGGTTTATTGTCTTCTCCATATTCGATTGTTACTTGCGATTTGGAATCTGGTCGCAGCTAAGTCATTTCTTGACCTTCTTTGCGGATTTGTGCCAGCTCGTACAATAGTAAATGTGATAACTCAAGAGATAGCGGCATGTAGTTATCCGTTTCGTTACAGGCGTAACCGAACATCATGCCTTGATCTCCGGCTCCCTGTTCCATAGGGTCTTCCCGAACGACTCCGCGGTTGATGTCGGGAGATTGCTCATGAATGGCGCTCAGTACCCCACAACTGTTTCCGTCGAACATGTATTCGCTTTTCGTGTAGCCGATACGATTGATTACTTCCCGGGCGATATGTTGCACGTCTACGTATGTTTTGGTTTTGATTTCCCCGGCAACAATGGTTTGTCCGGTGGTCACCAAGGTCTCACAAGCTACTTTGGCATCCGGGTCAAAGGCGATGATTTTGTCAAGTACGGCATCGGAAATTTGGTCTGCCACTTTGTCGGGGTGACCTTCCGATACAGATTCAGATGTAAATAAATATCCCATAATTCATTTTAGATTTAAGGATTTAAGATTTAAGATTTAAAGATTTCGGATGTTTATCCCGGGAAATCGTAAATCATAGATCATAAATCGTAAATTAAACTATAGGAAAGTACATGGATGGTTGAATTCAGAATTATTCTGCGTTTTAGCACTTTTTTTCCGTGGTTGCAATCAGCCAAATCTTTCCACAATGACGGGACAAAGATAGGAAGGAAAAAGGTAAAAGTAAAAAGTTAAAGGTTAAAAAAAAGCAGAAAGAAGAAAAGCGCATCATTCGGGTTTTATTATTAATTTTGCGGCCTATATTCAAAGTATCGTTATGGCATTCTTATATAATATTGGAATTCAGGCATATCATCTGGCTATACAATTGGCAGCTCCTTTCAATGAAAAAGCAGCCCTTTTACGTAAAGGCAGAAAAGAAGTCTGGAAAAAAGCAGCCGGTATACAACGGGGAGAAGGTCGTTTGGTGTGGTTTCATGCCGCTTCTTTGGGCGAATTCGAACAAGGCCGCCCGGTAATCGAAGCCTTGAAGGCCGCAGAACCGGCAACCCAAATCCTGCTTACCTTTTTTTCGCCCTCAGGTTATGAAATCCGCAAAAATTATACCGGTGCAGATTACATCCTTTATCTGCCGGGAGATACGCGACGCAATGCGGTCCGCCTGATTGAAAAATTCCGTCCGGATGCAGCGGTCTTTATCAAATATGAATTCTGGTTCCACTACCTGAACGAACTGAACAAACGAAACATCCCGGTATATCTCATCTCAGCCATTTTCCGTCCCAACCAGCCTTTTTTTAAAAGTTGGGGAAAACTCCACCGGCGGATGCTGGGATGCTTCAAAGAATTGTTCGTGCAGGACGGGCAATCGGTGGAATTACTGAAATCCATCGGCATAAAAAATGTCAGACTGACAGGAGATACCCGTTTCGACCGGGTAAAACAGATCGCGGAAAATGCAAAACAAATCGTCAAAGTAGAGCAATTCTGTGACGGCCGCCCCGCCATCGTCTGCGGCAGCACCTGGCCACCCGATGAAGAAATTCTCCTGGAATATATCAACTGCCATCCGGACGGTTATAAATGGATTATCGTCCCTCACGAAATCGGGGAAAATCACATCAAAGCGATTTTGGACAAATGCCGGAAGAAGGTAGCCCGCTACACCTCGGAAAATACCGATTTGGCCGATAAGGAGGTATTGATTATCGATTGTATCGGTCTGCTTTCATCGATTTACCGGTATGGGAAGATCGCTTATATCGGCGGAGGTTTCGGAGTCGGTATCCACAATACCCTTGAAGCTGCCGTGTATGGAATACCGGTAATTTTCGGACCCAAATATCAAAAATTCAACGAAGCGGTCAGCCTGATCCGGGAAGGCGGAGCTTTCAGCATTTCCAACGGGGCAGAACTTTCGGAGATCCTGGACAGCCTGATTCAGCATCCGGCAATTGCAGAAACCGCCGGACAAAAGGCATTGGAATATGTGAACAGCCAACTGGGTGCGACAGCAGTAATCAGTGAAGCACTAAGCACTACAATTTAGAGAGAACACGATCAAAAGGAGGATATAAAATCCCTTTTTCGGTAATGATTGCCGTAATCAATTCATGACGGGTCACATCGAAAGCAGGATTATACACCTTTATTTCCGGAGGTGCCATCCGTCGGGTATACCATTTTTCTGTGATTTCACCGGCTTGCCGTTCTTCAATGGGAATATGTGCCCCATCCGGACATTTTAGATCAACTGTAGAAGTCGGTCCAAGTACGTAAAAAGGAATTCCATAATATTTAGCTAAAACAGCAACTCCGGAAGTACCTATTTTATTAGCAACATCTCCATTAGCCGCTATCCGGTCGCATCCCACCAAAACAGCCTGCACCTTTCCCTGTCCCATCACACAGGAAGCCATATTATCACAGATCAAAGTGACATCGGCTCCTGCTTTCTGAAGTTCAAAGGCAGTCAAACGTGCCCCCTGTAACAATGGACGGGTTTCATCTGCATACACTTTAAAATGATAACCACGCTCCTGCCCCAAATAAACAGGAGCCAAAGCCGTACCATATGCAGAAACTGCGAGATGTCCGGCATTACAATGAGTCAGCAGCCCCATTCCCGGTTGTAAAACACTTAATCCCCATTCCCCGATACTCCGGCAAGCAGCCGCATCCTCTGCCCGGATAGCTTCCGCCTCCTGCTGCAATTTTATTTTTATTGTATCAACCTGCTGATCCTGCAACGACAAAACACATTTTTCCATCCGGTCCAAAGCCATAAATAAATTTACAGCAGTAGGACGTGAAGAAGCCAGGTATTTTTTTACCTCCGTAAATTTTTGAAAAAAAACGGAAAAAGACTGTTCCCCGAATTGTTGTGCACAAACCGCCATGCCATAGGCAGCAGCAACTCCGATCGCCGGGGCCCCCCTCACCTTCAGGTGATAAATGGCTTCCCAAATCTCCTCCGGAGTATATAAGCGGAGATATGCTTCCCGATTGGGCAATTGCGTCTGGTCGAGAATAATTACAGCCGGCTCTTCCCAATCGACACTTACCGTCGTCAGGCCGGCCAAACCTTCACTTTTCATTTTTCTTGCATCCATTCGTTCAGCGTATCGAGCAAGTCTTCTTTCGACACCGGATCGAAATCTTTAATCCGGCAAGCATGGCTCATATCCCCTCTTACGTATTTACGGCATTTTCCGTTTTTCTTCAAATCGACGCCGGTAGCATACCAGGGATCACTTCCGCCGTATACAAACAAAATCCGCTCGGCATCCGTCTGCAACCATTCGTTGATCGCCTTCATCTGTTTGTCATTAAAAGGCTTTTTTTCAACACCTTCAGGCATAGTGAATGAAAAGTCGATATCTTTATCGTCTTCGGGTAAGAATTTCTTGAACGGTTTTATTTTATAATCATACATCCCGATCTCGGTCAAAGCAGCATAAAAAAACGGTTGCATGCGGACGATGTACTTATCTTCAAAAAAATCAGGGGAAGACACTTTCACCAGGTATTCGAAGATCTCCTCCCAATCGGCACTTTCCTGATCGGGAATATCGGCACAATTATTCCCCCACTGCCAAAACGCAAAAGGATATTCCAGAATCATCAGCTGCAAGGCCCGTTTGGTCCCTCCCACCATCCGGTAGGTATATTTCTTTTCGGCAGCCAGTTCCTCGAGCATAGGAAGCAGCGTATCGAGATGTTCGAAACACATGGTCTGAAAATCACGGATCGTATAATGACAGGTATTCAGATCCTCCCAGTTAAAAAGCGCTTTCACCCCACTCTTCGCCGTCCCTAACCGGTTCAGGAATTTATCCAAACGGGGATCTACATACTCCAGATTCAGGGGAGCCACATACGGTACACTGATATCCACATCGGCCGGGTAAAAATAACGGTGAAATATCGTCGTCTGTCCTCCTTTGCTGATTCCGGTACTGATCCATTTCGATGCCGGATAAATTTTCTGCCTGATAGCCTGTATAATCTCGTGCTGGTCATCGGCAGCCTGCTTGATGGTCAGGTTTTCCCAGGGAATCCCTCCTTCCGGCACACTTTGATCGAAAAAACGGTGCTCTATCGTCAGCTGATTCCCTTTCAGGATATTAGCCAATTCACCTTCTTCCGACGACCAGATATTATAGCCTTCCAACTCGACGATTACCGGAGCATCCGATTGTTTATGCCCCAGCAACACCCGTTGCCGGAAAGTCCCTTTCGCGGGATCGGAATGATCGACCGGCTGCTCGAACCAGAATTGATAATACTCCTGAAAAGGCTTTACATCCAGTTTCTGAATCTCACTAATCTGTGGTATCTGTTGCAACTTTTCATAAATCCCATCTCCGGCCCATACCGCCAGGGTAAACCATACACAAACAAAAGTAGTTAAGAGTTTTCTCATAATTCAAATAATTTAAAACATCATTCAATCCCCACCCGTAGTCTGGACTTATCTCAACGGGGACAAGGTACGAAAAAAAGGCAGAAAGTAAAAAAGTAGCATGCAAAAAGTAAAAGACAAATGCTAAAAAGCGATCCGTAAAAGCAAGAAATCCATTTGCCGGCAGGCAAGAAATTGATTAGCTTTGCGACAATTATCAAAACAGTTTATAATCCAAATCCGGAACAGTCTATGAAGATATCCATAAGAACAGCTATGGCTTTGAAAACAAAAGCTTTGGCAGGAGGGTTATCCCTACTGTTTCTTTTAGGCGGATGTCATAAAAAAGTAAATTACTTTAACGGGGAGATCATAACCGTGAAAGATATTCCGGTAAGCGACACGCTGACCGGGGAACGGCTGCTGCTGGACAGTATCATTGCAAATGGAAGAGGTATATCGTTATCCGTTACCATTTTAATTCAGTCTATCGGGTCCCTGAGGCCATCGGACTTTATGAACTTTATAAATGCTAAGCGACATGAGGTATTTCACACCCTATAAAGAACATTACAAAGCCCTCATCCGTCTGGGTATCCCCATTGTCATCGGACAAATCGGTATTGTGGTGGTAGGCCTGGCCGATAATATGATGGTAGGACAATATGCCACTCTCGACCTGGCTGCAGCTTCATTTGTCAACAGTGCCTTCAATATCCCCATTCTTTTCGGTCTGGGTTTTTCTTATGGTCTTACTCCCCTGGTCGGACAATTTTTCGGCCGTCATGACAAATATCATGTCGGTCAACTGCTACGCAACAGTCTGTTGGTAAATCTCTTCATCGGCTTGCTCCTGACCCTGGCGATGACAGTGGTATGGTTCAATATCGACCGGCTAGGACAGCCTGAAGAATTACTCCCGTTGATCCGGCCTTATTTTCTTCTCCAGCTGGCATCTCTGGTATTCGTCATGTTATTCAATTCTTTCAAGCAATTCGCCGACGGTATTACGGATACCAAAACGCCCATGTACATCACGATCTCCGCCAATCTGGTGAATATTGCCGGGAATTATATACTGATCTACGGAAAATTCGGACTACCGGCCCTGGGTGTCGTAGGAGCAGGCATTTCCACCTTAACGGCCCGTATCCTCATGTTTGCAGCTTTCGCCGTCTTATTTTACCGCAGCCTCCGTTACCGCCGCTATCTGGTCGGTTACAAACGGGGTAAATACAATTTCACCGATATCCTCTCACTCAATAAAATGGGTTGGATGGTCGGTTTACAGATGGGACTGGAAACTGCCCTGTTCAGTATTACGGGAATTATGATCGGTTGGCTGGGAAGCATTGCCCTGGCCGCCCATCAGGTGGTGGTGGCTATCTCGACTTTAGGTTTTATGATCTATTACGGAGTCGGAGCAGCGGTATCTGTACGGGTGAGTAATTATTTCGGCCGTCAGGACCTGCTCCATGTGCGCCGCACGACGATGGCAGGCTTCCATCTCATTCTTTGTCTCGCTGTCTGTGCCTGTACTGTGTTCTTATTTTCCCGGGAACTGATCGGATATCTATTCACCACCTCCGAAGAAGTCATCCGGGTCGTATCCACCCTGGTCTATATCCTGCTGGCCTACCAATTCGGGGATGCCCTTCAGATTACCTATGCCAATTCCCTCCGCGGTATCGGCGATGTGATCTCCATGGCTGTCATCTCCTTTATCGGTTACTTCCTGATCGCCATGCCCGTATGCTACATCTGCGGCTTTGTACTCGAGTGGGGCATCACAGGAATCTGGATCGGCTATCCGATAGGGCTTACCCTGACCGGAGTCATGCTTTGCGGGAGGTACTACTGGAAACTAAAAACTAAAACTCAGAGCAAAGAATTTTATTGATTTCCCGGTATCCTTTTTCCTTATCGGCAAAATGCACGGTATGGAAACCCAGTTGACGAGCCGCATCGACATTTTCCTTCAGGTCGTCGATAAAGAGCGTATCTTCGGGGTATGCCTGAAAACGGTCGATCAGGATCCGATAAATCTCTTTTTCGGGTTTAATCAGTTTTTCGTGAGCCGAGATGATCTGGCCCTCGAAATACCGAAAGACCTCCCGTTCTTTCAGGTAGTCATAAAATTCCAGGGACATATTGGAAAGGCAGAATAAACGGTAACCTTTACCGGCCAACTCTTTAATCAGACATTGTGTTTGGGGAATATCCCGCAACGAATGTTTGATAAATTCGACAAAATCCCAACATTCGGCATAAGGACGTCCCGAAAAAACACTCATTTCCCGAACGATATTCACCTGATCGATCGTCCCCCGGTCGTAATCGGGCCAAAATTTCCGGAAAAACCCCCTTTCAAACAGACTCACCGGCATTGCACGATCACCGGTATATTCTTCCATCAAACGTTCGGGACTCCAATCGACCACAACTCCACCCAAATCAAAAACCACATTCATCATATACTTGTCATTTTTCAATCATACCTCTTTTCAATAACCAAAGTTACAAAACTTATACCAACTTCTCCGCTCACTGAAAAATCTATCCGGCAAGTGGATTAAAAATCTACAATTACCCCGACAGAGGGTAAAACCGTTCCGCCCAATTCATTTTTTATGCTGCGCATCTGATAATAACCTTCCCGGTCAGGATCTTTGCGATAGCTTCCGTCGGGATTTTCGACAGGCACCAGCTCATCGGGACCTAAAGCTTTATAGTTATAGATATTCTGAATGTCCGCATAAAATATCAACGACCACTTTCGAAAGAAAAAACTCTTATCCACCCTGACATCCAGTTGATGGAAAGCCGGTAATCGCTGTGTATTGAAGCGCGAATAATCATAATAAGGCTGATGTTTGGCCTCCCAGGCTTCTATCCGTGCCGAAGTCTCCCGATCATAAGGCGTATAAGGCCCACCCGCCACATATCTCCATTTAAACCCCAAATCCCAACTTTTACCTATCCTACGGGTTGCTGTCAGAGAGAATATATGGCGGTTATCCCAACTACTGGGTATATAACGACGGGTATTCTGCAAATTTTCATCCAACTGTTTAAATTCGGAATAATACCAGGTATAAGCCAACGAAGCAACGACACCATAAAATTCCTGGGTTCTGAGCATCAATTCCAGCCCATAAGCTCTCCCTTCTCCGACGGGTCGAACCGCTTCGTCACCCACCGCCACATAGTCGGTACCTTTATTGGCCAAAGCAACCGAATCGGTCAGGGATACGGGATAATGATCGTAAGTCTTGTAAAAACCTTCCAGTGTAATCCGGGTAGTCGTTCCCGGACGATACTCAACTCCCAGTACATAATGATCGGCTCCGATATATCCGGTCTTATTCCGTTTATTCACCAGAACTCCCCCGGCGTCTGCAAAACCCAGCGTCGTATAGGCAGGCAACTGATAATACCGGCCGATATTGCCATTTAGCGACCAGCGTTCGTCGAATGCGTAAGAAAATGAGAAACGGGGCGATATTTGCCGGTAAAGAGCAGCTGTTTTACCGGTATAATTACATCCGTCCGCCCGGAGTCCCAGGGATAAAGCCAGCCGTTCGGAGAAAAAAGACCGGGACACCTGGCCGAAGACCGCCCATTTCCACATATTCAAAGCCCGGGAATAATACTGATCGATAGCTTCTCCCGCAGCGAACAGCCGCCGGGCCGTAGTATTGTCATAGTGGGCATATTCGATACCTGCCCCAACCTGAAGTTTAAACCCATTCGCTGCATAACGATGATGCTCGAAACGGAATTTATTTTCCGATTCTCCAGAGCGATAGTCGATTGTTTTGGGATTATGACGGTCATTGCCGGTGTATTTCTCGACCTTATTGTACAATCCACTCCGGCTTAGGACGAAAAAGTGATACCAGTTATTGCCGTAATGCTTAAAGGTCGTTCCCAAAGTATAACTCCATTGCCGGCTTTCCGGCAACCAATCGAGCAAATATTTCTGATGATCGTCGGGATTCTTCAGGTCGGTATTCAGACGGTTGATATCGTATCCGCCAATACCGAGCAAAGTCCATTCATTCCGGGCATTCAAACGGGTGACCGTCTTGAATTGCATATCATTATACACCGGAAGAAAAGGCAAACCGATGATACCGAACAACATCTTCAGATAACTTCGCCGGGCCGAAACAATAAAAGTAGTCTTTGGAGCCAACGGACCGTCCAAAGACAGGCCGTAATCGGTAGCACCGAAAGTAACCCGCGTCTTCACCCGGTCGGGATTTCCCTCGATCTGTCGAAATTCGAGCATAGAACTCATCATATTACCATAAGAAGCCGGGAAGGCACCGGAAAAGAAATTTACCTCTTTGACAAAATCGATATTCACAATACTGACTACCCCACCGGAAGCCCCCTGAGTAGCGAAATGATTTAAGATGTGCAATTCAACTCCTTCCAGATAAACCCGGTTTTCAGCAGGCCCACCACCCCGGACTACAAAATCATTCCGGAATGCAGGCGAAGACAATACCCCCGGCATGGATTGTACTACTTTGGAAATATCCCGGTTGCCTCCGGGATTTTTTTCAATCTCCGCAATTCCTATCCGCTGAATGGAAACCGGAGTTTCTACTGTTTTACGGTAAGGACTGGCTTTGACTACGACCTGTTCCAAAGTAGTCGATGCAGGTTCCAAACCGATATTTTCCGTTCTCTCTCCGGCAGTACCCAACAGAAACCCTACTGTCACCAAAGTCTGATAACCGATACTACTCACCTCCAAGCGGACAAGTCCCGGAGGAACATTTTCCAACCGGAATCTTCCCGCCTCATCCGTCGCTCCC
>ENA-UESG01002242-UESG01002242.1-human-gut-metagenome-genome-assembly--contig:-NODE-2242-length-10249-cov-2.872493_pt1 | contig 10249 bp, 7 predicted proteins | sample MGYA00243002_ERZ508003 | MGnify/ENA primary metagenome ERZ508003 (study PRJEB26167, sample SAMN06115514) | human gut metagenome | host: Homo sapiens | place: China:Shanxi | collected 2015-12-02... | reverse complement strand
GCTATCAAGCAGCGTGGCGATATCGTTGGAAAGCATCTGGCTCGCCGAGAGATCGTTGTAGCTCATCTGACCGCTATCGTCGGTCTTGGCGAGAATGTACATGCTCGTCGTCGCGGTATAGGTGTTGTCCATCGCAACGAAGGACACGATGCCCATGGCGATCGCGCAGACCACCGGAAGGGTGATGACCAGCTTGAGGTGCTTCTTCAGCAGCTGGAACAGTTCGAGAAGGGTCATGCAGCTTGCCTTTCATTTCCCCAGTTCGGATTGACAAAACTGTCCGTATGTTATCGCATCTTTTTACCGAGACCAAACTCTATACATAAGAAACAGGCTCTCCTGTAAAAATGACGGAAGCAATCGTAAAATTGCACAACAACGCCGCACCCGAAAGTCCGATGCGGCGTCTACATCATTATCTATGTTGTATCGCTATGCGAATGGCTCGTCCTGCTGTATGGGAAACGCCACCGTAATGGTGGTTCCCACGCCCAACTCGCTCGATAAATCGAGCGTGGCATGATGATACAGGGCCGCATGCTTGACAATGGCAAGCCCCAGGCCGGTTCCGCCGCGTGCCTTGGATCTACTCTTATCCACGCGATAGAACCGCTCAAATACCTTGCCCTGTTCTTCAGGCGCGATACCGATTCCCGTATCGGCGACCGCGAGGAACGGATGGCCTTCGTCGTTGGTGCCGCACTGCAGCGTAACCGTACCGCCGGGTCGATTGTAGCGGATGGCGTTGCTTGCCAGATTGTAGATGAGCTCATCAATCAAGCGCGACACGCCTTCGATGACCACAGGCTTGGTCTCATGACTTATCGTCACATTCGCCTGACGGGCGACCTGTTCAAGACGCTGCTCAACCGTGTAGATGGCACGCGAGAGCTCAATAGGCTCCGTGGACCCAATGGGCACCGCCTCGCCCTCAGTTGCACGCTCGGCCTCGTCCAAGTTAGACAGCGTAAGGATATCGTTGACAAGCGCTGCCAAGCGGCCCGCCTCACGATAGATGCGACCGCCAAAGTTGCGCAGGTCATCCTCGCCCTCAACCATGCCGTTTGCGATGAGCTCGGCATAGCCCGAAATCGCCGTAAGCGGCGTCTTGAGCGCATGGGTGATATTCGCCGTGAACTCGCGGCGCATACGGTCGTTGTCCGCTAGCACCGCCATTTGGCGCTTGAGTTCCTGGCGCTGCGACTCGATACGCTCAAGCATGGGGACCATCTCGGCATAGGCGTGCTCATAGCTACGGCGCGGGTGGTCCAAATCCACCTCTTGTAACGGCGCGATGATGGCACGGGACTCGCGGCGCGCCATGAAAAACGAGAGTACCGCACCCGCTGCTGCGATAAGCAGCATCGGCGCCACCATCGACAGCAAAATCGCCGCAACGCCAGGCTGGGCCTGCGCCAAGCGGACAACCTGGCCGTTATCAAGGGCGACGGCGCGATACAGCATAATCTCGTCGAGCGTAGAGCTTGCGCGCTCCGCGGAACCCGAACCACTCTCAAAGGCCTCGATGACCTCGGGGCGATCGCCATGGTTGGGCAATGTGGAAGGCGACGCCTCGTTGTCGTAGGCAACCGATCCATCCTTGTTAATCAGCGTGATGCGTAAGTCCTCGCGATCGAGGCTACGCAAGAACGGGATGGGCTCTTGCTGCTCGTCGAGGGCGGCAGCAATGAGCTCGGTTTCCTGCGCCAGATTGGCACTCGTGGCATCCGCCAAGGTGTTTTGCACAAAGAACGCACCCAACACCGTAAACGCCACGATAACCGCCATGGCGCAAACAAAGATCGTCACAAAAACGCGATGCGACAGCGTTTGTTTTCCCTGGGGGGCGAAAACCACGGGTTACTCCTCCGATGCGGTGGCCGCGGTGTCGTCACCTTCGGCACCATCACCGGCAGAAGGCTCGGCCAAGCGGTAGCCCACGCCGCGCACGGTCTCGATGGCGCTGGCATGCTCGCCCAGTTTTTGGCGAAGCGTCTGCACGTGCACGTCAACGGTGCGCGAACCGCCGTCGAAGTCCCAGCCCCACACGCTCTGCAGCAACGACTCGCGGGTAAAGACCACGCCGGGTTTGCGCATGAGATACGCAAGCAGGTCGAACTCGCGCAGGGTGAGCTTAAGCGGCTCGCCGGCAACGGTCACCTCGCGATGGCTGGGCGAGAGCACGATGTCGCCCACACTGAGCACATCGCTCTCCTGCTTGACCATGCCGCCGCGACGCAGCAGTGCGCGGCAACGGCTCGCAAGCTCCATGAGCGAAAACGGCTTAGTCAGGTAATCGTCGGCACCGCCATCGAGCGCCATCACCTTGTCGAGCTCGGTGTCCTTGGCAGTAAGCATCATGATGGGCACCGTCGCCGTCAGGCGGTCGGCACGCAGGCGACGCATAATTGCCAGGCCATCGGTATCGGGCAGCATGATGTCGAGCAGGACAGCATCGGGCACCCGTCGCGCCACAGCAGCCTTAAACTCGCCATCGCACGAAAAGCCCTCGGCCTCGATCCCCTGCTTGCGCAGCGCATAGACCGTCAAATCCCTGATGTTGTCATCGTCCTCGACGTAATAGATCATGTTGAACCCCTTTGCGGCCGGCATGACCGCATCTTAACCCTAAAGGTACCTTTACGAGATGGTATCAGCCAAAACGTCCCGTCAAATAATCCGCTGTGCGCGAATCGGTCGGTTTTTTGAAGAGCTGAGCGGTGGGCGCGTGCTCCACCAGCTCGCCCAGCAAAAAGAACGCAACCGAGTCGGAGATGCGCGCCGCCTGCTGCATATTGTGCGTAACGACCACCAACGTGCAGGTCTCCTTGAGCTCGCAGGCAAGCTGCTCCACCACCAGCGTCGACACGGGGTCGAGCGCCGAGGTCGGCTCGTCCATCAGCAGAATGTCGGGCTGCACGGCAAGTGCGCGGGCGATGCACAGGCGCTGCTGCTGTCCACCCGAAAGGCCCAGGCCCGACTCCTTGAGCTTGTCCTTGACCTCGTCCCACAGGGCAGCGCGACGCAGGGAGTCCTCGACCAGCTCATCGAGCACGGCGCGGTCGCGCACACCCATACCGCGAGGACCGTAGGCGACGTTGTCGTAGATGCTCATGGGAAATGGGTTGGGGCGTTGGAACACCATGCCCACGCGCTGGCGCAAACGGCAGATGTCGCAATCGCCCAGGATATCTTGACCATCGAGCGCAATCTTGCCCTCGATGCGGCAATCCTTGATGCCGTCGTTCATGCGGTTAAAGCAGCGCAGCAACGTGGACTTTCCGCAGCCCGAAGGCCCGATGAACGAAGTGATCTGCTTGTCGCGGATCTTGATATTCACGTCCTTGAGCGCATGGTGATCGCCATAGAACAGGTCGAGGCCCTCGACGTCGATGCGCGTCGGCGAGGCGGCAAGATCCTCTGCCGTGGGGCGAGTCGCATCCCCAACCTCGCGCTCATGCGCGGCCTCGGCCTGCGCTTCCATGAGTTCTTCAAGCTCCGTGGGCTCCACAGCCGCAGCAGCCGTCATACCGCACACCTCCATATCGATATCAATTCAGCAGTATCGATAGTAGGAATCGCGGCTCATACGCACGTGAGCACATTGTCAAGTGTTTGTAAGGGCACACTGGCTATGCGGCGGGCAGCTCGATGGTGAATATCGTGTGTTCGGGCGTCGATTCACATGCAACGGTACCGCCGTGTGCCGCGATGATCTCCTTGGCAATAGCAAGGCCCAGGCCGGCACCACCGCGATTGGTCGCACGCGCCGCATCCAGGCGATAGAACTTCTCAAAGATCACCTTGAGCTTAGCCGCAGGGATAGGATCGCCCTGATTGATAAAGCGCACGCGCACGCCGCCATCGTCTTGGCGCCTGGCCTCAATCGTGATAGTCGAGCCCTCATAGCTATAGGCGACGGCGTTTTTCATGATGTTGTTGAACACGCGGGCCATCTTGTCGCCATCCACGAGCACCGTCAGGTCCTCGCGAATATCAACCTGGGCTTCCTTATGCTGCTCGTTGAGGATGGGATAGAACTCGTCAGCCACCTGAGCCAGCAGCAACCCCAGATCAACATAGCCGCGCGTGAGCACGATATCGTGGAAGTCAAAGCGCGTGATATCGAAGAACTCTTCGATGAGCGCATCGAGCCGGCGCGCCTTGTCGAGCGCCACGCCCGTAAAGTGCGCACGTTGCTCAACCGGCAGCTCAGGAGCCTCTTGAAGCAGCGAAAGATAGCCCACCACACTGGCAAGCGGGGTGCGTAGGTCATGTGCCAAGTACGTGACCAGATCGTCCTTGCGATGAGACTCGTCACGCAAGGCCTGCTGCACCTTGCGCTCGCGATCGCGCACACGGTTGAGTGCGCCCTCGACCTCCAGGAAGTCGCCGTCGATGTTGTCCCAGGTGTCGGGGTGATCGATCAGGCGATCTTGAATACGAGCGGCCAGCACACAATCGGCATGCTGCTCGCCCTGCTCATAGCCCTGGTAGTACAGGGCGCGGCCGCAAAAGAACAGCACGCACACGGCAAGCGCCAGCACAAAGCCAAGCATGTTGAATACAAAGCCGGCATCGAACAGCACCGGCCCTTCGATGCCGCCGAGTGCCATGGCGCCAATCGCCAACGTCATGGCCCACGCGGCACCGCCAATCACCACGCAGCGGCGTACGATTTCAAATCGATCGATCAGCAAAAAGCCGACAAGCAGCACCGCCAAGATTCCAGCGATGTTATCGATGCCAATCAGCAGCAGGCTCAGCAAAAAGAGCAGCACCGTTGCAAGTGCGCGGTTGTCGACGACCGACCTCACGTATTGAAAGAGCCGATCGAATGCCTGCCTATCGTCTTTTGTCATGTCCACTTCCCCACCATCAAAGGCGCTATTCGATTATGTAGCCGACGCCCCAGACGTTTTTGATAAAGCGCGGCTTTTGAGCGTCGTCGCCAATCTTTTCGCGCAGGTGGCGAATGTGCACCATCACCGTATTGTTGGAGCCGGGCATAAAATCCTCGTTCCACACCGCGCGGAACAGATCCTCCACGGCTACCACGCTGCCGCGATGCTCAACCAGATACAGCAAGATGGAATACTCGATGGGCGTGAGGCGCACCGGTGCACCGTCCACCGTTACGGAACGAGCATCGCGGTTGATCTCCAGGCCGTCGAGCTGGATGGTCGGCGACTCGGCCGCCTGCGAGCGGCTACCGTAGCTGGTGTAGCGGCGAAGCTGAGCGTGCACACGCGCGATGAGCTCCAGCGGACGGAACGGCTTAACCACGTAATCGTCCGCGCCAAGCGAAAGGCCCTCGATCTTGTCTTGCTGGGCATCGCGCGCCGTCAGCATGATCACGGGATAGGTATGGCTGGAACGGATCGTACGCAGTAGCTCAAAGCCATCGATATCGGGCAGCATGACATCCAACAGTGCCAGATCGAACTCCTGCTCCAGGATTGCCTTGGCAGCATCGGCCCCGCTATAGGCAATCTGGACATCAAAGCCCTCTTTTGTAAGGTAGATACCAACCAAGTCGGCGATGGCCTTCTCGTCATCAACTACCAAAATGCGCTCGTTCATGCGTGCTCCTCTCGCGCTCCATTATGCCCGAGGCGACGCACGCCACACACAACAAGCGTGGGTGATTAAGTCGGCCTTAAGCACCCTTGTGCCCGTTCGGGCGCGGATGTGGGCCACGCACGCACGCGATGATCGCCGACGCCGGCAAACGATATACTCTAGTTCCAGAAGAGACCATCCCGTCGAAAGCGAAATCCGTGAAGTCCCTCACCTCTTTTGCAAAGCGCTCAGCCCAGCTTGCCGCCGGCTTTGTCTGCGCTATCGCCCTTGCCGCTGGCGCCCAAGTGCTCACGACCGACAATGTTTGCGGCAAAACCGCCGATGCGCGCGGCATCACGGCCGAAAACCTGCCCGATATCGATGCGACCAATGCCCTCGTCATGGGCAAAGACGGCACCGTCTACTATGCCCGCGGCGCCGATGAGCAGGTCAAGATTGCCTCGATCACCAAGGTCATGACCGCAATCCTAACCGTCGAGAATTGCAAGATGGACGAGAAGGTCACGGTGAGCAACGCCGCAGCCACCGTGGGCAATTCAACAGCCGGCCTACTCGAAGGCGACGAGCTCACCGTGGAGCAGGCACTGCGCGGCCTGATGATTCCCTCGGGCAACGACGCCGCCATCGTGCTCGCCGAATATGTGGGCAAGAAGATCGACCCTAAGACCAAAGACGCCGAGGCAACATTTGTGAAAGCCATGAACGAGCGCGCTAAGAAGCTCGGTTGCACCGGCACGCTTTTTGAAAACCCGCATGGTCTGGACTTTGATGAGTGGGCTGGCGATATGCACTCAACCGCACACGACGTAGCGCTGATGATGCAAGAGGCCATGAAAAACGACACGATCCGCGAGGTCGTAGCGAGCGAGGATTCCTGGATCGAGGTCACGGGCGCCGACGGCACCGACCATTCGCATTCCATGGACACGCATAACTATTTGCTAGGCCAAGATGGCAACATCGGTGGCAAGACCGGCACCACCGATGATGCAGGCTATTGCTTTACGGGTGCCTACAACCGCGATGGCGACGAGATCTACACCGTCGTTTTGAACTCCACCACCACCGACCAGCGCATTGCCGATACCGCAACCCTTGCCAATTGGTACTACGGTCACAAGGTGACGGTCGCAATCGCCAACACGCAGGAAAAGACCGCCAACGGCAACCCGCTTATGGCGCGCATTGGCCAAACCGACTGGACGGATAAGACGATCGACGCCACGCTCGCCGATCCTACGGCGCAAGCGACCGTGTTTTCCCTTGCCGGCGAGGTGACCGAAAAGGTTAGCTACGACGATCTTTCGGGCACGGTGCATGTGGGCGACAAGGTGGGCAGCGTTACGCTCAAGCAGGATGGCACCAAGATCGCCGTCATGGACCTGGTTGCCGACGAGGAAGGCGCAGGGCCGAATCCCATTGAATGGCTGCTCGTGAAGCTCGATCGCTTGGGCCGTCGCATCGACAACCGCCCACTCACGGCAGAAAGCGAGACCGTCGCCAAGGCGCCCGAGGTGTAGGGCGCAAGAATAATAAGTCCACTGAAAGGAGGCGTCCGAAAGGATGCCTCCTTTTTTGAGGGTTCGAATCCCCAGCCGCCATTCTTGATAATAAAAAGGGCCCCAAATGGGACCCTTCTTCAAATTCGTACTGGCGGAGAGCTGGGGATTCGAACCCCAGATGCCCTTTTGGGGCATACTCGCTTAGCAGGCGAGCACCTTCGGCCTCTCGGTCAGCTCTCCGTAACAGCCGTTCTATAGTAACCAAACAGCCGAAGTTGGGCAAGAGGAAATTTTCTAATTGCCTAGCAGCCTTTCCTCCTCGAAAGCTTCGCCTACCCCAGCGAGCGGTTGAGAGAGCCGAGCTCGTCGTTGCCCATGGTGCGCCACATTTGGAAGATGCAGCCGCGTGCCAGGAAAAAGAAACCGTTGTCGACCAGTTGCACAGCGGCATCTGCCAGCTGATTCGTCACGGCGGACACTGGCGGCAGCTCTAGTCCAGCCTTGTGGATGGTCTCGACCGCTTCCTCGAACGTCGGAGGCTCGCTGACGCCCATCTCGTTCATAAGGCCCTGCATTTCTTCCAGCGCGCTGCTGCCCGACTCCTCGCCGCGCGGCACCAGACGGTAACAAGCCAGCGCCAGGTCGAGCTGATCGCAATTCCAATAGGCAAACGCCAAGCGATAGAACAGGTAGCCGATTGCAGAACGATCGCTGGCAATACGTAGGCCGTGGCGCGCCACCTCGATAATCTCGTCAAAGCGCTCCAGACGCGCAAGCACGTTGATGAGCGCAAAGTGCGACTGCATGGACGAGCGCGCCAGATCGTAAAGATGGCGCACCTCGGCGTAAAAGCTGCAGATCTCGTGCTGGGCAAAGTACAGCGCATCGGGCGCACGAAGGATTCGCACAGAGCGGTCTTCTTCCAACACCGGTAGCACCATGCGCACCAGCTGGTTATCACAAAACTGCGTTTGAACCGGACCTGTCGCCAAAAGCTCGGCGACGGCGCACTTAGCCTCCAACTCCTCGACAAGACGGGAAAAACCTTCAAAAGCACCTGTACGGTCGACTTTTGCCTGCTCGCGCAATTCAACAACACGGGCCACGTATGGGTCATCGTCCTCTTCCATGACCTCCAACTCGTCAGCCTTATCGGCAAGCAGCAGATCGCGCAGCGCCGGCGGCAGCATGCGATGGTCATCACGCGGACGAGCATGAACCTCCGCCGGCTCAATCGTCTCCGGAGCGGTTGACTCATACGCCTCAAGCACACGCTTGCACGGCATATCGTCCATGTCCATGCTCTCAAGATCCTTGGCGACAGGCACGCAATCGGCCAGATAGGCCGCACGCCCAAAGAAATACGTTGCGACAACGCACTCGCCCTGCTCACTGTCGGGAGCAGCAATCTGCACATAGCAGCGCGTGATGCAGGTGCCCGCGGCAAAACACGCTGCCGCAAGCGTGAGCGCCACGCGCGCATCGTGCTCCGCGGCCCAGATCGTGCGCGTGTCCTCGTCCAGCTCGTGCCAGGCGTCATCTTGAGCGTCGTATTCACGTTGCGGCATGGCATCAACGACAGACTGCCCAAACCGAACGAGCATAATCCCCTCGGCAACGTTTGCCCGATAGGTATAGTCGAGCCGCGTGACCACGTTAAGCGCCTCGACAATACGCGCGAAGCGGGTACGCACATCCCACTCACCGCCCGGCTGGCAAGCCACCGTACCCGGTTCGCCCCACGGGTTATCGCTCGAGGCCGTATCGAGCAGTCGAGGAACATCGTTGGTCGTCTTAGCGATATGCCACGCATCAAAGAGCGCGCAGCCCTCAAGGCTCGGCGACGAGGCCGCGGGGACCAATCCAGCCCCGATGCGCTCAAGGATGCCGGAGAGGCGGTTGAGACGGCACTCGATGGCAAGCAGCATGTCAATCTCGTCCTGGTCCAGCAGGCTACGATCAAAATTGAGATAGAAAAGCTTTGAACGATCAATGCGAGCCAGGCTCATCTCGGACTTGGCAGCGATGGTGCGCAGGCGGGGCAAGTCAATTTCACTCATAAGGGCAGCGGCATAGCGCTCGATACCGCTCGGATTCTCGGCATGGTCAACGCGGTAAAGCAGCGTCTCGATAGCATCAGGGAGCGGTGCTGTGTTAAAGCCCAAAAACACCTCGACCGGCTCGGGCAACTTTACGAGCTTGATCTTGTCGATAACATTTTGCATACCCTCGTCGAGTCCGCCGGCGTCCGCCGTGCTCGCAATGGCATTTTCGAAGTCAGCGAATATCACGTAGCGCAGGAACATCGATGCCATGAACTCGCCGTAAGGAAGGGAGCGGGTCGAATTCCATGTCTCGTGGTCGGACTGCTCGCGCATGGGGCCTTCGGGAGAGCCGACGGTTCGCGCGCACGCGCGCATCGTGCCGTTGGCTCCCCGAACCACAATCTCACCAATACCGGAGTCCGACTCGTCAAGGACCAGTTCCATGTCGGGATCGTTGGGCAGCGGAGCCTCGCTGACGGGGCGGTCCACCTTGTACACCTCACCCGAAACGCTTACGTAGCCCAAAAGCGACACATGACTTTTGCCAACAAATTCGACGACATAACAAGATTCATGCTGATCCTCGCCAAAGAGTTTCCAGACTACGCCATATGAGCGTCCCGCAGGCTGCTCGGGCATCGCCGGAAAGCGCTTCTTGGGATCGAGAAACCTGAGCTTGTATGTCGGACGCTCTGCCACGAAATATCACCCTGATCGGTCGCTTGAAGAAGGAGTGGTCGCGAATAAGTCGCGACATCTACTCGGAATCTTACACGAGTCGACAGGAAATCGTCCCTTTGGACGAAAGCACTCAAGCTGACGCAAAAGAAAAGCCCCCGTTGCCGGGAGCTTTAATCTCAAATGGTGCGGCGTATAGGATTCCGCGCATCCGCTGCGCGGATCCGCACCGGCTTCGCCCGCCTGCCGGCGTGCTCGCCCGCGGGCTAAAAACGCTCCGCGTTTTCTTTACGCCCGCGCCTCGACCGAGGTTCGAATCCATGCGGTGTTTACGTAAAAGAAAAGCCCCCGTTGCCGGGAGCTTTAATCTCAAATGGTGCGGCGTATAGGATTCGAACCTATGACGTTCTGATTCGTAGTCAGACCCTCTATCCAGCTGAG
>ENA-UESG01002223-UESG01002223.1-human-gut-metagenome-genome-assembly--contig:-NODE-2223-length-10326-cov-3.486486_pt1 | contig 10326 bp, 9 predicted proteins | sample MGYA00243002_ERZ508003 | MGnify/ENA primary metagenome ERZ508003 (study PRJEB26167, sample SAMN06115514) | human gut metagenome | host: Homo sapiens | place: China:Shanxi | collected 2015-12-02... | reverse complement strand
CGTGCAGAGTCTGAATTTTCAGTCCTTCGCGTGAAATGACTTCCAGATTTTCCCCCCTCGAAATAAAGTAAATTTTAATGTTTTCTGATTGCCGGTAAAAATGAGCCAGTTTGCCCCCATAGTAACCCCCGACACCGCCGATCCCTGAAAATGCAATTTTAATCTCCATACTACTTTCTTTCCGATTCGACTCCAAAAGTATGTTTTTTGTCAGAAAGATCAAAAATGAGGGGGAATTAAATAATTGTAACGAATAAGTGACAGAATGATTCTATAATAAAGGATCCTGAGGGCGCTTTGTTTATGGCCCTATGTTGGCCGCCGGGGACTGTGTAAGTCCCGCGGACAAGGCGCCCGCAGGATCGAAGACTTTATAAGCTAAAACGTTATGCCGAAGCTGAACATACCGATGTGTTCGTAAACTGTGCTGAGCAGGCCTAATATCAGAATACCTGCCGTGCAGACAATCAGGCTGAGACGGGTATAGATATCGGAACGGACAGGGGCGATAGCTTCTTCGGTTTTGTTGATAAACATGGCTTTGACAACCAGCAGATAGTAATAGAGGGAAATGATCGTATTCAGCAGGGCGATGAATACCAATACATAAAATCCCTGTTCGGCTGCGGCGGCAAAGATGAAAAATTTACTGAAAAAACCGGCAAACGGAGGAATCCCTGCTAAAGAGAATAAAGCCAGCATCATGACGATACTTAACTTCGGATTCGTGGAATACAGACCGTTGTAGTCGTCGATCGTGATCTTGCCTGTCCGGTTTTCGATGATGGCGATCACCCCGAAAGCAGCCAGGTTGGAGATCATATACACCAGGATATAATATACCAGTGACGTCATCCCGATAGCGCTCCCGCTGATCACTCCCAGCATAATATATCCGGCTTGTGAAACCGAAGAATAAGCCAGAAAACGCTTCAAATTCTGCTGGCGGATGGCAAACAGGTTGGCTACGGTGATGGTTGCGATAATGATTACATACAGGATTGCCTGCCATTCTGTCACCAGATTACCGAATACTTTAAATAATAGAGTCATCAGTACGAAAGCTGCCGACCCTTTGGAAATTACCGAAAAATAAGAAGTCACCGTAGTCGGTGCACCTTCATAAACGTCGGGTGTCCATTGGTGGAAAGGCACCAGTGAAATCTTAAAAAACAATCCCACGATAAAAAATCCGAAGGCCATATATTGGAGCGGATTCCCTGAAATTCCTGCCGGTATGTCGGCAAAATAAAGTGTACCGACCGTCCCGTAGATCAGGGAAATACCGTAAAGCGACAATCCTGAAGCGAAAGTAGCCGAGAGAATATATTTAGCCCCGGCTTCTGCCGACTGGTGTTTGTATTTGTCGAATGCAGACAACACGGCCATCGGTATAGAGGCTGTCTCCAGGCCGATGAAGAATAACAGAAAATTGCCCGCAGAAATCATGAAATACATACCCAGCAAGGAGGAGAACAGAATCAGGTAAAATTCTCCCCGGCGGATCAGGACCGACTCGCTGTTTACCCAATTGTAAGCCTGGAGCAGGACAATAAGCGTACCTGTGTTCAGGATAGTTTTTACGATCGAACCGATGGGGGTACACACATACATCCCTCCGAAAGCCTCTGCCGTCCCGGCAGGAAAAAGATTCAGCAGTGTATGGGCCAGAAACAATACACAGGCTACCGGATGAAAATATTTCAGGCTTTTCTGAGAGCCGAACAAGTCGTATACCAGCAGGATCAACATGACGGCGATCAGTGAAAGCTCTTCTTTTAGGAACAGAAAATTAGAATATCCCATATTTAATAATTTTACGATTTACGATATCTTAAAACGGCCACAATCCGTTTAAACTTTCCCGGATCATATCCGATATCCACAACGGAGCCAGCCCTATCCCTGCAATGGCGAGGATCAGGACAATGGCCGAAAAACGTTCGTACCATACAGCATCGGTCAGTTGCAGGTGGTGTTCGTCGACCACTTTGCCATAGAGTAGTTTACCGACAACCCGCAGGATATAGACGGCAGTGATCACAATCGAAGTGCAGGCCAGGATAGTCATCACCCGGTGGAATACATCGGCATGCTGAAAGGAACCGACAAAAATAGTCATCTCGGCTACAAAACCGCTTAGACCGGGAAGTCCTAATGAAGCCAAACCGGCGATCACATAGCAGGCCCCCAGGAAGGGGATAATCTTCATCAGGCCTCCCATTTCCCGGATATCCCGGGTATGGGTCCGTCCGTAAATCATACCGATCAATGCGAAGAACAATGCTGTCATCAGTCCATGGCTCAGCATCTGCATAATGGCTCCTGTCATGGCCGTTTGATTAAGCATCAGGATTGCGAATAATACCAGACCGCAATGGCTGACCGAGGAATACGCATTGATGTATTTCAGGTCGGTTTGGACGATAGCCGAATAAGCACCGTAAACCACACTGATACCCGTCAGGATAATGAATATCCACGAAAGCTCTTTAGCTGCTTCGGGCATAAGGCAAATGGCCACCCGGAAACAACCGTAGCCTCCCAGTTTCATCAGCACGCCGGCGTGAAGCATCGACACCGCTGTGGGCGCTGAAGCATGACCGTCGGGACTCCAGGTGTGGAAAGGAAAGAGAGCTCCCAGTACACCAAAACCGATAAAGGTAAGCGGGAAGAACCACCGTTGCAATTCGTCCGGAATATGCTGACGCGCAATGTCAAGAATGTTCATGCTTGTCGCTCCCGAATTGAAATAGATACCCAATATCCCGACGAGCAGCAGGGCCGAACCACCCATCAGCATCAGGGTCAGCTTCATGGCTGCATATTCTTTTTTACCGGTGCCCCAAACTCCGATCAACAGGTACATCGGGATGAGGGCGATCTCATAAAACATAAACATGGTGAAGAGGTCGGTGGAGATGAAAAAACCGAAGACACCGATACTCAACAGACAAAACCACATAAAGTATTCCCGGGGCAAGAGTTCCATTTTCCACGAAGTGAATATGCCGGTGAATACGATAATGGAAGATAATAATAACATAGCGACCGAAATGCCGTCGACCCCCACCGAATAATGAATATGAAACGGGGCATACCACACGCTGCTGGCGGTGAAAAGCATTTCTGCCGTATTTCCGCTGTGCCTTTCTCCCAGAAACAATACCGTCAGTGCTACGGCAAGAAGCAGCAGGAGGGAAGCTCCTGTCGCACAAACTGCACGAATTTGTTTGATGTCCGATGCCAAAAGTAAACCTCCTAACATCAAAACCGGGATCAGAACGAATAAGGATAAGAAATTCATAATGTTCAATTTTATAATTTACGATCCTATATCAACACCACTAATAAAACAAGCAATAAAGTGCCCACCAGGAAAACAAAAGCATACTGTTGGATTTGTCCCGACTGTAATCCGCGGATAGCGTACGACACCCGTTGGGTAATATAGGCCATTCCGTTCATGGTACCGTCGATGATGTGGCGGTCGAACCAGGCGATCGGGCGGGATACACCGTTGAAAATGATTCGTTTGGTAATAAACAGGTAAAACTCGTCGATGTAAAAACGGTGATAGGCTGCTTTATAGAAATGGGCATACATATGTTGCAGCCGGTCGGGAATATCGCACTTCGATTTGTAAAAGAAAGTGGCGATACCGATGGCGATTAAAGCGATTATAATGCTGGGAATGGCGACACTCCAATCCAGGTGGATGTGGTAAACCAATCCGTCGCTGCTCACAAAATGCCCGAACGGGATGAAACCTGCAAAAAGTGTGATCGCGGCAAGGATCATCAGGGGAATGGTCATCGAGCGGGGAGCTTCGTGGGGAGTATGTGCGTACTGTGACGGAGTGCCCCAGAAGATATTGTAGTAGAGCCGGAACATGTAAAAGGCTGTCAGACCGGCAATAAAACTCATCAGGATACCGAAATTCGGGTTGAAATCGAAAACGGCTGTCAGAATCTCGTCTTTACTGAAAAATCCGGAAAAAGGAGGAATTCCCGATATGGCCAGACAAGCGACGAGGAAGGTCAGATGCGTAAAAGGCATATATTTACGCAGACCACCCATGCGGCTCATTTCATTGCTGCCGATGGTATGGATGATGGCTCCTGCGCAAAGGAAGAGCAGGGCTTTGAACATGGCATGTGTGAAAAGGTGGAACATCGAAGCCATATAGCCGAGTCCCTGATGGCCTCCCATACCCGAGACTCCGAGCGCAACCATCATGAAACCGATCTGAGAGATGGTAGAAAAAGCCAGTACCCGTTTGATATCGGTTTGTACGCAGGCTACTACGGCTGCATACAACGAAGTAAAAGCCCCCACATAACCGATGCCGACCAACACATCCGGGGCTGCACTGACGTATACAGGGAACAGACGGGCCACGAGAAAAACGCCGGCAACCACCATCGTTGCTGCATGAATCAGAGCCGATACCGGGGTAGGACCTTCCATCGCGTCCGGTAACCAGATGTGTAATGGGAACATTGCCGATTTTCCGGCACCACCGATGAATATCAGAGCCAAGGCCCAGCTCATCACGGAAGCTCCCATGAAAGTGACACCTGCAGCTCCTGCAAAAACGGAAGCATCACCGGAAGTCAATAATTCGAAGCTGAATGTCTTGGTGAAATACGACAGCAACAGAATGCCCAGTAAAAAGCCCAGGTCGGCAAAACGGGTGACGATAAACGCTTTTTTCGAAGCTGCGATGGCTTCGGGTTTTGTATAGTAGAATCCGATCAGCAGGTAGGAAGAAACACCCACCAGCTCCCAGAAAATATACATCTGGAAAATATTGGGAGCTACTACCAGACCTAACATAGAAAAGGTGAACAAGGATAGAAAAGCGTAGTAACGCTGAAAACCGCGTTCGCCTTTCATATAGCCCATACTATAAATATGTACCATCAGCGATACTGTTGTGATGACCACCAGCATCATGACAGAAATCGGATCCAGCAATATACCCAGATCGATGTGGAGGGCTTCTGTGAAACGCAGCCATTCGAAATCGACAGGCATTATCCGGGCAAATACTCCGTCTACCCGGGGAGCTGAAAAATAAAGTCCTGCAGTGATATAGGCCAAGCCTGTTGTGACAGCCAGAGAGAGGCTGCCGATATAGCCGGCTGTGTTCGGACGGAGTTTCATCCCGAATAATCCGAGCACCAGGAAAGTGAGCATCGGAAGCAGGAGGATCGATATTGTATATTCCATAATCTGAAGTTTAGTCTTTCAATTTATTTAAATTCTTCACCTGAATATTCCGGATGTTCCGGTATATATTGATAATGATTGCTATGGCCACTGCTGTTTCACAGGCCGATATTCCGATAGCGAACAGGGTGAAGAAAAAACCTTCCAGTTGGTCCGGGAATAAAAAACGGTTGAAAGCCACAAAATTGATATCTACAGAATTCAGAATCAATTCAATAGAAATCAATACCGCTAACATATTCCTGCGGGTCATAAATCCGTAGATTCCGGCGAAAAACATGATCGTGCTGATCACCAGATAATATTCCATCGTTATTTCCATACTATTCAATTTTCATGTTTAACGTTTCCGGGCGATCAGGATACCCCCGATAATACAAGCCAACAACACTGATTACCTCGAAAGGTAACAGATACTGGTATTTCTCCGTCCCCATCAAAGCGGTTCCGATCACTTTCTGGTTGATCTCACCGGGTACGAAATGCGATACCGGGAACGAGTGGGTAAGTGTGATGAAGATACAGAGGGCTGCACCTCCTACCGCAGCCAGTATGCCGGCAAAAAATTTGCTGTTTTTGATCTTGTCGGCTTTCTTATTGTCGGAACTGGTCAGAAGAATCGAGAATACGTATAATACAATGATACCTCCGGCATATACAGTCAGCTGTACAGCTCCCAAAAAGGAATAGTTCAACTCGAAATATATACCTGCCGTAGCAAATAACACGAACAGCAGATAAGTCGCCGAACGCAATATCCGCTTCGTGGTGACGGTCAGTATGGAGCAGACGACGATCACTGCTGCCAAAAATAAAAAGACCGCTTGGGGGAGAGTTATATTCATAAGATTTCTTTTATAATATACTTAATTCAATCTTTTGCCGGTCAGGCTTCATTTTTGGTTTCCAACCTGGAACCTTCGTGGTTTAGTTGGAGTACCAGTTTCTCACGGGTAAAAACGGCGTGTTCGTAGGTCGGGATAAAAGTAATGGCCTGATGGGGACAGCTCCGCACACATAGCTGGCAATACAGACAGCTACCGTGGTCATACAGATACCGCACCAGTACCTTTTTCTTTTTTCCGTCTTCGGTAGTTACCATTTCCGATTCGACACGGATGGTATCGTTCGGACAATTCATTTCACAGATACCACAGGCGACGCAATGGTGTTCGTTGCGTTCGTTGTGGGGCATCGTCAGCTCACCCCGGAAACGGTCGAACATTTTCAGGGTAGCCCGGTTCTCCGGATATTTTTCAGTAGTCTTGGGGGTGAAAAATTCCCGGAGGGTAATGCTCATTCCTTTCAGTAATGAACCTAAACCATTGAAAAATGAACTGAAATATTCTTGTGTACTTCTCATAAATCTTGCTAAAAATGTAATTTGAATACCACCACAAAGACCATCAGGAACAGGTTACACAAATTAATGGGCAACAGGTATTTCCATTCCAGTGTCAGCAACTGGTCGATACGCAGGCGGGGGAATGTCCATTTAAACCACATGATGATAAATACCATAACGGCACTTTTTCCCAGAAACCAAAAGATCGAAGGGATGTAGTCCATCACGGTGTTGAAATTTTCCCAACCCGGTATATGTAAAGGCATCCAGCCGCCCCAGAATAAGGTAGTCGCTACGGCTGCCACAATAAACATATTGACGAATTCGGCCACGTAGAAGAAACCGAAGTGCATGCCCGAATATTCGGTATGGTAACCTGCTGTCAGTTCCGATTCGGCTTCGGGTAAGTCGAAGGGACCGCGGTTGGTTTCTGCCGTACCTGCGATCAGATAGACGATGAAAGCGATTAAAGCCGGGAGATGGCCTTTAAAGATAAACCAGCCGTCTGCCTGGCTTTCGACAATCGTCGAGAGCTGCATGCTGCCGGTAAGCACTACCATCGTCAGGATCGATAACCCGATCGATAGCTCGTAGCTGATCATCTGGGCTCCGCTTCGCATGGCCCCGATCAGGGAGAATTTGTTGTTACTGGCCCAACCTGCCAGCAAAATACCGACAATACCGATGGAGGATACTGCGATCAGGAAAAATATCCCGACATTGAAATCGATAATCTCCAGCCCTTTGGCAAAAGGTATACAGCTAAAAGCCAATAAAGAGGCTATGATGACAATGTAAGGAGCCAGGTTGAACAGAAAACGGTCTACATGATTGATCTCGATGATCTCCTTGATCAGCATCTTGATCATATCGGTGACAGTTTGTATCATTCCGAAAGGACCTACCCGGTTCGGACCCAGACGGCATTGGAAGAAAGCACAGACTTTCCGCTCTGCATAAATCAGGCCGAGTGCCATGACTGCATAAGCGACCAATAAACAGACACCGACCAGGACAAATTCAGTGGTGGTGACCAGCGAGGCGGGTAGATATTGGTGTAGGGTGGCGTCGACCCATTGTGTTACTACTCTAAAATCAAACATATCTTATTCTCATTTATCTTTCATCTATCATCTTTCATTTCTTATCGGTCGATGTCCGGAACGACATAGTCCAGTGAGCCGCCGATAGCGATCAGGTCGGCAATTTTGTTGTTGCTGGCGAGCAGATCGACTACCGATACCAGCGGAAGACCCGGCGAACGGAATTTCACCCGGTACGGGAATTTATCTCCGTGGCTTTCGATATATACACCGAATTCTCCCCGGGCGGCTTCGACACTCTTGTAGTATTGGCCTTCCGGAAGTTTGATGATCGGTTTGGTCTTAACGGCGAAATCTCCCTCCGGAATATTGTCGACCAGCTGCTCCAGAATGTGAAGCGATTCGACGATTTCATCCATACGCACCATGTAGCGGTTGAATGTATCTCCATGGTTGTAAGTGATTTCTTTGAAATCGACTTTATCGTATACCCCGTAAGGATGAATTTTACGGATATCGCATTTCCAGCCTGAGGCACGTCCCGAAGGACCGGTTACTCCATAGGAAATAGCATCTTCCAGAGAAAGAATACCGATGTCTTTCATCCGCTGCCGGGCGATAATATTACCGGTGAAAACACCATGATATTCTTTTAGCATAGGGGGCAGGTATCGGATGAAATCTTTGATCCTTGTGATCAGATTCGGATGGATGTCGGCCATGACTCCTCCGATGCAGTTGTAATTCTGAATCAAGCGGCCCCCACAGGTTTCTTCGAACATGTCCAGGATCTTTTCCCGGTCGCGGAATCCATAGAAGAAAGCGGTCAGGGCTCCCAGGTCCATACAGAAGGTGGACCAGAACAGAAGATGGGAAGCGATACGGGTCAGTTCGTCCATAATCGTCCGGATATATTTGGCCCGTTCCGGGATTTCCAGCCCCATCGCCTCTTCGATACACATACACAAGGCGTGACGGTTCATATGGGCCGAAAGGTAATCCAGCCGGTCGGTCAGTGCCAGAGTCTGGGGATAGGTGAGGGTTTCACACATTTTTTCGATTCCCCGGTGGATATATCCACAGTTGACATCCACTTTTTTTACGATTTCTCCTTCCAGGGATACCCGGAAACGGAGCACTCCATGTGTGGCAGGGTGTTGGGGGCCGATGTTTACGACGTATTCGTCATCTTCGAAAATAACGTTTTCCCTTTCTTCGATCGTCCCTTCTTTTGTCAATTCCAGGGTAGGGGTTGCATCCGGGCTGCTTTCACTTTCCAGACGGATGGGGTTGATCTTTTCGTCCGCATCGTAATCTTTACGCAACGGATAACCGATCCAGTCGTTCCGCAGGAATAACCGGCGCATGTCGGGATGGTTGATAAACCGGATACCATAAAAATCGAATACTTCACGTTCGTTGAGGTTGGCTGTAGCCCAAATGTCCGAGACACTCGGCAATTCGGGATTCTCCCGGTTTTCGGTTTCAACCCGTAAGGCCAGGTCGTGACCGTATTTGCTGGATCTCAGATGGTACATGACGCCCAGGGTTTCGCCCCAGTCCATACCGGTCATACATACCAGAAAATCGAACGAAGTATCCTCGTCATTGCGCAAACGAAGGGCCAGATCATGAAAAGAGGTACGTGGAACGCTAACGAACCATATTCCATGTTTTTCTTCCAGGATAGCTTCCGGTACAATACTTAATATCTTCTCTTTCATAAATTGTTCGGATTACATTGGGGGGTAGCTTCGTCATTACTGTTCCTGGGGTCTTGCTGTTTGTTGGCTCCTCCGAGGAATTTCTCGACTTTGATTTTCCGTTGCAGCTGCATCATGCCGTAAAGCAGCGATTCAGGACGGGGAGGACAACCGGGAACATAGACATCTACCGGTAATATTTGATTTACACCTTTTACGACATGGTAGGATTTCTTGAACGGTCCACCCGATATGGCACATCCCCCCATAGCGATGACATATTTGGGTTCGGCCATCTGATCGTACAACCGCCGTAATACCGGAGCCATTTTGTGAACGATAGTACCGGCAACGATGATTACATCCGCTTGCCGGGGACTGGCCCGGGTGACTTCAAACCCGAAACGGGCAAAATCATAACGTGCCGCACCCACTGCCATAAATTCAATACCACAGCAGCTGGTGGCAAAAGTAAGAGGCCATACCGAATTCGAACGCCCCCAGTTGATGAGATCGTCCAGGCATCCCACAATGATGTCGGTGCCGTTGGCCCTAAGTTGTTCGAGGTACTCATTATCTTTAAAGTCCTCATATTTCATTGATTTTATCTTGGGTTGTTTCATCGTTTTTCCGTTATTTTTTGTTCTGACTTTCCCCTTCTCTTCATCTCCAGCCTTTTGCTTTTAGCCTTTAGCTTTTTGCTTTTAGCTTTTTAATTCATTTCCATATGTTCCTGATCGGTCAATTTTTCGCAATAATGACATTTCAGGACGATCGGTGAATCCTTGACTACGGTAAACTTCGTTCTTACCTTTTCGTGATTGGTAATACATTTGGGATTCATACATTTGACAATTCCTTCAACCTTTTCCGGTACATTAACTGTCTTTTTCTCCACGACATCATAATCCCGGATGATATTGATTTTTGCAGAAGGAGCAACCAAAGCTAATTTGTTTACTTCATCATCTTCCAGAAATTTATCCCAGATTTTGATGAT
>ENA-UESG01002222-UESG01002222.1-human-gut-metagenome-genome-assembly--contig:-NODE-2222-length-10330-cov-3.679801_pt1 | contig 10330 bp, 5 predicted proteins | sample MGYA00243002_ERZ508003 | MGnify/ENA primary metagenome ERZ508003 (study PRJEB26167, sample SAMN06115514) | human gut metagenome | host: Homo sapiens | place: China:Shanxi | collected 2015-12-02... | reverse complement strand
GGACGAAATTGAATCGGAACGGTGAGGCTCCGATAATGATGAGAATTACAGTGAATGGGGTCCGGGTTGATGCTTCAACTGTACGAAATCGTAGTCATTGATACGTGCGCCTACCGGAGTCGGAGTGCGGAAGTCCATCGGAGTTCCTTCAACCGGAGCGATCTCGCCTGTAGTCATGAAGGTACTGTCTACCGGAGTATAATAGTCAGCATCAATTGTCAGCAGATGCGCCTCATTACGGGCTGCGTCTCCGTCAAGATTGAAGTAAGAGTGGTTAGTCATATTCACAATGGTCGGCTTGTCAGTTTCCGCTTCGTAACGGATATCGATCGCATTATCGTCTGTCAGCTTCATCAACACTTTACAAGTGATATTTCCCGGGAAACCTTCTTCGCCATCTTCTGCCATGTAAGTCAATTCCAGTTCTTGCGGATTTGGCTGAACGGCATCAAACACACGGTACTGGAATCCTTGCGGACCGCCATGCAGGCAGTGACCGTAATTATTCTGAGGCAACTGATACTCAGTACCGTCCAAAGTAAATCGACCTTGGTTGATACGGTTAGCATAACGGCCGATGCTTGCTCCAAAGTCCGAAGGCTTGCTGACATAATCCTGAATCGAATCGAAGCCGAGCACTACATCACGCATTTGTCCGTCCTTGTCGGGTACCATCACTGAAACAATACGACCACCGAAGTTCGTTACACAAACTTCCATGTTGTTCTTGTTGCGCAAGGTATACAAATCTGTTTTCTTTCCATCCACTTCCATCTGGAAGTTACTTTGCAATAAACCGGAATCCGTTGTTTTCTCGGCTTTCGGTGTACAAGCTGCCATTAAAAGGGCGGCAACTGCCCATACACATAACTTTTTCATGGTATTCTATTAATTGATACTATTCAATAAATCTACTTTGCCTTCGTTAACCAACTTAAGAATCAGTTCTCCGAAAAGCGTATTCTGCCAGGCAAACCAGGCACGGGTGAAGTTCTTCGGATCGTCTTTGTGGAAAGATTCGTGCATAAAGCCTGTTCCGGCATCGGTATCCATCAGCATTTTGATACAGGTTTTGATTTCCGCATCATCCTTGCTGGTGAAGGCTTTCATCATGATACTCATCGGCCACACCATATCATAACCGATATGCGGTCCGCCGATACCTTCGCCTGCCTTGCCTTTGAAGAAGTAAGGATTGTCTTCGCTCCACACGAATTTACGGGTATTCTGATAGATAGGATCGTTTACATCTACATCACCCAGATAAGGCATGGCAAGCAGGCTCGGTACATTGGCATCATCCATCAGGAAGTGATTTCCGAAGCCGTCTACCTCAAAAGCATAGATTTTACCATATTTCGGGTGGTTGTATACCGCATATTTCTTCAATGCTGTCTCTACTTCCTTTGCCAGGTCTTTGCATTCCTTAGCCAAAGCAGTCTTCTTATTTACCTTATCAAGTATTTCGGCTGCTTTGCGCAATGAAGATACGGCAAAGAAATTGGAAGGTACCAGATATTGAAGAGTCGTCGCATCATCCGAAGGACGGAAGCAGGAGACGATCAGACCAACCGGTTTCACTGGTGCTCCGAGTCCGTCATTATTCAATGTATCCAATGCACGTTCTGTCTTACGCTGGAATTTATACGGGCCAACTCCGTCTTTGCGCTGTTGTTCCTTGAATGTTTTCAGCACATTGGTGATAGCCTGAATCCATTCTTCTGAGAAAATGCTGGCATCTCCGGTTGTTTTCCAGTAGTGATAAGCCAGACGCAGCGGGTAGCAAAGTGAATCGATTTCCCATTTACGCTCGTGCAGTTCCGGCTTCATATCGGTCAGGTCACTCATCCAGTGATTGTCTTCAACGGCACCGTCATTAAATGCGTTTGCATACGGATCGATATTGATACATTTGAACTGGCGGAGGATAACACCTGCCAGCATCTCTTTCAGTTCGGGATCGGAGTTTGCCAACTGCACATACGGCCATACCTGCGCACCCGAATCACGAAGCCACATTGCGTGAATGTCGCCCGTATAAACGAATGTGTCCGGTTTGCCATCCGCGCCTTTGCGGAAGTGTACGGTAGTGTCGATGGTATTGGGGAAACAGTTTGCGAACATCCATGCCAGTTTCTCGTTTTTCAGAAGTTTCTGCACACGGATGATTTCCTTTTCTACCGCATTCGAACGGAAAAGACGTTTGGAAACTTCCGGACGATTGTCTTTCTGAATAGCGTCCGTCACACATACATGCATTCCGGACATCGTATTTGCAGCCTGCATCTGACCGCCACAAAGGAGCATGCCTGCCAGCATACCCGCACTGATATATTTTACTTGCTTCTTCATAAATTACTTTTTCTTTTTAAATTCGTTGGAGAAAGAATAAGGGAAATCGGTTTCTTTGGTACCACGCTGCTCATTGGGTTTGGAATCCATCTTGAAAGTGATGGAAGCACCGTTCATAAGGTCCTCGTGAGTCACGTAGTTCTTTGTATGGTCTTTGCCGTTCAAGGTCATGGAAGAGATATAACGTTTGTCGTCTCCGTTATTTGGAGCGGAGATGGTTACTGTCTTTCCATTTTCAAGATGCAGCTTCATCTGTTTGAAGTAAGGAGTACCGAGAATATACTCATCCGTACCCGGACATACCGGATAGAAGCCCATAGCAGAGAACACATACCACGCAGAAGTCTGGCCGTTGTCCTCATCACCACAATAACCGTCGGGAGCAGGAGTATAAAGCTTATCCATCACTTCACGAATCCAGTGCTGCGCTTTCCACGGCTGACCGGAGTAGTTGTACATATACAGCATATGCTGGATAGGCTGGTTACCGTGTGCATAGTTACCCATATTCATAATCTGCATCTCACGGATTTCGTGGATGACACCGCCATAATAGCTGTCGTCAAAGACAGGAGGCAGGATAAATACAGAGTCCATCATCTGGTTGAAGCCGTCTTTTCCGCCCATCAGGTCGATCAATCCCTGAGGATCATGGAATACGGACCAGGTATAATGCCAGCTGTTTCCTTCGGTGAAAGCGTCTCCCCACTTCAACGGGTTGAACGGAGACTGGAATTTGCCATCCTCATTCTTGCCGCGCATCAGTTTATGTTCGGGATCATACAGATTCTTATAGTTCATGGCTCTCTTTGCAAAGATCTCAATTTCCTTTTTAGGCTTGTTCAAGGCCTTACCCAGCTGATAGATACACCAGTCATTATAAGCATACTCCAGTGTGCGGGCTGCATTTTCATTGATGCCTACGTTGTAAGGAACATAACCGAGCTTATTGTAGTAGTCATAGCCCAGACGTCCGGTAGAAGAAACCTGCGGATGTACCGCATTAGCTCCGTGCTTTACAGCTTCCCAAAGGGTTTCGATATCATATCCTTTCAGACCTTTCAGGTAAGCATCGGCAACTACTGAAGCCGAATTGTTGCCAACCATACAGCCTCTGTGTCCCGGGCTTGCCCATTCCGGCAGGAAGCCGCTTTCTTTGTAGGTATTTACCAATCCTTCCTGCATCTTCATGTTCATAGACGGATACATCAGGTTCAGGAAAGGGAAAAGACAACGGAACGTATCCCAAAAACCGGTATCGGTAAACATATAGCCGGGAAGTACTTCACCATTATAAGGACTGTAGTGAACGATATCTCCTTTCGCGTCTATTTCGTAGAAGCTTCTGGGGAAAAGTACCGAACGATACAGGCAGGAGTAGAAAGTACGCAAATGGTCGATATCATCATCTTCCACTTCGATGCGTCCCAAAACGTCGTTCCATACCTTACGGCCTTTTGCCGCTAGCTGGGCTATGTTATCTTTGCGGAACTCTTTCAAGTTCAGTTCCGCCTGTTCGGGGCTGATGAAAGAAGAAGCTACACGTACATTTACCTGTTCGCCTTTACGGGTTTTAAAGCCGATCAATGCGCCGGCATGCTTATCGTTGGCTTCCAGTTTATTGGTATCGATGTTACCATTGGCAACAGCTGCCGTATAAGTAAAAGGCTTGTCAAACTCCAGTACGAAGTAATTCTTGAAGTTTGCAGGAACACCGCCGCTGTTCTTGGTCGTATAACCGATAATCTTGTTTTCCGAAGGGATGACTTTCACAAACGAACCGTTGTCGAAAGCATCTACAACTACATAAGAGTGATCGTTCTCAGGGAAAGTGAAGCGGAATGCTGCCGCTCTTTCTGTCGGAGCAATCTCGGTTACTACATCATGGTCGGCAAGGTATACTTTGTAATAGTAAGGAGTAGCCGTTTCTGCTTTATGCGAGAACCAGCTGGCACGCTGATCCTGATCGAAAACGGCTTTACCGGTAATCGGCATGATGGAGAACTGACCGTAATCATTGATCCAGGGGCTGGGCTGGTGGGTTTGTTTAAAACCTCTGATTTTATCGGCATCATAGGTATATGCCCAGCCATCCCCCATTTTTCCGGTCTGGGGAACCCAAAAGTTCATTCCCCAGGGAAGGGCGATAGCGGGATAAGTGTTTCCGGTAGATAAGGCGTGCTTGGACTGAGTACCTACCAGCGGACTAACATAGTCCACTGGTCCGGTAATCGTTTTAGCATCCATATTCCACGCACTAAATAAAGTAAAAGCTAATAGAGCGAGTTTTTTCATGGTGTTCTTGTTTTATTTAGTTAGTTTTTCTTCAAGCATCTTTATAAAATAGCCGCCAACTACGGAACGCGCCTGGAAACCTCTCTGAATCGGATTGTCCGTAAATACCCAGTCGGACATCGGAACGCGGGTAGTCGTTTCATCCATAAACAGATATACCGGTTCAATAAACTTCTCGAAAGTAGCTTTGTCCTGTGCCATGGTAGCTGTCCACATGATCCAGTCAGTCTTGGTATAAGTTTCACGGTTATCCAGCGGAAGGCCGTATTTATTTTGCTTCGTAAGATAATAAGCAATTTCTGTCTCAGCAACTTTTTCCGGGAAAATCTGCAGTTTCAGCAATTTGTCCCATACCAGATTATACTTCTGGCTCCAGGTTCCCGGCTTGTCGAATGTCAGACGGTAGTGGTCGCCGTCATCCGCCATCTTCACCCATTCGGCAGCCATTTCTTTCGCCTTCTTCGTGTACTTTTCAGCAATGTCTTTTTTGCCCAGCATATCTGCCATGTAGCCGTAAGAAGCAATACCCATGATAGCCTTGATAGAAAGATTGGCATTGTGCGCAAAGTGTCCGGCAAAGTCATCCGTACAAAGTTGGTTCTCCGGATCAAGACCGTACTCTACCAGATAATCCGTCCAGGTTGTCAGAGTTTCCCAATGCTTTTGTGCGTAGTCGGCATTTCCTTCTACAGCAGCAATCGCTGCAGCAAGGACTACCATATTGCCAGATTCTTCGATTGGCATATCACCTCCGTAAGTCTGGCCGTTAGCCAGCGGATATGTACCTACGTCGTGAGCAGCAAACGGTTTGGTCCATTTTCCGCTTTCACTATAATAGAAGATATGGTTCATGGTAGCTTTGACCAGTTCCGGATTGTAAAGTAGAAGCAACGGAGCTCCCGGATAAGTCAGGTCGACTGTTCCGATGGAACCATTACTGAAATTCTCTTTGGAAAGGAATACCAGGTCACCATTCGGAGCTTGTACCAGTTTATGGGCAGCTAATGCCTGACGATAAGCCAGAGCGCAAAGTTCGGCATACTTGCGTCCGCCGGCCGCTTCAGCCTCCGCCATCAGTTTCTTATCGAAAGCTGCACAATTCTGCATTTGAGTCTTATATTCCTGTTCTGCTTTCTGGAATTGTGATACGATTGTTTCACTGCCTGTACGATTCCAGTAAGGACGGAGGTTTTCACCAAAGTACTGGATAGAGTAAATATCATCGTAACCGATCAGCAGGTGTCCGTTCGCTTTCTTTGTTTCACCCAGTGAGCGTACTAAAGCTAGTTTGTCATAACCATTGGTGGTAGGAGCTTCCAGTTTGTTCTCTGTAAAGCTTTGGCGAAGTTTCTTTCCGTCACCGATAGCATAAGTGCTGTTCTCTTTTTCAGCAGCCAGGTAGAAGTGTCCCCAGTCAATACGTACATCGTCACCTTTCTTTTTCAGGATGTCCTGATTACGGCTTCCGGTGCGCAGGAACAACAGATCACCGTCAGTAAAGCTGTCGGCTACGGATTCCTGATGAGGCAGATCGAGTGCCCATTGAGGAGCAGCTTCAAAATAGAGTTCAACTTGGTGCGCCTGTCCGTCGTTAGAAATGACTTCATAAGAAATATAGTTGACAGGGCGTGCCATCAAGTCCAGATTGTCCATAAACAGGGGCGCGGTAAATGTCAAATTCAAGTCTACCGGACCACAAGTGAAGTTATAATAAGTCTGCATAGGTTGAACATCGGCAGAAGTCTGCTGTGCAGTCTGATTGAAGTAACGGTTATTATCCAATTCTACCAGCAAACCAAAATCCAGCAAGCCATTCGCTCCACGATTGTGACAATAAGCGGCAATCAGGTTTTCTCCCTTTTTCAGGGACGCTACCACTTCTTCCGATAACTTCACCTGTACGTGCTTCTTACAAGCGTTTCCAGTGTCTACAACCTTTATTCCGTTGATATAGATAATCACATCATCATCATGAGAATATTCCAGATATACATTCTTACCTGTCAGGTCTTCCTGAATATCAGCAACACGGCGTACCCAGATAAATTCTTCACCCCACTGGGTCTTGGCTACATGTTCGTTCTCCATGGTTCCGAAGGCACCTTCACCTTCTTTCCAGGCAGCATCATTGAAGCCGACATTTTGCCATCCGTCGGCAGGTTGCTGAATTGTATATTTTCCTGTCCAGTTACCTTGTTCCGAAGTTTTCACCAGAGGTCTCAACTCCAGTTCCTCCGTTCCCATAAAGCGGTAAGTCTGTCCGTCGACTTTAGCTACACCGATTAAAGGGAAATCTTTACCGCTCCAATGTTTGACCGAACCGTCGTATAAGTTGTCCGTGAAAGACCATGCACTGGTATACGGGTCTATGCTCACCAGCGGATAAGCCGGAGCACGCAACTCGCTCTTCACATGCTGTTCCAGCTGGGTCTCACAGCTACAAAATACAGAGGCTGCTCCCAGCAACAGCGTCATCAGTTGTTGTTTCATAATTTAATTACCTGTTTTATTTAATCTATTTACCATTCTATTGACACATTCACACCGGCAGGATCGTTCTCGAAACTCAACAGAAGAGTTTTTGATGATTCATCCCATTCCGGTTGTTCCTCTTTTCCATTCACACGTATTTTCTCTGGTTTACGAGGCAAGAGGACTCTTGATACATTAGTTGTATTTATCGGGCTTTTGGCTACAAAAGAGTAACTTTGTTTGCTGACTTTCTCATCATAGATACGAGAAGCTCCGCAGAGCACTTTGGCTTTTATTTTACCGGATACTTTATTCAGATCATAAAGATACCCCTGTTCACCCGGTTGGATTTGTTTGGAAGTCAGTACCGGCAGGTCTTTGTCAAACAGGTCGATATATAATCCGGATAACGTCAGTGGCTCTTTGGAAACGCTTTCGTCCATGACAGCAGCAATGGTATATGGACCACGTTCTACAATGAAGCTGTTCTTGGTTTCTATCTCTTTGCCAATCTTTTTCTGATAAGCGGATGCGATCGTTTCAAAATATTTCTGATCGTTTCCGGCTTTCAAAACAAAATGTTTGGGGTCTTCACGCATCACAATCACCGTTCCTTTACCATAGCGGTAAGTTCCTTCACCCGGATTACGAGATAGATTCATCTTCTCGAACAGGTGTTCCGAAGGCGCTTTATATTCATTTCCATCTGTATTCCACCATTCCAGTACCGTTTGATAAGGGTCGATATCTTCTCCACAATAGATAAGTATTCCGCCCTTCTTCACCCAATCAGCCAAATAGTTGTGATATTCCGGTTTCATCGGTTTCATGTTTGAATAAGACATGACAAGTATGTGGAGTCCTTTGAAAGTTTCTTTGAAAGGGGTATTTTCCATGTGTACCAGTTCTACTGGAATACCACGTTTCAACAGAGGCAAAGTTTGTCCGTAGAAACTGGAAAATTGCGGATCATCGTAACCGTTATGATTCGGAAAACGTTGAAACATCAGTGAGTTTGCCATCAATACACCGATGCCCTGTGTACCTGTAATCTTTTTATCGGAAGTACGGATATCATTCAGTGTATTAACCATTGTCTGCATCTGGGTGGAGTAAGAACGGGGAATGCGTTCTTTCTGATCCGTTCCCGCTATCCGGTACAGTCCCTGATAGATACGGTCCGGCCAGGGCATTACTTCGTAGGTATCTACCATAGGATACATCAACTGTGCTGCAAAAGTGGCCTGATAGTTGATTTTATAGTCCAGCCAGTCTTTCGCACGGTCTTCGATCGGGTCTGTCAGGAAATACATTTTCCGGTTCAGCGGTGCAGTCATCGACTTCATACACCCGTATTCCAGAAACGCGTTCTCGAATACACGTTCCTTCTGCACACCGTTATAGAAATTCGGTTCGCGGGCAGTCCCTGTCCATACCTGAGCAATGTAGCCGTCTACACAATCCAATGAAGCCAGGCTGGCTTCCGGACTTACAATCTGCCAGGAAGTATAATTAATCAAAGAATGCGTCGGCACATAACATTTGATGTCCAGTCCTTTCGATTTTCCGTATTCTTTGGCATAAGTGAATATCTTATCCAGCGCATTATAGTACAGATGATATTTCAGTTTGTTGGAAAGGTATGTGTTTTCGGGAGATTCGTGCTGAGCTCGCCAGGGGAAATTATAATATTTCTGCCATTCGGATTTAAAAGCTTCGCTATATCCGCCACGCATCCAGAACTCCGGTTCTTCCAGATATATGGATGTTATCCCGGCGTCAATCACCCGTTTGATCTGTGTTTCCTGCATATAGCGGATAAAACTTTCGGTAGGTACGATATAAGGGATCAGATGACCATGAGCTATTTCATTTCCATTACGGTCGCGCTGTCCTTCTTTCAGATGCCCGTCTACTCCATCCCATTTCCCCAGAAAGTAGTCCTTGTAGTCTCCCCAGGCAACTCCGGTCATAAATTCCGTCAGATAACCTTTGTCTCTCCATGACTGAATGCGTTGTTCAAAAGTTACTCCGGGCTTATCCAGTGTACCATATACCATCGTGGCATCAGCACGTACGTCTGTTTCGGGTTTCCAGGGTTCAGCAGTCTGAAACGTGGTCTTTGCTTCTTTGCTTTTTCCTTTTTGCGCATAAGTAGCATGATTGCAGGCAAGAAGCAAGCCGAGAGCAATCAGCAAATGTTTATTGTTCATGATATTCAGGTGTATTTTCATTTCTATATCTGGTCGTTACCCCGTTTCTCTTCGGATTATTTTTCTGCCGGAAACAGAAGCATCAATGCCGGTATACCGGAAGCCGAGTAGCTGTCTATCTCAGCACCGGCCGGTAATACTTTCTCATATTCTCCACCACATACATTACGTGTCTTATCCCTGTTTGCCCAACCGGACTCAATATTACGTTTCAGGAACGGGATATATTGTGTTTGTCCGCAGTCGTATACCAGCATAGCTATGTATTCTGCAAAAATAGCCGTATAGATACCTTGTTCGATTCCTCTTTCAAAGGGCAACAGATTATGCTTCGCAGACATTTCATTGACTGTATAGTCTGCTGCAAGGATTGCATTATCCAGGTAGCGTTTTTCTTTAGTCGCCTTGTAGAGCAATACGGAAGCACCGATAAAGGTAGCTTGATTATATACATGTGCTTTCCATGCAGGATTACCGTTTCCATGACGACTATCAGCTATCCGGCCCGTCTTCTTGTCCAACAGGTTTTCTACTCCCCATTCATAAATCTCTTTACCTTTAGCCAAATACTGTGCTCTTGTCTGATACTTGGGTGATTCTTCGGTTGATTCTTTTCTCTTCTTAGGAACATTATTGTACAGTGTAAGCGCTGCTACCACGGTAGGGAAATTGATACAAGCCATCTTTCCGTCACCCGGTCTGTTCGGCTTGGGATTATGGATCGGCTGCCATTGCCAGAACATCCCTCCGTTCTCTTTGTCATATGATCCTGTATCGCCTACTTTCTTAGAACCGTACCATACACGGCTGAAGCTCTCTTCAGACAGTTTCAGGTATTCATCCACACCAAAGAGTTCGTATGCACGTGCCAAAGAGATCGTCCACCACATGATATCATCATAGATAAACCATCCGGTATTTTCATTATTATTATCGAAATCAAAGTGACAATATTGGGCTTTATTTCCAGCGAATATCTTTTCGCAGAGCTCTTTGTA
>ENA-UESG01002220-UESG01002220.1-human-gut-metagenome-genome-assembly--contig:-NODE-2220-length-10334-cov-2.326216_pt1 | contig 10334 bp, 9 predicted proteins | sample MGYA00243002_ERZ508003 | MGnify/ENA primary metagenome ERZ508003 (study PRJEB26167, sample SAMN06115514) | human gut metagenome | host: Homo sapiens | place: China:Shanxi | collected 2015-12-02... | reverse complement strand
GTCGATCACAAGCCCGGCGGGCTGGTGCAGTACGGCTTCACCTTCACGGTCCTCAAGACCGCGGACAAGCCGCTGTTCGACATCTACCGCGCTAAGCCCGCCGCGTAGACAGGGCCATAACGAAAACGCCGCCCCGGTTTTGCCGGGGCGGCCCTTTATCTGGGAGGAAAGATGAACAAGGACTACCTGGCAATGATGGACGAGGGCGAGCTCGAGGCATACGCCAAGGTCCTCGGCTTCACGACCGCCGCCGCGCAGACGGCGGCCGACAAGGCGAAGCTCATCGAGCAGAAGCGAGGACGCTGCGCCGAGCTGACCGTTCTCGGCATCGCCATGAGCATCCCCGTCAAGCGAGCGCACGACCGCCGCTTCATCGACGCCATGAACAAGGAGGACCGCACGACCGAGGAGCTCGACGGGGCGTTCCGCTTCCTCCTCGGTGACGAGCAGTACGCGAGCCTCATGGAGGCCGTGACCGAGGACGACGCCACGCAGGACGACGATGCGCTGGGCTACGCCTACAACAAGCTGCTCTACTCGGCCGAACTAAAAAACTTCTAGAGCTCGCCGACCTCGAGGAACGCCACCTGCCCCTGCTCAGGCACGACTTCAGGGTCTTCTACGGCTGCTGCTACGACGAGGTCGGCGCCGCCGAGGCGTACGACCTCGTGAGGACGCTGCCCGACGGCTCGCTCACCGTGGCGGCCCTCCACCCGGAGCGCAGCTGGGCCCGGGAGCAGCACCTGGCGGCGGACATCGTGGACAGCGTCTATGCGGCGGCGACCGCGCTGTGCGGCGGCAAGGCATCGGAAGCCCCGAGGGTGCCCCGCCCGCGGGACGTGGCCGCCGCCGGCGCCGCGGCAGAGCGCGCGGCGTCGGTGCGCGCCCGCATCGAGAACACCGAGTGGGTGGAGGTGACGGATGGCTGAGATCGGACGCGCGGACCTGCTGATCGTCCCCAGGTTCGACAACCTCACCAAGTCGGTCGAGTCCGCGCTCGGCAAGTGCGAGGGGCAGGCGAGCAAGTCCGGCTCCAGCCTCGGCAAGAGCACCGGCTCCGGGTTCGGGAAGGGGCTGGCCGGCTCCGGCGCGATGATAGGCGCCTTCTCGACGCTCACGTCGAAGGCCATGGACTCCATATCGTCCCATGTCGGGTCGGCGATCAGCCGCTTCGACACGCTCAACAACTACCCGAAGGTCATGCAGTCCCTCGGGTACTCCGCCGATTCCGCCAACGCGTCTATCGGCAAGATGTCCGACCGCCTGTCGACCCTGCCCACCAGGCTCGACGACATGGTCTCGGTCGTCCAGGGCATCACCGCCACGGTCGGGGACCTCGACAAGGCCACCGACGTCGGCCTCGCGCTCAACGACATGCTCATCGCCTCGGGCAGCTCGACCCAGCTGTGCTCGGCGGCGATGGAGCAGTTCCGCCAGATCCTCTCCAAGGGCAAGCCCGAGATGGAGGACTGGCGCTCGCTGACGACGGCCGCGCCGGGCCAGATGGACCAGCTGGCGAAATCCATGCTCGGCCCCACGGCAAACGCCAACGACCTGTACGCCGCGCTCGGCGGCGGGGGCAAGGACCCGACCATCACGCTCGATCAGCTCATGGAAAAGATGGTCGAGCTCGACACGCAGGGCGGCGCGAGCTTCGCGTCCTTCAAGGACCAGGCCGAGACCGCGGCCGGCGGCGTCCAGACGAGCATCCAGAACATGTCGAACTCCGTGACCAAGGGCGTCACCGGCACGCTCGAGGCGATCGGCAGGAACAACATCGCCGGGGTGCTCGACGACGCGAAAGGCGCCGTGAACGGCTTCTTCAAGGTCGTCAACGGTGGGGTCTCCGCGTCGATGCCGATGGTCAAGCAGCTCTACGGCGGCTTCAAGAGCCTGGCGCCCGAGATCGTCTCGGGCGCGGCGGGCATCGCGGCATGGCAGAAGGCGGTGCCCGTCCTCTCCGGCGTCGCGAGCGGCGTGGGCAAGGCCACCGAGGCCTTCAAACTCGCCCGCGGGGGCGCCGGAACGTTCGCCGAGTCGCTCGAGGCGGTGGGCATCGGCTTCAACCCGGTCGCGATCGGCTGCACCGTCGCGGCCGCCGGCATCGGCATACTCATCGAGAAGCAGGTCGAGTGGCAGGCCCGCACGGACGCGCTCAACAAGGCCACGACCGGCCTGGTCGACGCAGCCTCAAACACCGTGGCGCTCGAGTCCTACGCCGGCAGGGTCGAGAATGTAGGCAAGAAGTCCAGCTTCTCCGCCATGTCCGTCGACGAGCTCGCCGAGTCGATCGGCAAACACGTCGACGCCATGAACGAGAACACGAGGGCCGCCGAGTCGCAGATCGCGCAGCTCAACACCGCGCAGCAGATCATCGACAACTATGCCGGAAAGACCGACCTGTCCACCGACGCCCAGGGCAGGCTGACCTGGGCGCTCCAGCTTCTCAACGACCAGCTCGGCCTCAACATCTCGGCCCAGGACGTGGCGAACGGGCAGTACGTCGACGCGGACGGCAACGTCAAGAACCTCAAGCAGTCCATCGACGAGCTCATCGCCTCCAAGAAGAAGGAGGCCGAGGTGAGCGCCCTCACGGCGAACCTCACCGAGGCGTACCAGGCCCAGTCCGAGGCCGCCGACACGCTCGCCTCCAAGACGAAGCCCTACCAGGACCGCCTTAAGGAGCTAGCGAAGAGCTACCCGGAACTCACCAAGGGCGAGCTCGAGGCGCTCGCCTGCACCGAGAAGATCGGCAGGGAGTACAACGAGGCGAAGAAGCAGTTCGACTCCGCCTCGGACAGCATCGACGTGCTCAACGGCAAGCTCGGCGACGCGAGCCTGACCACGCAGGAGGCCGGCAGCACCTTCGAGCACTTCGCCCAGGCGCAGCTCACGCTCTTCCAGGCGCAGCTCTCGGCCAACGGCGAGACCCTGTCCGCCGTCTCCGGCTCGCTCACGCAGCTCGGCGTCGACACCGAGCAGCTGGCGAGCCTCAGCGACGACCAGCTCGCCAGGCTGGCGCAGGACTACGACGGCACGGCGCGGTCCATCGTCTCCGACCTCGACGCCTGGGGCGTCTCGATGGACGAGGGCGCCGCCTCGACCGTCCGGGCGGCTAGCGAGATCCAGGCCGCGCTCGAGGACATGGGCGGCAAGCTCAAGAAGGCGTTCTCGAAGGAGAACATCGACCTCGGCGCGTTCTCGGACGCGTGCGCCGCCGCCGGGGTCTCTACCGAGACGCTCAACAGCATCGGGTCTGCCAACCTCGCCGCGCTCGCGCACAACTTCAACGGCAACATCGACCAGATGGTGTGGGCCGTCCAGAACTACAACGCGCAGCCGATCGTCGACAAGAACGGCAACGTGACCGTCGACCAGACCCAGCTGATGGACGCCCAGGGAAACGTGTACACCTGGAACGGCGCGCAGCTGATGGACAAGAACGGCACCGTCGACGTGAGCGTCGGCGACCTGCGCGACGCCCAGGGCAACCTCGTGACCTGGAACGGCACGGCTCTCCAGTCCAAGAACGGCAAGGCAAAGGTCGACAAGAAGGAAGTCGACAAGGCCCAGACGGCCGTGGACAAGCTCAACGGCACCAAGCTCAAGAGCAAGGAGATGACCGCCAAGGCGAGCTACTCGACGCTCCCCAGGTGCCAGTCCGCCATGCACGCCGTGATGAACGAGCCGTTCCACTCCAGGTCGGCGACGATCACCACGACCTACCTGACCGTCAACAGGACGCGCAACGAGAAGGTCGCCGGCGGCATACGCCATGCCGACGGCGGGATCCGCATGCACGCGCACGGCGCCATCGTCGACGCGCCGGTCACCGGCTACCCGCTCGACTGGGTGGGCGAGGACGGCGCCGAGGCCATCGTCCCCCTCACCAACCGAAAGTACTCGGAGCCGTTCGCGGCGACCATCGCCGAGCAGATGGCGAGGATCGGCGGCCAGCGCGGCGACGTCTACAACATCTACCTCGACGGGTCCGCCCTCGAGGTCGACGAGAGGGTCGCGGAGGCGCTCAGGGCGCTGGTCGCCGAGCTCAAGAGGACCGTCAGGACCGGAAGGGGGTAGGGCATGGCATACGCGGAGACAAAGCGAAATAACGTCAAGTACTACGGGGTCTCCCTGTCGACCTGGGTCGAGAACATCAGCGACTCGACCGCGCGAATCCACTGGAGCGCCGCTGTCGACTTCGGCAACTGGTACTACTACGGCGTGCGCCTCAACGTCAAGGTCGGCGGCGTCTGGCGGGCGAGCGGCGACGGTTACACGACCTCAAGGGGCCAGCGCGCCGTCACCGTCAGCGGCTATACCGACGCCGCCCGCGGGGACGATGACTACGGAGTCTGGGTCGAGGCCTACACCGAGTCCGTCTCGGTGGGCGGCTACGGGGGCGTCGGATCCGTGACGTCATGCGGCGAGAGCGCCGGCATCCCTAAGACCCCCGCCTACAAGCCGGCCGCCCCGACCGACCTGAGGGTCACGCTCTCGACCGACGACGTCACCGAGTTCGAGTGGGTCAACCACCCTGACAACGGCGCCCGGAAGTACTACCTGGGCACCAACGTGTACCGCCACACGAACGGCGGACCGACCGAGAACCCGTACAACAGGGATACGATCTCGAACTGGCGAGACGCTACGACGGCGGCGAACAATTACTACGACTACGACGTTCGAGCGCGCTGGCGCGGCGGAACGTCGGACATGTCGAACTCTGTGCGCGTCTACAAGACACCCGCGCCGCCCGCCTCGGTGTCGCTCGAGCGGGCCGGGGACGGCGAGGTCTCCCTCATCGTGCGCGGCCCGGACATCCCGTCGTGGATAACGGGTTTCGAGGTGCGTGCCACTGCGGACGCCGGCAGGACCTATGCCTCGCGCTCGCTTGACGCCGACAAGGTCGAGCCAGGGGTCTGGTCGATGGCCGACACCGCGGCGCTCTCAGGCGATCGCGTCGTCTACGAGGTCAGGACCTATAAGGAGAACCCCGTCGACGGCGGGGGCGAGACCGTCGCGTCGGCATGGTGCGCCTCCAACCCGGTCGCGACCATCTGCGCGCCGTACGCACCGTCTGTGGGAGGGGTGGAGCCGGCCTACGCCACCGGCGCCACGGCAGACATCTCCTGGACGCGCAACCACCCGGACGGGACTGCGCAGACCGCGGCCCAGGTCGAGGTCACGCGCCCCGGGGGATCCGTCGAGACCGTGGACGTCCCCGGGGCGACGTCATCCATCTCGCTCGCGGTCACGGCGAAGGGCCCTTGGCGCGTCCGCGTACGCACCAAGGGCGCCGACCCCTCATGGGGAGCGTGGTCGGAGTACGCGGTGTTCAGGGTCGCCGACCCTCCGCAGACGTTCTTCACGACCCCCGCGGAGGACGGCGAGGCCGTCGTCGAGCTCCCGCTGCGCGCCGCCTGGACCGCTGTCGACGAGACCGGCATCACCTACCAGCGCCTCAGGCTGCTGAGGGACGGCTCCGCGCTCGTCGACACTGCCCCTTCGACCGATGCCCGCGCCTATGAGATCGCGTCGGGCGTCGAGAACGGGGCGGACTACGTCCTCGAGCTCACGGTCCGCGGCGGCTCCGGCCTCTCCGTGACCGCCACGAGGTCGTTCTCGACCGACTGGCTGCCGCCGCCCACACCGATCGTCTACGTGTCGTATGACGACGCGCTCGCCGCCGTAATCACGGTCCGCGACGGCATCTCAGAGTTCGCGGTCAGCGGGCACAGGCTGACGGGCCCCATGGCCATGACGCCCGAGGGCAACATCCGCATCAGGGGCGGCATGTCCATAAAGGGGACGCGCGCAACCGTCCACAGCCTCCCGCCGTGCGCCTCGTTCGATATCGAGCGCGTGCTCGCGGACGGCTCGAGGCTCCTGCTCGCGAGCGGCCTCAAGTCCGGGCAGAGCGTCATCGACCGCCTGCCGCCGCTCAACGTCGGGTTCTCCTACGTCGCGCGCGGCTACGCGGCCTCCGGAACCACCTCGACGACCGAGGTGGGGACCGTGTGCCCGTGCGACGGGTTCGCCCTCAACTTCGGGCCGGACGCCTCCGAGGTCGTCGTGGGCGACAGGAACATGGGCGGCCCGCCGCAGTACTCGGCGAGCCCCGAGCGCGAGCGCGACCAGTTCCACTTCGTCGGCGGCGGCCTGCCCATGGGGTTCGAGAGCGGCAACCTCTCGATGAAGGAGTCGATGGAGTTCACGATCGAGGAGGACGACTACCTGCGCGTCCGCGGCCTGTTCGGCCGCTACGGAAGCGCCTGGGTGCGCCCCCATCTGGGCGACCGCGGCTTCGCCGCCGTCACGGGTGTCGGATGATATCTGGCTCGCGTCGTTCAGGACCTCCTACCGGTACGTCCGCGTGTCGCGGGCGACCGGCCTGGAGGTCGGCGCCATCGAGTCCTTCACCGGCGGCAGCATCAGCCGCAACCAGGACACGGACACCTATGAGTCCGCATCGCTGGACTACGTCGGCAGGCTCGACATGGGCAACGACTTCGTGCGCATCTACCTCGACGCGGAGGACCCGATCTCGGGCGCGTCGCGCACCGTGTGCCTGGGGACCTTCGAGTGCTCGACGCCGTCCCGCACGGTGAGCGGCGAGGTGGCGACCGGCATCGCGACGCTCTACGGCAGACTCCACGACCTCGCGAAGGACGACTTCGACGATCCGTACACCGTGCCGGCCGGCGCAAACGCGGTCTCCGCGGCCAAGGCGATCGCGGAGGGGTGCGGGCTCGAGGTGGTCGCGGAGCCGAGCGACTACACGCTGTCGACGGCATGGGTCTTCGGGATCGCCGCCACGGCGGACACGCCGGACAACAAGCTGGGCGCGGTCAATAGGCTGCTCTCCGCTGCAGGATTCAGGAGCGCGTCGACCGACGCCTACGGGCGCGTGCTGTTCAGGCGTTACCTGGAACCGGCGGCGAGGCCGATCGACCACACCTTCTCAGAGGGCGAGGACTGCCGGGTGCTTCCCGACCTCACCGACGAGCAGGACGACTTCGACGCGGTGAACGTGGTGCACGTCGACTTCGCTACCCAGGGCGAGAGCGTCAGGGGAACGGCCTCGGACGACAGCCCGCAGAGCGAGTGGTCGACCGTCTCCACGGGCCGCCGCATCGTGAAGCGGTACCAGTACAGCGACCTCCCGTCAGGGGAGAGCGTCATCGCCGGCGGCTCCTACCCGCTCGCCGGAGACGGCACCCACGACAGCGCGACCTTCAGGTGCAGCGGCGGCGGGGGGACCATCGAGACCGTCGGCGTTTCCGGGTGCCCGATCGGCGGCATCAGCCAGGCGATCCGCATCACGAAGGGGTCGGGCTCCGGCGAGATCGGCATCGCACAGGACAAGATATTCCTCAAGAAGGGCCAGCCGTACACCGAGTCCGTTTACCTCTACGCGTCGCAGAGGGTGCAGGTGAGGGTCCAGCCAATCTGGCGCGAGGACGACGGGGGAGAGACCGCGACGGTCGCCATCGGGCCAGGCTGGACGAGGCTGTCGCTCACGGCCACCCCGGCCAAGTCCGAGGAATACAGCGCGGGCTACATCTACCTTGCCGCTAGCGCGCCGACCGGATCGTACATCGACGTAGCGCAGGTCAAGGTCGAGGAGGGCGTTGTGGCAACGCAGTTCGCGGTCGAGGCTGCGAACGAGAAGGCGGCGAGCCTGCTCGCCACCGAGTGCTCGGTCATCCGCCGCCCGATCATCACGGCGATCTTCAACCCGTCGGCGGACGTCTACTCGGCGTGCGCCATCAGGCTGCCGTCTGTCGGGATCGAGCTCGCCCGCGCCTGCATCCGGAAGATCGACCTCGAGCTCGCGATGGGATGCCCCATGAGGATCGAGCTCCGCATGTACATGAGGGGTGATGCCTCGTGAGCGCCATGCCGTCCCTGGCCGCGGACCTTGCCGATATCGTCGCCGGCCCTTCGGCGCCCGGCGTCTCGATCGCCTACGGCACCGTCGTCGCGGCGGACTCCAGGACCGTCGACGTGCGCATCGGGGGCTCGGTTGTCGCCGGCATCTGCATGACGACGTCCTGTCGGGGCGCGGCGCCCGGTCAGCGCGCCATCCTCATCGGGTCGCCGCCGCTCTGGACGGCGATCGGGATCATCGCTTGATTATCGTGCGGGCGCAGGCCCGCGGAAGGGAAGCCGCATGGCCAACAACAGCGACGGGTCCGCCGTCTACGAGGTGAAGGTCGGGGAGGACGACTATATCGACGGCCTCGACGTGACGGAGAGCGACGGTAGCATCACCACCTACCTGTTCCGCCCGGCAAACTACGACGAAGTCGAGGCGGCGCGAAAGAGGGCCGAGAGCGCCGCGTTGCTGGCGAGCAGCGCCGCAGGCACCGCAAAGACTCAGGCATATGACGCCAACGTCGCCGCCGGAGCTGCCAGAACGGCCGCCGCGAAGTGCTCGACTGCCACCGAGAACGCCAACGCCGCCGTTCAGAAGGCGAATGCCGCGAACGATACCGCAAGCGCCTCGACTGCGCTGGCGAGCAATGCGGCCGCCGCGGCCAACGGCGCGGCGTCTCATGCCGAGGCCGCCGCGAACCAGGCGCTGCAGATCGCGAACTCGGTGGCGCAGGGCGCCGGCGGCGAATCCGATATCGCGGAGCTGCGCCGTCAGAACGGCCAGCTCGCGACGATGCTCGCCGACGCGACGGGGAAGTTCATCTACATGGACGGGACCGTCTACTGCCCGGCATCCAAGGCGTCGGTGTCCGGCGACACGGTGTCGTTCGGCGGCACGTGCTCGGTCTCGGGCAGCACGGTAACCCTTGCCTAAGGAGGATAAATGGCAAATGCAAAGACACTGGTCGTCGGCGGCCAGTCGCTCAACGTCATCGACGATACCGCGCGCAGCAACGCGCAGACGGCGCTCAACAACGCCGAGTACAACCGCCAGGGCCAAATCGGCAAGTACGGCGGGCAGAACATCGCCACCATCCTGGCGGGAGAGATCGGCAGCGGCAGCGTGTACGACGCGCTGCACAAGCGAGCGGCGGTCGGCAACTTCGCGGGCCTTCGCGTCGGGGACTACATCGACGTGCCCCTCGTGAGCGCATCCGCCGTCGCGGCCCAGCAGTCCGTGCGCTTCCTGCTGGCCCACATCGACCCGTATCTTTATTGCGGCGACAACAGCAAGGGCCACCACATCGCGTTCGTGGCGTCCGCCCCAGTGGCCGTGGCAAAAACAGTGACAGGCGTGGCAAACGACAGCTTCCTGATGTGGAACACCACCAACACGAACCAGGGCACCGCCGACCAGAAATGCCCCTACCCCAACAGCAACCTCAAGGCGTGGGAGACGGCCTTCGAGGCCTGCCTGCCCGAGGGGCTGACCAAGTACCTGCTTACCCAGCGCGTCCTGCTGGAGGAGCGTTACAGCGCAAGCGGCGCGCTCAACGACTCCAACTCGTGGAGCTGGCAGGATATCGGCAAGGTGTTCTCGCTGTCCGAGATGGAGGTGTACGGCTGCCCGGTGTGGGGCACCAAGGGCTACAGCGTGGGCTTCGACTGCCAGTTCGACCTGTTCCGCGACACCGCGCACCGCCTCAACGGAACTCGGTACGCTTGGTGGCTGCGTTCCGTCATGGGTGGCTCCTCGTCCTACGTGTGCTACGTCGGCAACTACGGCAATGCCACCTGCTCTTCGGCGTCGGACGCCTGGGTTCGCCCCCGCCCCGGCTTCCTCGTCGGCTAGCCAGCCGAGTGCTCTATACTCTGCTTTTAGGCGACCGCCTTGCGCGGTCGCCTCCTGCCCGCGAAGCGGGCCGGTTTTTTCGCCAGTTTCCCCAGGAGGTGCACGTGAGCGGCGTCTACCAGCGCAACCGCGAGGTGTCCGAATACAAGTTCTTCACGCAGGCCATCGCCATCCGCGTGGAGGTCAACAAGCTGATGGCCTCGTCCTCCGTGGTTCCGAAGGCCTATCGTCTGCTGAACGCGGTGCCGACCGTGGAGACGGCGCGCAGCATCGTGTACAACGTCAACCGCGCCGACAGCTTCTACCCCAACAGCTCGTTCAACGCATTGGAGCGCAAGCGGTACCTGACGCTGGCGATAGCCGACTGCGAGCAGCTGATGCTGGATATGCAGTGTCTCATGGACATCGGCCTGCCCGTGAACGCCAACCGCTTCGAGGAGCTGGCGGCCATGGTCGAGGAGGAGATCAGGCTGCTCAAGGGCGCGCGCAAGAACGTGCGCGTCACCGGCAAGAAATCGACCGAGGGTTGATTTCCGATCTCAGCCGAACACATTGAGCAAATAGGCCGTTCCCGCACCTAGCCGAACGCCCCCGCGGCCCC
>ENA-UESG01002210-UESG01002210.1-human-gut-metagenome-genome-assembly--contig:-NODE-2210-length-10405-cov-3.786890_pt1 | contig 10405 bp, 7 predicted proteins | sample MGYA00243002_ERZ508003 | MGnify/ENA primary metagenome ERZ508003 (study PRJEB26167, sample SAMN06115514) | human gut metagenome | host: Homo sapiens | place: China:Shanxi | collected 2015-12-02... | reverse complement strand
CTGGTCGTTACATTATAGCAATGATAGTAAAAATCTATCGCAAGGCTACTGATATGACTTTGAATGATGACGAGGATGAAGAAGATACTTCTTCGGCATTTAACCAAGTTAGGTTAGTTTTTGTGGGTGAATTTATGGACAAAGCTGGAGAGCAAAGTAACGTGTTCAGAAGAAACGTTAGTGCAGTTCCATCTATAAGTGCCTTATGTTATAAGATTGAAGGAACACGTCTCACAGACCTCATGCAAACAATATCCAACAAATTAGCGACTTCCATCAGTCCTCTTGCAATAGGGAAATATACAATGGATGAAAGTTCTATAGCATATATGGATGGAGATAAACTATTTCAACGACATGCTGCTATTGTGGGTTCTACAGGGAGTGGTAAATCTTTTTGTGTTGCATGTATTGTTGAACAAATGGCTAAATTAAAACATTCTAATGCAATTTTGTTTGATATCCACGGAGAATACTCCTCTACTGATTTCAAAATAGATGGCATCAAACAATATAAAATTGCAACACCAGGAGATTTGGCTACCTCTGAAAAACTCAACAACAATATACTTATGGTACCCTATTGGCTCTTAAATTATGAGGAAATGCAGGCATTGTTATTAGATCGTAGTGACCAAAATGCACCAAATCAAGCAATGATATTCTCTCGTGAAGTTCTTGCCGAAAAAGAAAAAGGTGTAGAAGGAACAATATATGAACATCTGATTACTGTTGATAGTCCCGTAGCTTACGACTTGCAAACAGTGTTAACTCGGCTAAAGTCCAAAGACGAAGAAATGGTACCTGGTGCAAGAGCCGGTTCTGAAAAGCTAGGCCCATACAATGGGAAGTTAACACGGTTCAATCAAAGACTGGAGAATAAACTTTCAGATAAGAGAATGGGATTTATGTTCAGTTTACAAACAGAAGAAAAATCGCAAAATTGGCTCAAAGATTTCGCCAGAGTTCTGATGAAGGCTGATGGTGGGGTCAAGGTTATAGATATGTCAGAAGTACCATCAGATGTACTTCCTTTAGTAATTGGTCTATTGGCAAGAATTGTATTTACTGTTCAACAATGGAGTTCAATGGAACATCGTCATCCAATAGCACTATTATGTGATGAAGCACACTTATATGTTCAGCAATCTATTTCACAAGATGCTGTTGCAGAAATAGGTTTGAAAAGTTTTGAACGAATAGCGAAGGAAGGACGAAAATATGGAGTTGGTCTTGTGATAATCAGTCAAAGACCTTCAGAAGTAAATCGTACAGTACTAAGCCAATGTAATAATTTTATTAGTCTTCGACTTACAAATGTGGATGATCAAAATGTGATTAAACGACTACTACCAGATAATCTTGGTAATATTGCCGACAATCTTTCTTTGCTTGACATCGCAGAAGCAATTATTGTTGGTGATGCTACATTATTACCGTCTAGAGTAAAAATAAATGAACCTTCAATCAAACCATCAAGTCAAACAGTTCCTTTCTGGAGTATTTGGGGGAAAGATAATTCTGATCAAGATTTGTCAGAAGCTATATGCAATATGATTAAACAATCTAAGTGAAAGTAATTATTATGGCAAGGATATGAAGCGATGAAGAAAGCATTAGTTAATACACGTGTGTCGGTAAAGCTCCGCAAGTCTGAATATCGTGATGAATGGTATCTTTATGTGGAATCTTATCCTGTATTCCAATCTGGAAAACATACGCCACAAAGAGTGCGTGAATATCTCAATCGTACCATTACAACACCTATTTGGGATAAATCACGCAATGCAAGGACTAATGCCGAAGGCAAAACTACTTATAAGCCGAAGCGAGATTTAAACGGTGTTATTCAATGCAAGTCGCAATTAGACCAAGAATCATGTATCTATGCCGATAAAGTCAGAAGCCTAAGACAAAAGGAATACGACAATGCAGCTTTATATGCCGATACCGATGCAGAACAGGCGGAGCAGTTGGAACGCTCCCGAAGTAATTTTATTGAGTACTTCGACCATGTGCAACGAACAAGACATGCCCATAGTTCCGATTCTATTATTGTCAATTGGAGGCGAGTACATGAGTTACTGAAGATATTTGCAAAAAGTGATACCATTCTCTTTTCGCAGATAGACTTAAAGCTGGTTGAATCGTTCCGTCAATTCATAATGAACGCACCGCAAGGTGGTACTAAACGAGGTACAATTTCTCAAAATACAGCATCAACATACTTCTCAATTTTCAAGGCAGGATTGAAACAAGCCTTTATAGATGGCTATCTGACTATTGATATTGCAGCGAAAGTCAAAGGCATTCAGGAAAGGGAGAGTCGCAGAGAATACCTGACAATAGAAGAGTTGAACCGACTGGCACAAACTCCGTGTGACCCATTATTGAAACGAGCCGCACTCTTTTCAGCATTAACAGGAATCCGACATTGCGACATTCAGAAATTGAAATGGTCGGAGGTGGAACAATTCAATGGTGGTTATCGGCTGAACTTTACGCAACAAAAGACAAAAGGTGTTGAGTATATGCCAATTTCAGAGCAAGCATATAATCTTTGCGGAGAGCAAAAAGAAGGAGAATTATTAGTGTTTGCCGGATTACCTGACCCATCATGGATAAATCGCCCTGTTAAAAAATGGGTTGAAGCTGCCGGAATTACCAAGCACATTACCTTCCATTGCTTTAGGCACAGCTACGCTACCCTTCAACTGGCTGGAGGAACGGACATTTATACCGTTAGCAAAATGTTGGGGCATACCAATGTACGAACCACTCAAGTGTATGCCAAGGTTGTAGATGAGAAAAAGGAGAAAGCAACAGAAACTATCAAATTAGCTTTATCACAAACGGAATAAAAGTGTTGTCCCACTTGATAGGCATAGCCATCTGCGTAGATTCTGCGTGGGTGGCTTTTTGTTTTTACCTATGAGCTGTTATTATGACCACCTAATGATTTCCTTATGATTGGGTACATTACCATAAAAAACTACTACTGACGTTTTTCATCATTTGCATTGATAATCAATACATATTCCTTATGGTATTTCTGTTTCGCTGCTGTTTCTTTATGTGACACAGTCCATCATAAAATCAGTATGCTAAATCACGATTACTTTGCCGAAAAATCAAACATAAATCAGATAGCAGTATGAGTGAAAAGAACATTACTTTTGAAGATTTACCCAAGGCAATGTCGTGGATGATGGATAAATTGAATGAACTGGATTCTAAGATTGACGGTCTCAACACTCAAAGTCCGAGTATTCCAACCGAGCAATGGATGAACTTAAAGGAGTTGTGCGATTATATTCCCAGTCATCCGGCAGAGCAAACAGTATATGGATGGACAAGCTGCCACCAAATCCCATTTCATAAAAGAGGTAAACGTATCATGTTTCTAAAATCGGAGATTGATGCGTGGCTTCGAGATGGCAAGGTAAAGTCCGAAAAAGACTTGGAGGACGAAGCTGCCCGATTCATAAAGTCTAAAAGAAACAACCGATTCTAATGGATTCACTCGATTTATGCAATGCAATCAGAATGGAATTTGGAGGGATACTTGAAGACAAGATTCCTTTGAATGCTTTTCCTGCTAAAATTCAGGATATGGTATTGGCATTGGCACGACAAGAGAATTATTCCATTGAATATATGATGGCTTCTCTTTTGGCGGCAATTTCAACAGCCATCGGTAATGCTGTCAATATCCGTATTCGTGGTGGCTGGATAAGTAATCCTGCCCTCTATATGATATTGGTTGGCCGCCCCGGAATGGGCAAAACTCCCCCGTTAGACTTTGCTTTTCGCCCAATTCGCAAGCATGATGCCAAAGCTGTCAAACAATTCAAGTCTGATATGGAGCAATATAATAATATGGTAGAGGACAACAAAGGGAAGAAGGAAAATTGCACTCCATTGCCAGAAAAACCGATTTTGCGAAGAACCATAATATCCGACTTTACCCCAGAAGCTTTAATGCGTGCGCTTGATGACAACCAGCGTGGTATTGTGGTATATGTGGATGAAATTATGGGAATGTTCAATGCTGTGAATCAATACAGCAAAGGGCAACTTATTGAACAGTTATTGACTGCATTCAGCGGAAAACCTTTAGACATTTCCAGATGCAGTATGCCCATACCTATTCACATAGAGCATCCTTTTATAAATATGGTAGGTACGATGCAGACCACCCGAATGCACGAACTTACAGATAAAGGCTATAAGGACAATGGGTTGATTGATAGAATAATTTTTGTTTATCCGTCTTCACAGGAAATATCAGATTGGCAAGATGAAGAAAACGCTTTTACCACTTTTGACAAATACTCGTCTATGTGGGAAAATATCATCAACAAAGTGATGAGTTTGCCTTTTATAGTAAATGAGGATGGCGAAATAGTTCCTGACATTTTGGACTTTTCTTCGGAAGCAAAAGCCTATTTTACCAATTGGCGCAATGATGCTATTCATGCAGTCAATCAAATCCAAGATGACGGCTTGGTGGATAGCAGAATAATGAAAGCTCCGATGATTACAGCACGATTGGCTTTGGTTATGCAAATCTTCCGCTGGGCTTGTGGTGAGGTTCATAAAGATTTTGTGGACATCGATTCAATCAAATCAGCTATTGCATTAAGCGATTACTTTGAAAGTTGTTATGCCGACATTCAGAAATATATGTTGGTAGAGGGCATTGAACCCCAAAAGAAAGAATTGCTTGATTGTCTTTCTGCAACATTCACAACTGCCGATGCCATTCAAGCAGGAAAAGAAGTGGGGCTTTCCGAACGCTCTGTAATGTATTCTTTGGTCAGCCTTACCACGAATAAGATAATCAAGAAAATTAAGAGAGGGGAATATGAGAAACTGCAATAACCTATCCCCATTGCATCTTGCAGTTGTTGCAGTTTGCACTTTCGTATCATCCGTTTTCCTGCAAAACTGCAAGAACTGCAAACTGCACGGACTGCAATTATAAAAAATATCAAGCATGAATGAATACCGATTTACCCTTCAAAAATATAAGCGAGGCTCTAAACTTTCATGTCCTCAGTGTGGAAAGAAACAATGTTTTATACGTTACGTTGATACTCAAGGGGAAGTTTCGTTTCCTGACTATGTAGGCAGATGCGACCATGAGCAGTCGTGCAAATACCATTATACGCCCTCTGATTATTTCAAGGATAATCCAACGCTGATAGAAAAAGGTTCCAATTATGGCATTGAACATGCTAAGCCACAGCCACATTCATTGCCACCTACTTCCTTTATTGATAAAGAACTAATGGAGCGAACACTTACCAATTACACAATGAATCCTTTGTACATTTATCTGGTAGGTATATTGGGCAAGGATGAAACAAAGCGAATATTCCATTTATATCGTGTTGGCACATCAAAAAAATGGGGCGGCTCTACTGTCTACTGGCAGATTGATAGGCAAGGCTACGTGCGAACCGGAAAGATAATGTTGTATGATTCAACAACAGGACATCGGACAAAAGAGCCGAGAAGTTATGTAAGTTGGGTACATACCGAGTTGAACCTTGTCGACTACAATCTAAAGCAATGTTTGTTTGGTGAGCATCTGTTGTCTGATAATCCTGCCAAACCGATTGCTATAGTAGAGAGTGAGAAGTCTGCTTTGATAGCCACTCATTATATGCCGGAATTTATATGGCTGGCTACTGGTGGAATGCACGGCTGCTTCAAAGCAGATGCGGTTGGTGTATTAAAAGGTCGGACGGTAATGTTGTGTCCGGACTTAGGAGCAAAAGAGATTTGGCAATCCAAGATGGCTATGCTCTTCTCCGTTTGCTCAAAGGTTATAATGAGTGACACATTAGAACAATGCGCTACTGATGAACAACGAAAGAAAGGATTGGACATTGCCGATTTCCTCTTGATGACCGATACACCACAAATGATTCTTTCAAAGATGATACAGCGCAATCCGGCTTTGCAGACGCTCATTGATGAATTGGGGTTAGAACTTATTGAATAACGAAGGAACTTGTTCCGGTCACTTATAGAAAGTCCATAACACAATAAGGACTTTTTGCCTGATAGCAATAAAATCCGGCTACTGCCACACTATGTGAATAGGCACAGGAGCAAGCTCCAATTATTAGAAATACGTATAAAAACGAGATTATGAATACTGATATAAAACAAGCAATGCACGTTGAAGCTGCCAAATCATTTGGCACATCAGAAGCCAACGAGAACGAAAGGCGTTGGAACGAAGATAAGGTCGATTGTAAAAATCAAGACCCTACCAACAATTATGACAAGACCAGAATGAGGCTGAATTTTGAGATTGGTCCCGATGGCAAAATACATCCGTTGGGGTATCAAGAGAAGTCTCTTGAACTCCGTTTGCAGGAACGATTGTTGGAATTAGGTTGGAAGCCATTCAAACCGGACAGTAAGATTCAACCGAACTGTTGCGCCAAATTTGTCTTTGGCGGCAATCATGAACGTACACTTGAGATGGCTTTTGGCAATCAGACCGTCAATTTAGAGAAAGGATCAGACAACAGCCATCTGCACCGCTGCGAGGAAATAGAACTTTGGGCGAAGGATGTTTATGATTGGTGTTCCCGAAGATATGGTCAGGAAAACATTGTCGGCTTTCAGGTTCACCTTGACGAGAGCAGCCCGCATATTCATGCTTTAGTTGTGCCAGTCGGTATCCGGCCTAAAAGCGGTCGTGAGTGTGTCATGTGGTCTGCAAAGTTCGGAAAGAACAGGTTTGAATATGGGCAGATATTGAAAGAAATGCACACATCGCTGTATGAGGAGGTCGGAAGTAAATACGGACTTGAACGAGGAGACAGCATATATGGGCGCAATGTGCAGCATTTGAACAAACGCGATTATATTCGTAAGCTATCAAAAGAGGCAAAACAGGCGGAGAAAGCGGTTAAGGGATTACAGACTATGATACACAGACTGGAATCGCAAATATTCAAGTCTAAATCTCAACTTGAACAGATTGACAAGGAACTGGCTTCCGGTAAAATAGCTCTTGAAGAATACAAATTTCAAAAGGCGGATATACAGAAACAGATTTCAGAATACCAATCCAAACTTGAAGACAAGGCTGACAAACTCCATACAAAAGAGCAGGAATTGAACAAACTGACCCAAGACCTTGAAAAAGCTGGCTCTGTAATACAGCCTTTCAGAAACTACAAAATTGATTTTGATCCACCTTGTATTTCGGGGAAATATCCTCTGTTTATTACGGACAAATGGATTGAGAAACAGAATCAGGAAATAGCCAAGCGTTTCAATTCGATCGTCCGCCAAATAGAGGCTCTCTATAGAAATGAAGCGGAGAGACAAGTGAAGACTGCACAGCAAAATGTATTGGCAGAGTATGGGGAATTTTATCGGTTAAAAAGGGATGTCGAACAACTTTCAAAGAACAACGATGAGTTAAAATCAATATTGGACACCATACTTGACCAACTGTCGAATCCATCACTCCGGTCAAAGATATTCGCCATAGCGGATGCTTTAGCAGGTGGAACTCCTATCAGTGTATCTTCTGGAGGAGGTGACTCTTCATCTGATATCCGATGGGATGGTCGTCAACCCGATGAAGAGGAAGAAGCCTATCGAAGAAGGTGTCTGATGTTTGCGATAGGAATGGTTAAGATTCAGAATAAAAAGAAAAGTTATAGGAGAAGATAAACGTCCTATTTGATGTGCTGTAATTAAAAACTAAAGTTGCAACACATTAAATGTTTTTAACTCATTATGTACAATACATACGCCCCATTATGAGAACGTACCGTTTGAGGTACCAAGTTCGTGGGTGTGGACAACTTTGGGAGAAATTAGTAATTATGGCGAATGTAATAATGTTTCCGTTGATAGCATAACCGATGACGACTGGGTTTTAGAACTTGAAGATTTAGAAAAGGATACAGCAAAAATCATTCAAACACTTTCTAGATCAAAAAGAAGTATTAAAGGAGTACGGCACAGATTCAACAAAGGAGATATCCTATACTCTAAATTACGCACATATCTGAATAAGGTCTTGGTCGCACCACAATCAGGATATTGTACAACTGAAATAATGCCATTCAATTCATACTGTAATGTTTCTTCATATTATCTTAATCATGTACTGCGTTCGGCATATTTTCTTGACTATACGCAACAATGTGGATATGGTGTTAAGATGCCACGCTTGAGTACAACAGATGCTTGTAATGGCATGATTCCATTGCCACCTCTTGCTGAGCAAAAGCGTATTGTGAAAGAAATTGAACACTGGTTCTCTTTGATTGACGTTATAGAAAGTGGAAAGGAAGATTTGCAGGCAACCATCAAGCAAGCCAAGAGTAAGATTCTTGACCTTGCCATTCACGGCAAACTCGTACCACAAGACCCAAACGATGAACCTGCCTCAGAACTGCTCAAACGCATCAACTCGAAGGCAGAAATCACTTGTGATAACGGGCATAAGTGGAAGTTGCCTCAAAGTTGGTGCTGGGCAAAAGGAAGACAAATCTTTTTGCCGATGAAATCTACCAAACCTCATAATGATGAATTTTTGTATATTGATATTGATTTAATTGATAACAAACGGCAGATAATTAATAAAATTAAAAGTATAAAAACAGCTAACGCACCGAGTCGAGCAAGCCGTTATACACAAAAGGGAGATGTTGTATTTTCAATGGTACGTCCTTATTTGCGTAATATTGCTAAAGTTAGTGTGGATGGCTGCATTGCGTCAACTGGTTTTTATGTATGTAGTCCCATTGATGACCTTAATTCCGAGTATTGTTATTACCTTATGATCTCTGATTATGTTGTAACAGGACTAAATCAATTTATGAAAGGCGATAATTCTCCATCCATAAACAAAAGTCATATAGATGAATGGTTATTTCCTTTGCCTCCATTCCCCGAGCAGCAACGTATCGTCCAAAAGATAGAGAAACTATTCTCCCTTCTTGACCATATTAAAAAGTCCTTAGAAGTGTAGTCAAATGCACTTCTAAGGATTATAACGTATTTACCAGTTTACAATCTTATCCACGATTTTTTGCTGTTCGCTGGCTGTTCGGCGGAGATAAATACGAGTGGTTTCTATACTCTCATGCCCCATGAGGTCAGCTAACAGAGCTATGTCATTGAAACGGTCAAGAAAATTCTTGGCAAAACGATGACGAAAAGAATGAGGGTAAACAACCTCTCGGTTCATTCCGTATTTTTCGGCAAAATGTTTGAGTTGGGATGCAATGCCACGAGTAGTAATCCGCTCGCCAAATCTGTTTAGGAAGATATAACCGGAACTTACACCTTTCTCTTTGAGCCATTTGGAGGCTTCCGTGCGTAATGTCTTGGGGATATACAGGCGGCGTATCTTACCGCCTTTGCTATAAAGGTCAAGATACCCTACTTGCACATGTTCCGCTTTGATTTGGAGAAGTTCGCTTACACGTGCCCCAGTAGCAGCCATAAACCAAACCACAAAATACCATTCATCATAGCCATCCGCTTTTAGCTGTGCTTTCAAAAATTTGTAATCGGCATCGCTGATTACGTTTTCCAGAAAGTTCTTCTGCTGAACCTTGACAAACTTTACTTTCAGTTTGTCCTGCTTGATAAACTCCAGATACTTGTTGATGCCCTGCAAACGTAGATTAACGGTCTGCGGTTTGAAGTTTTCTACCAAATAACCTTTGTATGCCAACAGGTTTTTCTTGTTCACTTCCCCGTAATGACCGAGAAAGTAATTCACCGTCCACACATACGATGTTACGGTGTTCCTTGCCAAGTTCGTTTTGGCAAGATAATCTTTGAATCTTGTTATCATATACATTAATTTTTGATGAATACGATAAAAATATAAAGCGCAACCTAACGGGCATTATCCGCAGTTGCCTGATAGTTGGACAATAGTTCCCATGCAAATGCTATGTTCTTTGGCGGATGGAGAAAAAGTTGACGGTAAAGAAATGCCAAACCTTGACGTGAAATTTCTAAGAGGGGAGAGTGAGTTTAAGATTTTAAAAAGCGGCAAATATGTAGCAGCAAATAGTCTTTTGATTTTAGTCGATGGAGAAAACTCTGGTGAAGTATTCAGAACGCCGATTGAAGGTTATCAAGGTAGCACATTCAAGCAACTACGCCTCAATGAAAATATGTGTGCCGACTATCTCTTGTACGTTATAAACTTGCATCGTAAGGCTTTGCGTGAAAACAAAATAGGTTCGGCAATACCTCATTTGAACAAAAAACTATTTAAGGCAATAGAGGTGCCCGTACCGCCCTATAACGAGCAAGTAAGAATTGTGGCTGCAATAAATTCAGCTCTGAGTAGATTAGATGCAATAATGGAGAATTTATAAGCTCTCCATTATTGCAT
>ENA-UESG01002204-UESG01002204.1-human-gut-metagenome-genome-assembly--contig:-NODE-2204-length-10421-cov-3.594258_pt1 | contig 10421 bp, 7 predicted proteins | sample MGYA00243002_ERZ508003 | MGnify/ENA primary metagenome ERZ508003 (study PRJEB26167, sample SAMN06115514) | human gut metagenome | host: Homo sapiens | place: China:Shanxi | collected 2015-12-02... | reverse complement strand
CCTCCAGCTGGATCTCGCCCATCAGCTGGACATGGATCTCGCCCAGCGTCTCGTTCCATACCACATGGAGCTGGGGCTCCTCTTCTTCCAGCCGATGGAGCTTTCCCAGCGCGGCGTGCACATCCGCGCCCTCGGGCAGCAGCACCTGATAGCTCAGCACCGGCTCCAGCACCGGCAGGTCGCTGTCCCGTTCCGCCCCCAGACCCTCGCCCGGGCGGGCTCTGGTCAGGCCGGTAACGGCGCACACCTGGCCGGGGCCGATGCACTCCGCCAGCGTGAACTTTGCGCCGGAATAGAGCCGCAGCTGGTTGGCCTTTTCGGCCCATGGCTCCCCGTCGGCTTCTCCGGTGAGCTGGGCTTTCACCTTGAGCGCGCCGCCGGTCACCCGCAGCCAGGTCAGGCGGTTCCCCTGCTCATCCTGGCTCACCTTGAACACCTTGGCCCCGAAGGCTTCCAGCGCGGGGGCCGGGCGGGTATAGCGGTCCAGGCCCTCCACCAGCGCATCCACACCCTGCAGCTTCAGGGCTGAGCCAAACCAGCAGGGAAACACATGCCGCCGGGCAATGGCGGGGATGAGGTCGGTATCGGTCAGGCTTCCCCGGTCCAGCATCGTCTCCATCAGCCGCTCATCGCAGAGAGCCAGCGCCTCGTCCCGGTCGGCCTGCTCTGCCCCGAAATCCACAAAGCCATCCCCCAGCCGACGGTTCAGCTGGGTCAGAAGCGCTTCCCTGCCCGGGCTGGGCAGGTCCATCTTGTTCACAAACACAAAGGTGGGGATGCGGTACCGCCGCAGCAGCCGCCAGAGCGTCTCGGTATGGCTCTGCACGCCGTCGGTGCCGCTGATGACCAGCACCGCATAATCCAGCACCTGCAGTGTCCGCTCGGTCTCCGTGGAAAAATCCACATGGCCCGGGGTGTCCAGCAGGGTAAAATCGGTATTGCCCGCCGTGAAGAGGGCCTGCTTGGAGAAAATGGTAATGCCGCGCGCCTTTTCCAGCGCGTCGGTATCCAGAAAGGCATCCTTATGGTCCACCCGGCCCAGCTTGCGGATGGTGCCGGTACCGTAGAGCAGGGCCTCGGAAAGGGTGGTCTTGCCGCTGTCCACATGGGCCAGAATGCCGATGACCAGCTGCTTGTGCTCTTGTTCCATGCCGCGGCCTCCTTACAGCACGCTGGCGATCAGCGCAGCAGCGACCAGCGGCAGGCCCAGCACCAGATTGGAGAGCAGGCTGCAATAGGTGCGCTCCTCGGGTTCCAGCTCCTCAAAGGAGACGATCTTCTCATCCGCATAGTCGATGATGGAGCGGGTGGAATGGACCTTTTTCTGCCGCTTGCCCATCCCCTTGAATTCCTCCAGCAGATGGTGGATGGTCACGCCATCCAGCCGCAGGTAGTCCACCCAGGCCCAGATGAGCAGCACCACGCCGCACAGAAAGCCCGGGGCCTCCCAGATGGTAAAGGTACCATCGCTGACATAGCGCTGCCACAGCAGCATCAGCACGGCCACAATGGAGGTGCGGGTCACGGTCTTATATAAAATGGGGTGGAACATGTAGCGTTTGTACATCGAGGTCAGTTTCTTCATGGTGCGCTCCTTATTGATACAGATACACTTTATTGTATCATGTTTTTGTGAAAAAAGATAGCTGTTTTGTGCGCACAGCGTGAACAGTTTCTCTCTTTTGCCTGTTCTTCACAGATATACAGTTCTTTCCATTTTATAGTAATTTTTTCCATATTCTTTTCCCACGAAAGTGTTTGTCACCGTTTTGTTTCCAATTCAGTGCTGCGGCGGATTGACTTCTTTCCAGTAAAGTGCTAAAATATACAGCGGTGCGACTTTTGTCTTTCCTGTGCACTTTTTGGAAAGGCAGACAGCCTCACTGCATTTAGGAAAAGGAAAAACGCGCGGCTCTGTCCGCGCAAGATCTGGGAGGATCATCCAATGAGCTTCAATTTTGATCGCCGCACCTTCCTGAAGGGTGCAGGTGCTGTGGGTGCCGCCAGCCTGCTGGCAGCCTGCGGCGAAAAGTCCAACAACACCGGCAATGGCGCTGCCGCCAGCGGTGCTGCTGCCCCCAACTCCACCGGCGCTACCCCCCCTGAAGGAGTTCATCTCCTTTGAGAGCGGCAACCGTGAGCTGGAAAGCTGGAACATGCTGTACAGCCAGAGGGCTGAGGATGCCAACGTGGTCACCAACCTGTGGGACGGCCTGCTGAGCTTTGACTGCTACGGCAAGGTGGTTCCCGCCATCGCTTCCAGCTGGGAGCACAATGAGGATGCCACCGTCTGGACCTTCCACCTGCGGGACGACGTGGACTGGGTGGATTGCAACGGTGAGGTGAAGGCTCACCTGACCAGCAAGGACTTCCTGGTTGGCTTTGAATGGGTGATGAACGCCATCAAGAACGAGGCCAACAACACCTCCATGCCCAACGACACCATTGTGGGTGCTTACGAGTACTACCAGCTGACCAAGGAAGCCGGTGACGCTGCCGCTGACATGACCTATGAGGACATGCTGACTGCCGGTGTGGGCATCGAAGCTCCGGATGATTACACTCTGGTGTTCACCTGCCCCAACGCCTGCCCCTACTTTGATACCGTTGCTGCCTACACCAGCTTCTACCCCGTGGCTCCCGCTCTGATCGAGGAGCTGGGTATCGATGGCTTCCGTGGCTGCGACAACACCACCATGTGGTACAACGGACCCTATATGGTGGAGGAGTACATCCAGGGCAACACCAAGAGCTACATCCCCAACCCCAACTACTACGATGCTGCCAACGTCAGCCGCTTTGAGCGTTTCACTGTCACCATGATCAGCGACGGTGCCATCAGCCTGCAGCTGTATCAGAACCGCGAGCTGGACGAGGTGGACCTGGGCGAGAGCAGCATCACCACCATTCAGTCCGACCCTTCCAACGAGTACAATCAGCAGCTGTGCGAGAAGCGTGCCAAGAAGTTCAGCTACTGCTTCATCTTCAACTACGACAAAATGAACACCGACGGCACCCCCGATGAGAACTGGAACAAGGCCATTGCCAACAAGGCGTTCCGTCAGTGCTTCTCCAAGGGCATGGTGCTGAACAAGTTCTTCGCCCGTTACAACCCCATCAATCCCCTGAAGTGCGAGAACGACTTCTTCACCATGAAGGGCCTGTGCTACACCTCTGATGGCACCGACTACACCAACCTGGTGGCCAAGGAGATGGGTCTGGACGGCGAGGCTTACGATGGCAAGACCATGAAGCGTCTGCGCGCCAACAACGGCGACATCACCGAGCTGAAGAAGCAGGCCATGGAAGAGCTGAGCGCCATTGGTGTCACCTTCCCTGTCCACTGCTCCTACTACGTTCTGGCCGGCTCCACCTCCGCTCTGGACCACGCCACCGTCCTGAAGCAGTGCTTCACCGACAGCTTCGGCGACGACTTCATCGTGCTGGATGTCAACACCTTCGTGTCCTCCACCATGAAGGAAGTCGTGGCTCCCAAGCTGCAGAGCTTCACCCACATGGGCTGGGGCGCTGACTTCGGTGATCCCATCAACTTCCTGACCCAGATCATCATTCACAATGAAAACGCTTACTACAGCTGCAACATGACCAACATCGCAGGCATTGTGAACAATGGTCCCGCCAGCTACCAGACCGAGCTGGTGGCTGCCTATGAGAAGTTCACCGATCTGGTGAACGAGGCCCGTGCCATTGTTGACGACACTGATGCACGCTACGCAGCATTTGCCAAGGCCGAGGCTTACTTCCTGGACGAGAACCTGATTTTCCCCACCGTCTACGATATCACCTGGTGCCTGACCCACGTCAACGAGTACAGCAAGATCAACGCAATGTATGGTCCCTGCAACTACAAGGCTGTGAACTGGGAGACCAGCGAGGAAGCCTACACCACCGAACAGTACGATGAGTTTGCCGCCGCATTTGACGCAGCCGCTCAGGCCTGATCCAGTGGATCAATAACCAATCGCAAAAGCAGAACCGGACGTTTTTGAAGCGTCCGGTTCTTTTTTCTCTCCATGGCAGCACAAAACCCCGCCGCGCGGGAAAGCTCCCAGCGCGGCGGGGTCATTGTGTTAAAATACAGGAAAGCGGTTCAGCTTACAGCTGGCTTTCATACTCCTTGCGGTAGCCTTCCAGCTCACGCTGGTTGCCATACACGAAGTGACCGTTTGCGATCTCTTCCCAGACCGGCTTATCCACGCTGTAATCGTGGATCGATGGGTCATAGACCAGCAGCTTCTTGTGCTTTTCCAGGCTGGGGTCAGGGATGGGGACCGCGCTCAGCAGGGCTTTGGTGTAGGGATGCAGCGGATGGAGGAACAGCTCCTCCGCCTCAGCCAGCTCCACGATGCGGCCCTTGCTGATAACGGCGATACGATCCGAGATGAACCGGACCACCGACAGGTCATGTGCAATGAACAGGTAGGTCAGACCGCGGCTCTTCTTCATCTCATTCAGCAGGTTCAGCACCTGTGCACGGATGGAGACATCCAGTGCAGAGATGGGCTCATCGGCCACGATGAACTCCGGCTCCATGACCAGAGCACGGGCAATGCCGATGCGCTGGCGCTGGCCGCCCGAGAACTCATGGGGGAAGCGGGAGGCAAACTCCGGCAGCAGGCCGACCTCATGCAGGGCGTTCATCACCTTTTCGTGCAGATCTTCCTGATCCTTGTAGAGATGATGGTTCAGCAGGCCCTCAGCAATGATATACTCCACCTTGGCGCGCTCGTTCAGCGAAGCCATGGGGTCCTGGAAGATCATCTGGATCTTACGGATGACCTCTTTGTCCAGTTCCTTGGAGATCTTGCCGTTGATCTTCTGGCCCTTGAAGAAGATGTCGCCGCCGGAGGTCGGGTTGATGCGGCAGATGGCACGGCCAATGGTGGTCTTGCCGGAGCCGGACTCGCCGACCAGCGAGAAGGTCTCGCCCTTATAGATGTCAAAGTTGACATGATCGACAGCAACAAATTTCTTCTTACCGGAGCCAAAGGTGATCTGAAGGTCTTTCAGCTCAATCAGCTTTTCGCGTTCAGCCATTTAAGTTGGCGCCTCCCATCTTTCCCATTTTCTCACGCAGGTTCTGGATGGAGTGCGGCCGCTCGATCTTGGGAGCGCGCGGGTCCAGATACCAGGTCTTTGCGGCGTGGGTCTCGGACACCTGGAAGAACGGAGGCTCTTGCACAAAGTCGATTGCCAGCGCATGCTTGTTGCGGGGCGCAAATGCGTCACCCTTGATCTCGTTGAACAGGTTCGGGGGAGTACCATCCACGCTGGGCAGGGCCTCACCCTTGGTGCCCAGCTGCGGCAGAGCCTGCAGCAGAGCCCAGGTGTAGGGGTGCCATGCGTCGTAGAAGATCTCCTCCACGGTGCCGTATTCCACGATCTGGCCGGCATACATCACGGCCACACGGTCTGCCACGTTTGCCACAACGCCCAGGTCATGGGTGATGTAGATAACGGACATGCCCAGCTCCTTCTGCAGGTCGCGGATCAGCTGCAGGATCTGTGCCTGAATGGTCACGTCCAGTGCAGTGGTGGGCTCGTCGCAGATCAGGATCTGCGGGCGGCAGGCCGCTGCAATGGCAATGACGACACGCTGACGCATACCGCCGGAGAACTCGTGGGGGTACTGCTCGTACCGACGCTCGGGGTCGGGGATACCCACCTTGCCCAGCATCTCGATGGCAGCCTTTTTGGCTTCCTCGCCCTTCAGACCCTGGTGATGCTCAATGCTCTCCTGGATCTGCTTGCCGATCTTCTTCAGCGGGTTCAGGCTGGTCATGGGGTCCTGCATGACCATGGCGATCTTCTTGCCGCGGACACCCAGCCAATCCTTCTCGGTGAACTTGGTCATATCGCGGCCTTCGAACATAATGGAGCCGCCGGTGATCTTACCGTTGGCATCCAGCATACCCACAAAGGTCTTGGTGAATACGGACTTGCCCGAACCGGACTCGCCCACGATGGCAAGGGTCTCGCCTTCGTACAGGTCCAGCGAGCACTTGCGGATGGCGTTCAGCTTGCGGCCGCGCAGGCTGAAAGTGATCTCCACGTCTTTGGCAGAGATAATCGGTTGTCTATCCATTTACGTCTCTCTCTCCAATCTATCAAACGTGGTTGCGCGGATCAGCCGCATCCGACAAAGCGTTGCCCATGATATAGAAAGAAATGGAAATGATGGACACGATGGATGCAGGGAAAACCAGCAGGTACGGATAATCCAGGAAGAAGCCGCGCACCTTGCTCAGGATCAGGCCCAGAGAAGGCGTATCGATGCCCAGGCCCAGGCCCAGGTAGGACAGCGTGGATTCCAGATTGATGGTGCCCGGGATGGACAGTGCCATACGCAGGATGATAACGGAGACCAGATAGGGCAGGATGTTCTTGGTCAGCACGCGCCACAGCGGGGTGCCCAGGCAGCGGGACGCGAGGTTGTACTCGCGGTCACGGAACATGAACACCATGTTGCGGACACGGCGTGCCATAGAAAGCCAGTTGATGGCGATCATGGAGATGGCCATGATCCAGAAGCTCTGGCCCACCATCAGGGCGATCAGGGTCATATAGATGATATAGGGCACGTTGTCGATCAGGTTGTACAGCTCCGTGAAGAAGCGGTCCAGACTGCGCACATAGCCCCAGATCAGGCCGAAGATCACGCCCACGATGCTCTCGCCCACGGCGACCACCAGAGCCAGACGGATGGAAACCTGGGTGGCATACCACACCTGGCACCAGTAGTCACGGCCCAGGTTGTCGGTACCGAACCAGTACTCACTGTTGGGCTTGATGAAAGCCTTGCTGGAATCAGAGATCAGGGTAGTGTAGTGATACTTGCCGATGCCCAGCGCAATGAAGGAGAACACCGTCAGCGCCAGGAACAGGATCAGGCAGACGACAGCGGCCTTGTGCTTGAGGAAGTTCTGGATGACAGAACCCCAGTAGCTGTAGTTGGAGTAGCCGACACGCTCGGCTTCTTCCGGAGAGTAATCGACGAAGTAGAACAGTTCGTCCTGCTTCTTGCCCTCAAAATCAGATGCTTTAGCCATCAGCGTGCGGCCTCCTTTCCGGTCAGAGTAATACGGGGGTCAACCACCATCATCAGCACATCGCCCAGGAACACGCCCACGATGCCCAGCACAGCGTAGAGGATGACCAGGGTCTGCACAACGTTCAGGTCATAGCGCTGGATGGCATCCGTCAGCAGGGGGCCCATGCCGGGAACGGAGAAGAACCGTTCCATCAGCAGGGAGCCGCCCACCGTCAGCAGGATGGACTGGGGGATATACTGCACCATGGGAACCATGGCGTTGCGCAGAACATGCTTGAACATGATCTCGCGGGAGCTCAGGCCCTTGACACGGGCCAGCTTGATATAGTCGCGGGTCAGCTCATCCACCATGTAGCGGCGGGTCCACAGGGCATAGCCTGCAATGGATGCCAGCGAAAGGCAGGTGATGGGCAGCACGCTGGAAGCACTCACATTGCGGGTGGAATACAGCGTGGGGAATCCCAGGTACTTGGAACCAAAGACCAGCACCAGAGAATACGACACCAGCGAAGGGACCGCGTTGACGAACACGGTGTAGGCCGTGCCGATCCAGTCGAATACCTTGTCCTTGAATGCCGCCTGCAGGATGCCCATCAGCACACCGACCACCAAAGAGATGCCGGAGGCGATGAGGCCCAGACGCATGGAGACACCAAACTTTTTACCAATGACCTTGACCACCGGGGCACCGTTCTGAATGCGGCGGGAAGTGCCGAAATCCAGATGCAGCAGGTTGTTATAGAACTTGACCAGCTGGGTGGGGATGGGATCGGTCAGGCCAGCTGCTTCCAGAGCGGCGGTCTTCTGCTGATCGGTAAACTTCATGAGCTGTTCCTCAGTGAAGTAGTAGTCCGTCGGCAGGCAGCGCATCATCAGGAAAACTGCTGTTGCGATCAGAAAGATTGTGACAAGCGACTGGAGCAGCCGCTTAACCGTGTATTTTAACATGTTATCGAACCCTTAACTTTTATTTCTACCCTTTCGGGCGGGGAAACGGGGAACTTAAGCCTTGGTAGCTGCGTCGAATGCAGCGGCGAACTCCTCGTACTGCTCGGTGGTGTAAGCCTCTTCGCTGGTCTCCCAGTTCACAGCCTTGTAGTTGCAGGGACCATACACAGCGTTGATCTTGCTGTACTCGTTGGCGTGGGTCAGAGTCCAGGCAACCTCGAAGTAGCAGGGGCAGGCCAGAACGTTGTTCAGCATGCTGGCCTCAGCCTTTGCGAAGGCAGCGTAGCGGGCATCGGTATCATCAACGATGGCCTTTGCGGTGTTGACCAGATCGGTGAACTCCTCGTAGCAGGCCACCAGATCCTTCTGCCAGTCAGCGGGGCCGGCCTCCACGACCTTGGCGATGTTGGAGTAGTACCAGCTGTAGTAGGCGTTGTCGTCGTGCAGGATCTCCTGACCAACGAAGTTGACGGGATCGCCGAAGTCAGCGCCCCAGCCGTTGATGACGAAGCTCTGCAGCTGAGGATTGCGGACTTCCTGAGTGAGGGAAGAAACAAAGGTCTTGATGTCCAGCACGATGAAGTCATCGCCGAAGCTGTCGGTGAAGCACTGCTTCAGCACGGTTGCGTTGTCCAGAGCGGTGGAGTTGGCGGCGATGATGTAGTAAGCAGCGTGGACAGGGAAGGTAACGCCGATGGCGCTCAGCTCGTCCATGGCCTGCTTCTTCAGGTCAGCGATGTCGCCGTTGTTGGCGCGCAGGCGGATCATGGTCTTGCCATCGTATGCTTCCTTGTCGAAGCCCATCTCCTTGGCAACCAGGGTGGAGTACTCCTGGCCCTGGGTGTTGTAGCAGACACCGGGCATGGTGTAGTAATCGTTCTCGCACTTCAGGGGGTTGATCTTGTTGGTGCGGGCGTAGTAGTTGGTGAAATCGATGCCCTTGTAGAAGCACTGACGGAACGCGCGGTTGGAAACAGCCTTGTTCCAGTTCTCGTCCAGATTGCCGTTCTCATCCTTGCGCTGGAAGTTCAGGTGCATCTGGAAGCTGAACTTGGTGGGGCGCTTCTCGCACAGGAACTTGTTGTGCTCGTTGTTGGGGTCGGAGGTGATGGTGGTCAGGTTGGACTCGGTCAGGTCGATGTTATCGACTTCGCCGTTCTCGTACAGCTGCAGGCCCATGGACAGGTCGGGGATCATGGTGATGGTGTGATGCTCGAAACGGGTGCAGTCGTTTGCGGCGTAGTAGTTGGGGTTGGGGATGAAGCTCTTGGTGTTCTGCTGGATGTACTCCTCGATGAGGTACGGACCATTGTACCACATGGTGGAGTAGTCGCAGGAGCGGAAGCCATCGATGCCCAGCTCGTTGATGAGGTCCTCAGAGGCGGGGTAGAAGCTGTTGTAGGCAACGACAGTGTCGAAGTAGGGGCAGGGGTTCTTGCAGGTGAAGACCAGAGTGTAGTCGTCCGGTGCCTCGACGCCGACACCGGCAGCCAGCATATCCTCGTAGGTCATGTCAGCAGCAGCGTCGCCCTTGTCCTTGGTCAGGTCGTAGTACTCGGCAGCGCCCACGACGGTCTCAGAAGGCATGGAGGTGTTGAAAGCCTCGTTCTTGAGGGCGTTCAGGACCCACTCAAGACCCACGAGGAAGTCCTTGGAGGTCAGGTGAGACTTGACCTCGCCGTTGACGTCGCACCAATCGACATTGTCGCGCAGGTGGAAGGTCCAGACGGTGGAGTCCTCGTTGTGCTCCCAGCTGGATGCGATGGCGGGCACTGCCTTGCCGTAGCAGTCGAAGCTCAGCAGGCCGTCCCAGCAGTTGGTGGTGACGTTCAGGTCGGAAGCGGACTGGCTGTACAGGAAGTTCCAGGTCTCCAGCTCACGGTTGGCAGTCTCGAAGGAGACGTAATCGGTGATGGCGTCGGCTGCGGGTGCAGCTGCGCCGGAGGCAGCACCGGAGGTGCTGGCAGCAGTGCTGCTGGAAGAACCGCCGCAGGCAGCCAGACCCAGTGCAGCGGCACCCACACCGGCCACTTTCAGGAAATTGCGACGAGAAATACGTTTCATAATGTGTCCTCCATCATAAAGTTCCGTTCATGCACAGCCGGAGCAAACAGGTTTTGCCCGCGGGGCTGTGTTTTTTTCTGACCCCAATATAGAGGTTTTTGCAGTTTTCAACAAGGTCTTTGTTGTTTCATTTTTTAGAAATATTGCTCTTTTATCATTTTCTTCAGCAAAAGCACTAAATTTTGTGGCATCGTTTTGGTACATTTTCCCTGCTTGTAACCAATTTGACATATTTCCGTCTTTCTGTGCAGAGGAAAATATTTACCATGTCTAAAAAACAGGACTTGCTTTTTTTCTTATTTGCCCCTATAATGAGAAAAAATGCACGAAGCAGTGC
>ENA-UESG01002194-UESG01002194.1-human-gut-metagenome-genome-assembly--contig:-NODE-2194-length-10458-cov-2.219439_pt1 | contig 10458 bp, 7 predicted proteins | sample MGYA00243002_ERZ508003 | MGnify/ENA primary metagenome ERZ508003 (study PRJEB26167, sample SAMN06115514) | human gut metagenome | host: Homo sapiens | place: China:Shanxi | collected 2015-12-02... | reverse complement strand
CCGATCTCACGAATCAGGAACAGGGCGGTCACGACCCATCCCAGCACCGGATTGCCAAATTCGTTGAAGATGGCGGCAACGATCAGTGTGCCGCAGGTGAGCAGCTTGTCGGCGATCGGGTCCATCAGCTTGCCAAGTTCAGTGACTTGGTTGTATTTGCGGGCCATCCAACCGTCAAGCTTATCGGTGCATGCCGCGATGATGAAGATGACAGCGGCAACCCAACGCATGGTGACGTTGTCCACGCCCCGCGCGCCGGCTTTGGCGTACAGCGCCAAAAACACGATGACCAAAATGATACGAGAGAAGGTGACAAGGTTCGGCGGCGCGTTCCAGCCGTCAAGCAACGATGATTTGCGTTCTTCTTGCTTTTCCATACCGTTCACGTTACCCTGACACTTCTACTTGCTTACCAATTTGCGTTTCATACGGAGCGTTCCCCAGTCACATCGCCGCTTCGGAATCCGCCGCCGAAGAGACTCCCGAACTCAGCGACGAGGTCTCACCCTTGATGAAGGCGAGCACCTGCGGCAAGTCCTGGGGCTGCACCAACACCTCGCGCGCCTTGGACCCTTCGGACGGCCCCACGACGCCACGTGACTCCAGCAGATCCATAAGGCGGCCAGCCTTGGCGAATCCGACACGCAGCTTGCGCTGCAACATGGACGTGGAACCGAACTGCGAGGTGACGACCAGTTCCGCCGCCTGCAGAAGCACATCCATATCGCCGCCGATGTCTTCGTCCGGCTCAATGGCCTTCTTGTCGGCTTCCTTGGCCATTTCCTCGATATCCTCACGGTAATGTGGCTTGCGCTGGGTGCGTACGAATTCCACGGCACGTCGGATCTCCGACTCGTCGACCCATGCGCCCTGCACACGCAACGGTTTGGCCTGTCCCATCGGCAGGAACAGCGCATCGCCCTGTCCAATCAGAGTTTCCGCGCCAGTGGAGTCGAGAATGACTCGAGAATCAGTGGCCGACGAGGTCGCGAACGCCAAACGCGAAGGAATGTTCGCCTTGATCAGGCCGGTGACCACATCGACCGATGGACGCTGGGTGGCGAGCACCAGATGCACACCGGCGGCTCGTGCCAGCTGGGTGATGCGCTGGATGGAGCTTTCCACATCGTTCTTGGCCACCATCATAAGGTCGGCCATCTCGTCGACCACCACGAGGATGTACGGATAGGGGGCCACCTTGCGCTGGGAGCCGGCGGGCGCATGTACCTTGCCGGCGCGCACGGCCTCGTTGAAGTCCTTGACGTGGCGGAATCCGAAGAATTCGAGGTCGGAGTAGCGTGCATCCATCTCTTTGACCACCCATTCGAGGGCCTGTGCGGCTTTCTTCGGATCGGTGATGATCGGGGTCAGCAGGTGCGGGATGCCTGCGTAGGCGGACAGTTCCACGCGCTTGGGATCCACCATGATCAGACGCACCTGTTCGGGCGTGGCACGCATGATGATCGAAGTGAGCATCGAGTTGATAAAACTCGACTTACCGGAACCGGTGGCACCGGCCACCAGCAGGTGCGGCATCTTGGTCAGGTCGGCGGTCACGAAGTGGCCTTCGACGTCCTTGCCGATGCCGGAGAGCATCGGGTTCGGGTCGCCCACGGCCTTGTCGGAGCGCAGTACGTCGCCCAAGTGCACGATTTCGCGATCCTCGTTCGGGATTTCGATGCCGATGGCGGACTTGCCGGGAATCGGTGAAAGGATACGCACATCCGAACTGGCCACCGCGTAGGCGATGTTGCGCTGCAGGTTGGTGACTTTCTCCACCTTGACGCCGGGGCCAAGCTCGACCTCATATTGGGTGACCGAGGGGCCACGCAGGAAGCCGACGACTTTGGCATCCACGTTGAACTGTTCGAAGGTGGAAGTCAGCGCCCGGATCACGCGATCGTTGGCCGGGGTGCGCATCGCATGGGGCTGGCCTTTGGTCAGCAGGTTCAGGTCGGGCAACTGATACGGCCTATTGGCGTCGTCGTCTGTATCGTTGCCGGCGGTGGCATTCGGCTGGCCGCCCGTATTGGGCACGCCCTGGCCGACTCCGCTGCCGTCCGCATCGGCACCCGCGTAGGCTCCGGTCGCGGCTGCCGCAGCCGCGGCACCGGCGGCTCCGGCCGCTCCCATCGCACCGGCTGCCCCTGCGAGCGCGACAGTACCGGCCTGGGCGGCACTGGGTGCCCACGGGTCGTCTACCGCTCCCCCACCGGGCATGGCGACGGTCTGGCCACTGGTGATGACGCGGGTTCGGGAAGCGTCGCCATCATCTGCATCGGCAGCAGGCGCAGGGCTGGATAGGTGCGGACGGCCGTCGTACGAAGACGACGCAATGGTTCGCGCACCGATAATCTCGCCGGTCATCGGATCGACCACCGGGGTTTCGGCGGTGGCACCATGCTGGCTGGCGGCACGGTCGAATGGATCGTCGGCAGCATACTTGTCAAGAGTTTTGTCGTCTTCGGTCTTGGATTTGCGGCCGAACAGTCGTGCGAACAGGCTGGGCCGTGCATCGCCGGCCTGATCGTTGTCGCTTCCGTCATCGTCGCCGTCATGCGAGGGAACACCGTCGGCAAAGGCGAGAGTGGTATCTCCCACACGGACCTCGTTGGGGAACTGGCTGGCGCTCCCATCCGTCTCCTGGCCCATCGGCACATACGGTTTGCGTTGGATTTTAGCGGCGATTTTGCGCGCATCCTCCGGCAAATCGGTGACGTGGGTGCCGGTAATCATCAGCAAGGAGAACAGGCCGACGACCACGAAAATGATGATGGCGAACACGTTGGAAAGGCCCCAGGCGAGCGGTGAGCCGAGGAAGAAGCCGAACAGGCCGCCGGCGGATTGCAGAATCGTGATGTCGAATCCGGTGTGGTCGGCGGCGATCGCCACGTCGATGATCGAACAAATCGACCACATGAGCAGCACCCAACCGGTGACCACACGCGGGTTATTGGACCCTTTACCGGAATTGCGCATGAGTCGGAAGGCCACGGCGGCGAGCAACACCGGCAGCACGACGCTCATCAGACCAAGCACACCGGCCGCGATGGCGTGAAGCAGCTGGCCGAATGGACCGCTGACGCGGAACCATTCGGACGCGCAGAACAGTACGGCGAGCACGAGCAGCAGGAAGCACAAACCGTCACGACGGTAGGCTGGATCGTATTCGCCGACGCCGGTGACGGCGCGTACGCCGGAGCCGAACGCGCGCGGAATCGCGAGCAGGATCTTCTTCCACAACGGCTCAGGTTCGAGGTCAAGCTCGGGCTGGACCTTGGTTTCGCCATCATGGGTAGACGCGTTGTCTTTGGATTTACGGGGTTTGGTGCTGTTGGAGGATGCTGTTCGTGCCATATCGGGTCTGATTCTACTAGTACGGGGGTGCATGGTTGGTGACGACACCGTGACGATATGGTCGATTGACGAATCCCGACAGCCGATTCGCCGCGTTCGTCTGAGTCGATTCCCCGCTGGGGCGCGAATATGCCTTATCATGGGTTGCATGACACCCGCAGAGCGTGCGAGCGCAGTCGCATTTGCACTCAAGAACTGCGCACTGGAAGCGATGACGCCGGGCGAGGCAACGATGCGCGCCGCGGCTGCCTACGAACGCGGCTTGAAGCCCGTGACCCATCTCATCGACGTGGCGGACGAACAGACCGCCATGCGTCTGCGCGCCGCCGCCGACCCTGCCGGAAAGGATCGTCTGGCTGCCGGCAGTCTGGATGATCATGCCACGGATCGGGCGGATGCGGTGTTCGCACGTACCGTGTTGTTGGCGGAACGTCGATGGAATCCGTCTGGCGACTTGGATGAGCTGACCGCCATTCATAAGGGGCTGTTCGAAGGCGTGTTTGAGGATGCGGGCAAGTTGCGTACCTCAAACACCACACGCGAGGTGACGAACGACCGGGCTCGAGCCGCGAATCCTGAGGCGTTCTTCCCGGCTGGGCTCATTGAGACCGGCGCGCACAACATCGCGATGGAGTTGGCGGACAAGCGCAACCTGCATGCGTTGGATCGCGACGTGTTCGTTCACGCGTTCGCTTCTATTTATGATGAGCTCGGTTATCTGCATCCGTTCCGTGGCGGCAATGCGATGGTGCTGCGTATATTCGGTTCACGCTTGGCGCATGACGCCGGCTGGGATCTCGACTGGGGCTCAGTGACGCGCGAAGAGTATCGCTCCGCCAAGCACTCGGCATATCGGGGCGACACGTCTGCACTGGAGACGATGTTCGACGCGATACTACGCCCGGCGAATCCGACGCGCGTGTTCTTGATCGCCGGCTGGAATCAGGGGCCTGCACACTGATTGCGGGTGATTGCATCGGCCTTTGGCTGATTCCTACGCCGTGATATCCCCCAGATGATGCTGGGTGTATTCGTCGGCTCGGGCGTCGATCGGGTCGTAGTCGCCGGCGTCGGCGTGCGCGATAATGGCCATCGCGTTGTCGACCAGTTTCGGGTTCAGGGCCTGCAGCCAGTGGATGCGCGGGTCACGGCCGAACCATCCCATCTGTTTGCGGGCGAGTCGCTTGGTTTTCTGTGCGATGTCCGCGAAGGCGTCGTTCACATCCCAGATGCCGTCCAGCAGGTCGATGATCTGCTGATAGCCGAGCGCACGTACGGCGGTGGCACCCAGATGCGGGCGCAACCGTTCGACTTCTTCGATGAACCCATCGTCATACATCTGCTTGGTGCGCAAATCGATGCGATGGTCCAAATCCGGGCGGTCCAGGTCGAGTCCGATCTGCACGGACGGAATCACGTACCGGTAGCGCGGCAGACTGGCCGAATACGGTTTGCCGGTAAGCTCGATGACCTCCAGCGCACGGATGGTGCGGCGTGGATTGCGTGGGTCCATGCGCGCGGCGGCCTCGGGGTCTTTGGCCCGCAACTCGTCGAACAAAGCACCGGCACCCTCGGTTTTCTCGCGTTCCTCAAGACGTGTGCGCACGTCGGGATCGGTGCCGGGGAAGGTGATGTCATCGATGGCCGCTCTGGCGTACAAGCCGGAGCCGCCGACGAGAATCGGCCGGATGCCACGTGATTGCAGGTCGGCGATGGTCTCGCGCGCAAGCTGCTGGAATCGGGCCACGCTCATCGTGTCTTCGGGGTCGATGATGTCGATGAGATGGTGCGGCACGGCCGCCTGTTCCTCGGCGGTGGGTTTGGCGGTGCCGATATCCATGCCACGGTACATCTGGTAGGCGTCCGCGTTCACGATTTCGGCCCGCTCCCCCGCTTCGGCCAGACGCCGGGCGATGGCGATGCCCAACCCCGTCTTGCCGGACGCGGTGGGACCGACGATGGAGACGACTCGTTGCGTCATATACGCCCCCTCAGTGCCGCACGGAATAGGTCTGGCCGGCGGCCACGTCGGGGTCGGCAAGCAGATTATGGCGGCCGGCGTGTGTGACGGTGGCCGTGACGAAATCGCCGATTTCAGGTACCGGTTCGCCTTCAGGCACGCCGATGTGCACCAGCACGCCGGTTTTCTCGCGGCCGGTGACACGGTGGGTGTCGGTGTCCTTCTTGCCGAGTTTGCCGGTGATCATCACTTCGACGTCGCGGCCCTCGAATGTGGCGAGGTTCTCTTCGGTGATCTGCTCCTGCAACGCCACCAGACGGTCGAACCGGTCCTGCACCACGTCGCGCGGAATCTGTTCCATTGCGGCGGCCGGCGTGCCGGGGCGTGGCGAGTAGATGAACGTGAACGCCGAGGAGAAGCGCGCCTGGCGCACCACGTCCATGGTCTGCTGGAAGTCCTCTTCGGTTTCGCCGGGGAAGCCGACGATGATGTCGGTGGAGATCTGCGCGTCGGGCATGGCGGCGCGGATGCGGCCCAGTATGTCGAGGAACTTGGCGGAGCGGTAGGAGCGGCGCATCGCGCGCAGGATGCGGTCGGAGCCGGACTGCAGCGGGAAGTGCAGCTGGTGCATGATGTTCGGCGTTTCGGCCATCGCGGCGATGACGTCGTCGGTGAAGGCGGCCGGGTGCGGCGAGGTGAAGCGCACGCGTTCGAGACCGTCGATGGTGCCGCAGGCGCGCAACAGCTTGCTGAAAGCGTATCGATCGCCAATACCATAACCGAACGAATTCACGTTCTGGCCGAGAAGCGTAACCTCCTTGGCACCATCGGCCACACATTGGCGAATCTCATCAAGAATGTCACCGGGGCGGCGGTCCTTTTCCTTGCCTCGCGTGGTGGGCACAATACAGAACGTGCAGGTGTTATTGCAGCCCACGGAAATCGCCACCCACGAGCTGATGCGGGAGGCGCGGGCGGCGGGAAGCTGGCTCGGGAACTGCCGCAATTGTTCAGTGACCTGGACCTGCGCCTTGCCGGTCGCACGATTCTGATCCAACAGCTTGGGCAGATCTTCGATGTTCTTGGTACCGAACACCGCGGAAACCCATGGCGCAGTATCCGCGATCTTCTTGCGGTCAAGCTGGGCCATGCAGCCGCCAACGGCGATCTGCAGGTTCGGCCGAACCAGTTTGACGCGATTGAATCGGCCAATGGTGCCATACATGCGTTCGGCTGCGTTCTCGCGTACCGCACAGGTATTGAGCACCAGCAAATCGAGGTCATTGTCATTGATCTGGTCCTCGGTTGCAGGCACGTAGCCATTGGCCTCCAGCACGCCGGCGATGCGCTCGGAATCGTGCACGTTCATCTGGCAGCCGAGCGTATGGATATGGAACACGCCCTTGCCGCGTTTCCCCAGCAAACCATCGGTTCCATCGGCTGCAATCGAGGCGCGCTCCGCCTCGGTCATCATGTCTTCATTCATAACGACCGATTCTATCGACGGGGTTCGTCATGCTCCGGTCACGTATGCCATTGGTTGTCACGATGTCAAATTATGGGTTCTTGGAAAGATTCCCCGCGAACGTCCAGATTGGCTGGAATCCGCCGAGTATATTGGTGGACGTGATACTTGACCGACATAGCCGACTCAAAACCTCCGATCTGCAAGCCCGTCTCAAAGCGTTGGATCTTCCGGGAGGCACCTTCACTCCCGAACAGGTCGTTGAATTCGTTGACCTCATGCAGGTGTATGAAGGCGCGATGTACGAGATCAGCACCAAACTGGAGATTCTCGACGACGAGTTCCAGGTGCGGTTCAGCCATGACCCGATACATCATATGGAACGCCGTCTGAAGTCGGTGAGCTCGATCATCGGCAAACTGGAGCGCAAGGGTCTGCCGATCGGCGTCAATTCGATTAAGGACAATCTGTTCGATGTGGCCGGCATCCGCGTGATCTGTAATTACCGCGACGACGTGTATTCCGTGTCCAACTATCTGTCGTCGCAGTCCGATATTCAGGTGCTGCGCGTCAAGGATTACATCAAGAACCCGAAACAGAACGGGTATCGTTCATTGCACGTAATCTACGCGGTGCCCGTGTTCCTCTCCTCGGGCGCGCATTACACGCCGGTGGAGGTGCAGTTCCGCACCATCGCCATGGATTATTGGGCGTCGCTGGAGCATGCGCTGCGCTACAAGACCGATTTGCCGGACAACAAGCTCGCCGAGCATTCCCAGACGCTGCTCGACTGCGCGCGCTCATTGCAGAACATCGAGGTACAGATGCAGAACATCCACCGCGACATCAACGGCGCGCCGCAAGTGGGCGAAGCGCCTAAGACCTCGGACTGAGGTGCTATGGAATCGGCCTGCGGCCGATTCATTCACCGTTGCGGCCACTTCGGCAGCCTGGCCGGCGCTTGGGCCAGTAGGGTGCCGAGGAAGATGAGGGCGCAGCCGAGGTAGCCGCGCGGGGTCATCACTTCACCGAGAAGCAACGCACCGCCTACCGCCGAGAAGAACGATTCGAGGCTCATCAGCAGGCTGGCTCGCGTCGGTGGCACCCATTGCTGGCCGACCACCTGCAAGGTGTACGCGATGCCCACCGAGCCGATGCCGGCGTACAGAATCGGAATCCAGGAATGAGCAGCGCCGGCCCAGTCGACCGAGCCTTCGATCAGCGAACCCGCCCAGCTCAGCACGGCGGTGGTGCAGAACTGGCCGAATGAAAGCTTGATGGCGTCCACGGTGCCGCCCAAAGTATCGATCACCAGAATATGCACGGCGAACAGCACGGCCGTGAACACGAGCAGGATATCCGCCAGGCCGATCGAACCGAAACCATCGGTGATGCACAGCAGATAGAAGCCGGCGATGGACAGCGCCACGGCCACGAACACCAGCATGCCGATGCGCCGGCGCAGGAACACGAAGGCCAGCAACGGCACCATCACGATGTACATGGCGGTCAGGAATCCCGCACGGCCGGCCGATTTGCCGTACAGAATGCCATACTGCTGCAGGGTGCTGGCGGTGAACAGCACGATGCCGCAGATCACGGAAATGACCACCGGGTTGGCGAGCAATCGCGCCACGGCCGAATCGGGCTTGTTCGCATTCAGCTTGGCACCGGTGATGGTAACGACGTCGGATGCACCGTTCGATGCGGCATCTGTGGAGACGGCCACGGATGCCTCGGTCCCAACGACATCGGCCCCGGCTGTATCGCCCTTATCCGCGCTCCCCCGGCCACGCATCCACAGCAGAATCGGCACCAAAGACAGTGCTCCCAGCGTGAAGCGCGCGGCGTTGAAGAACATCGGCGACATCGAATCCATGCCCTGGACCTGCGCCACGAACGCAAAACCCCAGATCAGCGCGGTCAACAACAGGCTCAGCATGCCTACGAGTTCTTGTCTTTTCACGGGGAGCCAGCCTAACGTGCGAATGTGACAGACATGAAAAAGCCCGGCCACAATGTGGTCGGGCTGTGACGTTTGACGGGCAGGCTACATGCCGCTCGCCAATCGGCTGTCGAGGCTAGTCCCTGTTGCCGAGCAGCTGCAGGATGTACAGGAACATGTTCACGAAGTCGAGGTACAGGTTCAGGGCGCACAGGATGGAGATCTTCTTGACCATTTCCGGGCCCTGGGCCTCGTATTCGGTCAGCAGCGCGCGCGTGGACTGCGCGTCGTAGATGGGCATGCCTGCGAACAGGATCAGGCCGATGGCGCAGACGATCTTGTTCGTGCCGGCGACCTGCAGTAAGGCGAGCACGATCTGCGAGATGATGAGCACAATCAGGCCGATCATCAGGATCGGGCCGGCCTTGAGCATGTTGAACTTGGTAGTCATGCCGAACATGGTCAGCGCAAAGAAGAACGCGGCGGTGACACCGAGTGCCACGCCGATCGAGCCGAGGTCGTAGACCATGAAGATCGAGCTCAAGGTGAAGCCCATCAATGCGGCGTACACATAGAACATGACGCGCGCGGTGGCCGACTTCATCTTGGTGACGCGCATGCCGAGCACCACGGCCAGGGCAATCTGCACCACGCACAGGCCGATGAGGCCCACCATGCCGGTGGCCATGAGGAAGCTGTAGTAGGCTCCGGTGATCTGGCCGAGCACGGCGACCACGGCGGTGACGAGGATGCCGATGGTCATCTCGCCGTACACCTTGGTCACTGAGACTCGGCGGGCTTCCTCATAGTTGTAGGTCATCGTCGTGTTGATGGTGGCCGCACCCGCACCGGCACCAGTACCCTGCGGCACGTATTGGTAGGTGGGAGCGCCCTGCGGCTGGGCATAGTAGTTCTGGCCGTAACCGGACTGTGCGTATTGCTGGCCATATCCAGACTGTTGGGCGGCGTTGTAATCAGGCGTGTTGTATTGCGGGTTGTATTGCCCGTTGTTCTGGGGCTGCTGACCGAATGTCATAATCGCTCCTTTAGCGTTTGTTCCAGTACCAATCTTAGAGGAACAAAGCTGAACATTCCATGAATATGATCGATCGGCTCGTTCTGCTCATCTCAAAGCGTAACGGGCGTTTCCACCATGCGCGTGGCATGCACTTGAGATTCGATTGACATTCGATCGCAGCTTGGACCGCCGCGCGATTCACTGCAACGTGAAGGTATGCGTCACCTTGGTGTCTTGATCCGTTGATAGGAACGCAGTGACATCCACCGTAATCGGCGAATCGTCTTGCAGCACATAGCCCAGCGTCACCGTTGCCGCGGTCCCGGGCTGTGCTTGGGCCAAATACGAATTCGCGTCATAGCCTTCAGGCTGATCGAAGTATACTGCCGTCTCCAGTTCGGTGCCGTTCTGGAACACGTTCGGGTGAGCCAAAGTGGCGAACGAGTTGTTCTTGGACGTGTTGTTCGTCCATTCATAAGTCACCAGAGCGGTGGGCTTGCCGTTATAGTCGTTGACGCTTTTCACGGCGGAGACTATTTTCACGTGGGCACCTTCGATATCACCTTCCAAATCCTGCTCGCCCTGCGCTTTCTGCTCGGATGCCTTGCTCTTGGCGGCATCAGACGATTTGCCCGCGGACTTTGATGATGAGGATTGTGACGTGTCGATGCCCTTGGACTCCTTAATGGAATCGTCAATGGCCTTGCTGGCAG
>ENA-UESG01002177-UESG01002177.1-human-gut-metagenome-genome-assembly--contig:-NODE-2177-length-10525-cov-6.756126_pt1 | contig 10525 bp, 9 predicted proteins | sample MGYA00243002_ERZ508003 | MGnify/ENA primary metagenome ERZ508003 (study PRJEB26167, sample SAMN06115514) | human gut metagenome | host: Homo sapiens | place: China:Shanxi | collected 2015-12-02... | reverse complement strand
GGCCCTTTCTCCAGAAAGGGCCCCTCGCCCCCTCCAATCTTCTCTTCTATACATCCTTCAACACGAGCTTCCACACATGCGGGACGTCGTCCTTGTTCGTGAGGGCGTGCTGCGACGCCCAGGGCTTGCACGCGGCGCGGACGGAGGCCCACCAGCCGGGCACGTCGCCCCAGACTTCGGCGGCCTTGGCTGCGGCGGATTCCGGCGTGTCGTGCAGGATGCCCGCTTCACGGAGCTTGTCGAGCAGCGGCAGGGCTTCAGGGGTGAAGCTGGCGGTCTCGGGGTTCCAGTAGAGCAGGAACGGGATGTTCGCGGCAAGCGCCTGCGCCAGCGTCGTCCCCGCGTGATCGAGCACAAGCAGGCGGCAGCCGAGCAGGCGCGGCTCAAGGGGGCCGGTGCAGCGCGTTACCTCGGGGAACCGCCGGAGCAGCCACGGGGCGTCCTCAAGCGAGGAAGGGACGTCGAAATAGGGCCGGTACTGGGACTGCTTGCGGAGCGCTTCGGGCAGGGCGGCCATGAAGCGGGCCTTGTCCTCCCGGTAGGCGAATTGCTGCCGCCCCCGGAGCATGGACTTGAGCGTGTAGGGCAATAAGGCCATCTCGGTGCCGACGAGCAGCAGCGTGGGCGACTTCTCACGGTGCGCATCGCGCAGGGCCGCAAGCTGGGGATGCGGCAGGGGCAGGAAGTTGCCGGGCATGAGGCCGTGGCGCTTCCATCCCCATGTGATGAAGCGGTGCTGGCAATACTCGACGAGCGGATAGGCCACGGAAGTCCTGACATAGCCGTACTCGCCGCCGTGCTGGATGAAGAGCATCCGGCAGCCGCGCCCCCGGTGCAGGGCCATCTTGATGCGGTAGGCGTCGTCCTCGCAGGCCGCCACGCTGACCACGCGCGAGCGGATGCGGGCCTGTTCGTGGCCGAGCGTCTGCGGGATGGACGCTTTCCGCAAGGATTCGGGGAGCAGGGCGACGGCGAGATCAAAGGCTTCGTCCTCCGTGAATCCGAGAGGCAGGGGCGGCGCGGACGGATCGCCGAGCAGCCGGAGCGGGATGGTGTCGTCCCGCCGGTCCCGGTTGAGCGTGAGCACGACGGACAGATCGAACGATTGCCTGAGGCTGAACCCTTTGACGCGGGGAAAGGGCAGGCTGAACAGGATGTTCCGCGCGACATGCTTCAAGAGGTTTTCCCGTCTGGTCGGGGCGGACTCGCGCCGGACGGGCGGCAGTTCCTCGGCTGTCCATGCGGCGGGCCAGTCCCGTTTCAGCAGGCGGGAAAACAGCCAGTGGTTCCACTGCGGATTCAGGATGCCGCCCATGATGAAGTCCTGCGTATCCGCGAAGGCGAATTCCGAAGCGTCCAGCACGGGCACGGAAAGGGGGCGGCCGCCGAACGTATCCAGAATCCCGGCGGCACGGTACAGCCGGTCGATCAGCGTTTCCACGGCGCGGACAAGCCACGGGGCCAGTACGAAATCCCAATAGCGGTCGTCGTGCTGCGTGCCGTAAAGTCCGTTCAGGTAATCCCGGAGCCGGGGGGCAAGCTGCGTGACGAGCTGGCGCGCCTGCCTGGCGGCCGTTTCCAGCCGTTCGGGATCGGCCAGCGGTTCCGGCGGCATGTCGAAACCGGTTTCTTCGGCTGACGCCGGGGCCGTACACCACGGCCCGGCCAGAATGTGGGTGGCCGGGGTCGCGTTTTCCGGGGCCGTACCAAGAATCAGCGTCGTGATGGATTGAGTGGTCACAGGAGATGCCTCTTTCCGCGCCGCAGGCAATCAGAGGTTTGTGGGCGCTTCTGGTTTTTCCTTGTTGTACTGCCGCATCTGATCCCGGAACAGGTTCATGGCGTCGTCGAACAACTGCGGAAGCTGGTTGTTGAGGGTGTCCTCAAGTTTCGACCCCAATTCCTTGCCGTCCTTCTTCGCCTTGTCCATCGTTTCCGAGATGCTGTCCTGAAGGCGCGGGGCCTTCGCGGCCGCGTAGAAGGCCGGGGCCACGTTCCCGGCCGCCTTTTCGATTTCTTTGCATTCGCCGACGGTGATCTTGCCGTCTTTCATGGCTTCGTCAATGAGCGGCATCAGCTTCGTACGGAACATCACGGGATCGATGTCCCGCAGGCCGAGCAGGGAGGCGTATTGCAGAGGCGTGATCTCGTCGGTGTCCTTCGGGCCGTCCGAACCGAACAGCGATGCGCCCGCATGGGCCGGGCTCAGCAGCATCAGGCATACGGCGGCAATGAGCATTTTTTTCATGGCGTTTCCTTTTTGGATGTGTGTTGTGGAATCCCGGGGGAGGGGAGGCACGCTTTTCCCGAAAGAAGGCTCCCTTGGCTTTGCTTCTCCCCTCCCTCGGGCCCCCACCCCTGTCTTCCTGCAAGATGTGCGCGTTTCCCCGTTTCCCTTCTTGGGAAACGCCGGACTTGAGGAAGATTGAAACACAACGAACCGAATGCTCAATGATTGTCTTGCCGTTCACTGTGGCGGGCGCTCTCCATTCCCTTCTTCCATGCGGAATTCTGGGGAAAGAGGCGACCCGCAACGGATAGGGCGGAGGAAAGGGGACCTTCTCCAGCCCCTTCCCGAACATGCGTTTCTTATTCCAGATGCGCCCACTGGAGGACGGTATCTTCCTCGATGTCGGCGCGGGCGGCCATGCCGAGCACTTCATAGTAGTGACGGGGGCTGATGCCGCCAGCGGGACGCTTCCACGTGAGGTCGTCCTTGTCGATGATCTTCCCGGCGGGGATGTTGCGGTTGGCGACGAGGGAGCGGCGGGCGTTCTGGCGGGCGGGTTCCTCGGAGGCCAGCGCTTCGATGCGCATTTCCCCGATCATGGACAGCGTCCGCTCGAAATTCTGGCGGAAGAGCTGGAGATCCTTGTAATCCATAGCGTGGTAATGGTCGTTGCCGGGCAGCGTCTTGTCGTGGCTGAAATGCTTTTCAAGGATTTGCGCACCGAGCAGGGCGGCAACTTCCAGCACCTTCATATCGTTGGGCAGGGTGTGGTCGGAGTAGCCGATGACGTGCTGCGGGAAATGGCGGACGAGGGCCGGGATCATGCCGAGCGCGGCGTTTTCGTCCATCGTGGGGTAATTCAGCACGCAGTGGAGCAGGGCCAGCGGATTGCCCTTGGCTTCAATCCAGCTCACGGCCTCGGCTATTTCAGCAAGGCTGGCCGCCCCGGTGGACATGATGATGGGCTTCTTGAAGTCGCACATGAATTCAATGAAGGGGCGGTTCGTGAGGTCCGAAGAGGAGATTTTGAACACATCCATCATGTCGTTGAGGAATTTGGCGGACTCCACGTCGAACGGGGTGGACATGAAGGCGATACCGGCCTGATCGCAGTGCTTTTTCAGGTTTTCGAATTCGCCTTTCCAGAAGGAGTCGTGCTTTTTGAACAGCTCGTACTGGCTCGGGGTCGGCTCTTTGCTGGTGTCCCAGTAGGCCGGGGAATGCTTGGAGGCGAGGGTCCCCGCCTTGTAGGTCTGGAATTTGATGGCGTCCGCGCCGCCGAGGGCGGCTTCGTCGATGAGGCGGCGGGCGATGTCCATGCTGCCTTCATGGTTCACACCGGCTTCGGCGATGACGTAGGGACGCTGGAAGCGGGTGACCGGGACGGGGTGCTTGCTGATGAGGTCGATGAGGTTCATAAAACGCTCCGTGAGAAGGTGCGGTGGTTACGGGAAAACAGAGGGTACCCTTGCCTTGTACCCTTGCCGCGAACGCCGGTCAAATGGCGTAAACCGGCATCAAAGCCCTGTGGTTAGGCGAACCGGGCTTGCCTCGCTTTCCGCCATGCTGTAGCCTTGAAACGCCTATGAGGAACGGATACGCCTTGTCGTCTGCCTTTTTCAGGTTGCGAACCCTGCTTTTTTGCGGTTTTTTTGTTCCCTGTGCGGCGTATCGCATACGGATGGAACCATATTTTTGGGGGAATCATGAACGGTTGTCTGAAACGGCCTGCACGGGCAGGCGCTTTGGTGGTTTTGGCGTGCCTTCTGCTGCTCGCCGGGTGCGGCCGTACCGTATTTGTCTCCGGCGGCGGGTATCCTTCGTCCCAGCCCGGCCATGCCGTCAGCGGCCAGCCTCTTTCCGAACAGGCCGATGCGGCGTGGAGGGCGGGCAATTATGCCGAAGCCGAGCGCCTGTACAATGTAGTGGCCCGTGACGCGGCCCTTCCCACGGAACAGCGCGCACTGGCGTGGGAGCGTGTGGCTCGGGCGGCCCTTTCCAGCGGCAACATGCAGGGCGCCCAGAATGCCCTGAAATTTTGGAAGGATCTGGTCCCCGGAGCGGAAAACAGCTCCGCGTGGCTTGACGTGCAGAGCAAGCTTTCCGGCGCGGGCGGCGCAGGGCAGCCGTCGTTCAGTTCCGGGTGTGTGGCCTTGGCCTTGCCTCTGAGCGGAGCGTACGGGCCGTTCGGCAACAAGATCGCCGCGGGTGCCACGGCCGCGCAGGGTGAATTGTCCAAATCCGGGATGATGATGGATGTCCGCATGATCGATACGGAATCTTCCGACTGGCTGGACAAGCTGTCTCAGCTGCCCCCGCAGTGCGTGATGGTGGGCGGCCCCTTGCGCGCGGATCGCTATACCGCGATGAAGTCCCGCAGCATCCAGCAATCGCGCGCCGTCTTCGCCTTTCTCCCGAGCCTTGAAGGAAGCGACGAAGGGACGGTCGCGTGGCGTTTCTTCGCCAGCCCGCAGGATCAAATCGACGCGGTCCTCAATTTTACGCGCAATCTCGGCATTTCCAGCTACGGCGTCCTTGCTCCGACGGATACTTACGGGCAGCGCATGACGGATCTGTTCCTCAAGGCCGTGCGCACCAACGGTTCCACGGCCAAGATAGCGACCTATCCTTCCGGCGACACCACCAGCTGGGGCGAGGTGATGCGCGGTTTCGTGGGCGGAACCATGCGCGGCAAAACCCCCGTCCCGACGTCGACCTTCCAAGCGGCTTTCATTCCGGACAGCTGGAAGAATCTGGAGCTGCTCGTGCCGTTCCTGTTCTATCAGGGCGAGGATCGCCTCGTGCTGATGGGGACGTCCCTTTGGGAGCAGGGGCTTTCCAACCGTTCGAGCGTCAATGTGGCGAATCTTGATCTGGCGATTTTCCCCGGCGCGTGGAATCCGGCGTCCCCGTCCCCGGCGGCGGGCGCCCTCGTGCGTGCGATGGCCGAGTCCGGCAAGGGCACCCCGGATTTCTGGGAAGGCATCGGGTATGACTTTGTCCGCATGGCCTCGGTCATGAATCTTCAAACCCCGTGGACGCCCGCGCAGGTGAACCAGCGTTTGGCTTCCGCCCAGAACATGGAGTGGAGCATGGCTCCCATGAGCTGGTCCAACGGCAAGGCGGCGCAGGCACTCTTTGTGTTCCGTCCGGTGCAGTCCGGTTTTGAGCTTGCCGAGCCCGGGGCCTTCAAGGCCCGTTACAACGAGATCATCGCCCGCCACGCCCGCCGCGTAGGGAGATAAAAGGCAGTGCGGGCATGATGCCCCCCAGACCCCCTCAGGGCGAATGAAAAGGGTTCCGCATCCTGCTTGCGCCGGATGCGGAACCCTTTTCATTCGCCCCGATGCCGTCAGGAGTCGTCTTTTTTAAGGGCTCGGCGGCACGGAGATTGATAAGGCGAGGAAACGTGTTTTCAGCACATTGCCGGAACGGACTCCTTCCGCGCGGCCTCCCCGCCAGTCGAAAGCCTTGGGAGCGGGAGGAGGGGGATATGGGGGAAGGGAGGGGGAACCGCGGGGGTGCTCCCCTCTTCTCTAGAAAAGTTCCCCCTCCCTTCCCCCACATTCTCTATTCTTCAATCGCCAGCTTGGTGTCGAGGCGGTAGCCGGAGATCATGGCGCAGGCGATATAGGTTCCCTGCCCGTCGTAGATTTTGACTTCATAGGTGGCGAGATGCCTGCCGCCGTTGGCGAGCCGGGCTTCGGCGACGATGGGGCCGGTCTTGGCGCTTTTCATGTAGGAAATGGTGGCATTGGTGCTGATCATGGTGCCGTCTTCCTGCCCGAAATTGGAAGCGAGGCCGAAGGCCATGTCCGCGAGGGTGAACAGCGCGCCGCCGTGCAGCATGTCGAGAGAATTTTTGGCGTGATCCTCGAACGCGAGGCTGACCTTGCCGTAATCGTAGTCGGCATCTTCAACGGTGATGCCGTTGTGTGCGGCGAAACGGTCGTGGGCTTCGAGGAACCGCCTGATGGCCTGAACGGATGGGGACATGAGATTTCTCCTGATGCGGATGGCGTCGAAAAGAGGCCGAAAAGGGATTGCGGGGTGGGGTATTTTTGCCCGGAAGGACGGGGTATTCACCTTTGCCGCGTGTTTTGCTAGTGTGACCGGACTCCGATGATCCGGTCGGGATACGGAGCTTCCTATATCTGGAAACATGAGGCAAGTCCATGAAAGTTATTATTCTGTGTGGCGGTAAGGGAACCCGGCTCCGCGAAGAAACCGAGTTCAAACCCAAGCCGATGGTCGAAATCGGCGGGCGTCCGGTGCTGTGGCATATCATGTCCATGTACGCCCGGTACGGTCACAAGGATTTTGTGCTGCCCCTCGGCTACAAGGGGGAGGTCATCAAGCAGTATTTCCACGATTACCGTATGCGTAATGCGGACTTCACCGTGGATCTCGCCACCGGCTCGACGACCTACCACCCGACCGCGCAGGTGACCGACTGGCGCGTCACCATGTCCGACACCGGGCAGGAAACCCTGAAGGGGGCGCGCATCAAGCGCATCGCGCAGCACATCGACACGGATCGCTTCATGGTCACCTACGGGGACGGCGTTTCCGACATCAATATCAGCGAACTGGTCGATTTCCATATCAAATCCGGCAAGATGGCGACCTTCACCGGCGTCCGGATGCCTTCCCGCTTCGGTTCCGTCAAGACCGATGAAAACGGGAACATCCTGTCTTGGCAGGAAAAGCCCGTCCTGGACGAATACATCAACTGCGGGTTTTTCGTGTTCAAGCGCGAATTCCTTGACTATCTTTCTGAGGACGAGTCCTGCGATCTCGAAAAGGAACCGCTCGAACGCCTTGCCGCCGAAGGCCAGCTTTCCATGTACCGCCACACCGGTTTCTGGCAGTGCATGGATACCTTGCGTGACGCGCAGGCGCTCAATGCCCTTTGGGACAAGGGCAACGCCCCGTGGTGCAAATAAGATTTTGATATGCGGGGGAAGGGGGAGGGAACCCTTCTGGAGAAGGGCTTCCCTTACCCTTCCCACGCACCCCATCCCTCTCCCTCCCAAGGCTTTTGCAAGCGGGGCGGGCTGAGGGAAGGGCATTCCGATACGCCTTTCTTTGAAAAACAGTTTCCCGGCGGCTCCGTTGCGGCATTGTGAAAAAGGATGCCCGACGCCCACAGAACCGCCGTATCCCATGCAGGCGCATGGCCTGTGCGGGATGCGGCGGCGCTGAGGGGCCGGGGGGAATCATTCCCCCCGGCAGGAGCCCGGAGGGCGGCAGCCCTCCGCCGGAGGCATTCTCCCCCAAGGACAATCTATGTTTGGTCATATCTATGAAGGCCGCCGGGTGTTCGTCACCGGGCACACCGGATTCAAGGGTTCGTGGCTGACGGCGTGGCTGCTCCAGATGGGCGCGGAAGTCGCCGGTTTTTCGGACGCCGTGCCTACCGCCCCGTCGCATTTCGACGTGATCGGGCTTGGCGGGCGTATCCGCGACTATCGGGGCGATGTGCGTGACCGCAAGGCGCTCATCGAAGCCATGCGGGAGTTCAAGCCCGAAATCGTGTTCCATTTGGCTGCGCAGGCGCTTGTGCGCGCTTCCTACGAAAACCCCGCCGACACCATCGAAGTCAACGCGATGGGCACGCTCAACGTGCTGGAAGCCGTGCGCGTGACGCCTTCGGTTGAGGCCGTGGTCAGCATCACCAGCGACAAGGCGTACCGCAACGACGAATGGGTGTGGGGCTATCGTGAAACCGACCATCTGGGCGGCTACGATCCCTACAGCGCATCCAAGGGCTGCGCCGAGATCATCGCGCATTCCTATTTCAAGTCGTTTTTCGGCGATCCGGTGAATACGCCGTATTGCGCCACGACCCGCGCCGGGAACGTCATCGGCGGCGGCGACTGGGCGGCTGACCGCATCGTGCCCGACTGCGCCCGCGCGTGGAGCGAGGGCAGGGAAGTGGAAATCCGCAGCCCGCATGCCACCCGCCCGTGGCAGCATGTGCTGGAGCCGCTTTCCGGCTACCTGTGGCTCGGTGCGAAGCTGTTCGCCGCGCACCGCGACGCGGTGAAATCGGGTAAGGGCGACGGTTGCCATGAAGGTTTCAGGCTCGACGGCGAAGCGTTCAACTTCGGGCCTTCTTCCGATGCCAGCCACACCGTAGCCGACGTGGTGCGGGCGCTGGAAAGCCAGTGGGCCGGGTTCGGCAGCAAGATGGATTTGGCGGGGCAGGCCGGGATGAAGGAATGCACCCTGCTCAAGCTGTGCTGCGACAAGGCGCTGGCCTGCCTCAACTGGCGCGCCACGCTGGATTTCGACACGACCATGCGGTTTACCGCCAAGTGGTACGAAGTGTTTTACAAGGGGCAGGGCGCGGACATTTACGCGTTCACGCAGTCGCAGATTCAGGATTACTGCCGCAAGGCCGCCGCGTTGGGGCTGCCGTGGAGTTCCGATGGAATCCGTTATTAAGGACGTGGAATTGCAGGATTTGGCCGTCATCCCCACGAACGGCGGCCCGGTCATGCACATGATGCGCCCGGCCTCCCCGCTGTTCGGGGAGATCGGGGAAGTGTACTTTTCCGAAGTTGAGCCGGGATGCGTGAAGGCATGGAAATGCCACACGCGCCAGACGCAGCGTTTCGCCGTACCGGTAGGGCGGCTGAAGATTGTCCTGTATGACGGCCGCCCGGAGTCCCCGACGCACGGGCGGATCATGGAAGTGCTGCTCGGCAGGCCGGACAACTACGCGCTGCTGCAAATCCCGCCGCGTGTCTGGTACGGCTTTACGGCGGCGGGGGGCGTTCCTGCGGTTATCTGCAACTGCCCGGACATCCCGCATGATCCGGCGGAAGGGCTCCGCAAGGACGTCGATTCGCAGGATATCCCTTATCATTGGTAACACGTCAGGGCAGGGTTTTCCCTGCCCCTTTTTCTGGCGTCCGCCATGCGGCGCCGACCTATGCGCCCGCCGCACGGCGGGGCAGGGGGGGAACCCCCGGAGACTGACATGAGCATGAGACTTTCCCGTTCCATCGTTGGCGAGGCCGAAGCCGAGGCCGTACGCCGCGTCATCTGCGAAGACGGCTACTTGGGCATCGGCAAGGAAGTGCAGCAATTTGAGGCTGATGTGGCGGCTTATCTGGGCGTGCCCGCGAGCTGGGTCATTTCCGTCAATACCGGGACGGCCGCCCTGCATCTGGCTGTCGAGGCCGTGCTCGGGCACGGGAGCGGCGCGGAAGTGCTGGTGCCTTCGCTGACGTTCGTGGCGTCCTTTCAGGCCATCAGCGGGGCCGGGGCCGTCCCCGTGGCCTGCGATGCGCGCCTTGATACGGCGACCATCGATCTCGCCGATGCGGAAAAGCGCCTTACCCCGCGCACCAAGGCCATCATGCCGGTGCACTATGCGAGCAACCCGGTCAATCTGGACGGCGTGTATGCGTTTGCGGAAAAGCACGGCCTGCGGGTCATCGAAGATGCCGCCCATGCGTTCGGATGCCTGTACAAGGGCCGCAAGATCGGCAGCTTCGGGGATGTGGCCTGTTTCAGCTTTGACGGCATCAAGAACATCACCTGCGGCGAAGGCGGCTGCATCGTGACCTCGGATCAGGCGGTGGCCGAGGCCGCGCGCGACGGGCGTCTGCTTTCCGTGGAAAAGGACACCGAAAAGCGTTTCTCCGGACAGCGCAGCTGGGAGTTCGACGTGGAGCGGCAGGGCTGGCGTTACCACATGAGCAACGTCATGGCTGCCATCGGTCGGGTGCAGCTGACCCGGCTGGACGGCGAATTCGCCCCCAAGCGCCGCGAGCTTGCCGAGCTGTACCGCGAACGGCTCTCCGGCGTGCCCGGAGTGGCGCTGCTCACGGCGGAGCCCGAAGCGTGGATCGTGCCGCACATTTTCCCGGTGCGCATCCTGAACGGACGCCAGCATGATGTCATCGGCGCGCTGGACGCCAAGGGTATTCCTACGGGCCAGCATTACAAGCCGAACCATTTGTTGTCGCTGTACGGCGGGGGCAAGCCGTCTCTGCCCGCAACCGAGCAGTTGCACGGCGAACTGTTGACGCTGCCCTTGCATCCCGGCCTGAGCCGGGAGGATGTCGAAGCCGTTTGCGCGGGGATCATCGAAGCGGTGAAGTAGCGGGGATGCCGCCGTGGGATGCCTCCGGCGGCAAGGGGCCCCGCCCCTTGACCCCGCCGGGGGGAATGAGTCCCCCCCGGCCCCCCTCAGTGCGGCCCCGGCTCCTGACCGCACAAGCTCAGCGCCGGGCGTTCCGGAGCCGGGGCCGATATTGCGCGTCAATAGGCTCTCTGCTG